>Ga0209487_1004736_pt1 | contig 10346 bp, 11 predicted proteins | sample Poulit2012_FD_187524 | JGI IMG/M metagenome (GOLD analysis project Ga0209487, IMG submission 187524) | Agricultural soil microbial communities from Georgia to study Nitrogen management - Poultry litter 2012 (SPAdes) (version 2) | ecosystem: Environmental > Terrestrial > Soil > Agricultural land... | reverse complement strand
GTACACAGGATATACAAATGATTTGGAACATCGTCTTGAGATGCATCGAAGTGGAAAAGGAGCAAAATACACACGAGGACGTGGCCCGTTCCAAGTGATGTTTGTCGAAAAACATCCAACAAAAGAATCGGCAATGACACGTGAATATGAGATTAAACAGTTGACACGAAGAGGGAAAATGCTCTTAATTCGTGAAAAACTGAAAGAGGTTATTCAAAATGATGATACAAAAGAGTTTTAATGATGATTTAAAGGGGAAGCTGTATATCGTTCCCACGCCCATCGGTAATCTTGAGGATATTACCTATCGAGCATTAAATACATTAAAATCAGCCGATTTAATTGCTGCTGAAGATACAAGAAATACCCAAAAGTTGTTGAATCATTTCGATATTCATACACCATTAATAAGTTACCATGAACATAATAAGAGGGAACGAGAAGACATGATGGTGAGCAAAGTTGAGGAAGGTCAAGTCGTGGCACTTGTGAGCGATGCCGGCATGCCGGCAATATCTGACCCAGGCTATGAGTTGGTACACGCTTTAATTAAAAGTGATTTGCCAGTTGTCGTGCTACCTGGTGCAAATGCTGCTCTTTGTGCATTGGTAGGATCGGGGTTGCCTTCTAGTGAATTTTATTTTTATGGATTTTTGCCAAGAAAAAAGAAAGAAAAGCAGGCTGAACTGGAGCGACTCCGCTCTTTAAAAGCCACTCTTTTAATATATGAATCCCCTTTTCGTGTGAAAGATACGTTGAAGGTGATTCTAGAACAACTTGGGAATCGAAATATAGCGATTGCTAGAGAATTGACAAAGCGATTTGAAGAATATGTGCGAGGTACGGTAGAAGAGCTTATTTCATGGACAGAGGAGACAGAATTACGCGGTGAATTTTGTCTTGTAATTGAAGGAGATTCTGGTGAGAATACGGAACATGATGATATGTGGTGGAGTCACTTGTCAGTCGTGGAGCATGTTACTCACTATATGGACGAACAATCTTTATCAAGCAAAGAGGCTATAAAAACCGTAGCTACAGAAAGAAAGTTACCAAAGCGAGAAGTCTATCAAGCTTATCATATTGATAAATAAAAAGAGTTGACCACTAAAGGGATCAACTCTTTTTAATCTATATTTATTCATTAAATTTGTTTTGTATTTCATCAACTAAAGTCTTTGCTCCCTCGGGGCTTAAAACAAGTTTTCCATCTGCAAGTGTAATGTTCTCGTCTTTCGTTTCACCTGTGACGAAGCATGACATATTCGCTTGGTATTTTTTAAATATAACTTTATCATCATCAACATAAATTTCAAGAGGATCTTTAATATTAATATCAAGTGTTCTACGCAGTTCGATTGGGATGACAACTCGTCCTAGTTCGTCAACCTTTCTTACAATCCCAGTGGATTTCATTCAGTTTCCCCCTTAAATAATTTCTTGTTTTCGCCATATTTCGACATAAACTGATTTTATCTTACCAACCTTTTACAATTGTGTCAATATTTTTTTAACTATATTTTTAAGTTTTTTGAAAGTTTCAAGATAAAGAAGTCAATCATAAAAGCTAAGCTATTGAATTGGTAAGAAATTGCACTGATCTTGTTAGAAAAATGCTATGTTATGGCAATTACCACGAAAAATCGCTACAATAGAAGAATAATCTAAGTTTTGTTAAGGAGGAAAACCATGTCGGAGAATAAAAAGACTTTTTATATTACGACACCAATTTATTACCCAAGTGGAAAATTACATATTGGACATGCCTATTCAACCATTGCTGGGGATGCTATTGCGAGATATAAACGGATGCGCGGCTATGATGTTATGTATTTAACTGGAACGGATGAACATGGACAAAAAATACAAAAGAAAGCTAAGGAAAATAATCAAACACCTCAGGAATATGTTGATGACATTGTCGGAAGCATTCAAGATTTATGGAAGAAGTTAAAAATTACGAACGATGACTTTATCCGTACAACTGAGGAAAGACATAAAACAATCGTTCAAAAGATTTTTCAACAATTACAAGATCAAGGTGATATTTATTTAGATGAGTATGAAGGATGGTATTGCACGTCATGTGAATCCTTCTTTACAGAAAGACAATTGGAAGATGGCAACTGTCCGGATTGCGGAGGTCCTGTCCATAAGGTAAAAGAAGAGTCATACTTTTTTAAAATGAGTAAGTATGCCGATCGACTGATTAAGTATTATGAAGAGCATCCTCATTTTATTCAACCTGAAAGCCGAAAAAATGAAATGCTTAACAACTTTCTTAAACCTGGACTAGAAGATTTAGCTGTATCTAGAACAACATTTGATTGGGGAATTAAAGTTCCTAGTAATCACAAGCATGTTATTTACGTATGGATTGATGCACTGACCAACTATATCACGGCTTTAGGGTATGGTACGGACAACGTTGAGAAGTTTGAAAAGTACTGGCCAGCTGATGTTCATTTGATGAGTAAAGAAATTGTTCGTTTCCATACAATTTATTGGCCAATTATGCTTATGGCGCTTGATTTACCTCTCCCTAAGAAGGTGTTTGCACACGGTTGGATTTTAATGAAAGACGGGAAAATGTCTAAGTCAAAAGGAAATGTTGTGGATCCTGTTTCACTGACTGACCGTTATGGTCTTGACGCGCTTCGTTACTATTTATTGCGTGAGGTGCCGTTTGGCTCAGATGGTGTCTTTACACCAGAAGGATTTGTTGAGAGAACAAACTATGATTTAGCAAATGACTTCGGAAATTTGCTAAATCGGACAGTAGCTATGATTACGCAATACTTTGATGGTGAAGTACAACAATATCAAACATCAGAAACACCAGTCGATAGTGAACTGGAAACGATGGTAAAAGAAACGGTTGCGAGTGTTGAAGAGGCAATGGAAAATATGCAGTTTTCAGTTGCTCTAGCTTCTATTTGGAAGTTAATTAGCCGAACCAATAAATATATTGATGAAACTGAACCATGGAAATTGGCTAAAGATGAAGGGCAGAATGAACGTCTTGGTAATGTTTTAGCTCATTTAGCAGATACCTTACGTGTGATAGCTATCTTGTTACAACCATTTTTAACTGAAGCTCCAAAAGAAGTATTTAAGCAACTCGGTATTAACGATGAGGCAATGAAACAATGGGATAGTATTTATGAATTGGGAGCAATTAAAGTGGGAACAAAGGTTGAAAAAGGAAAACCGATCTTTCCTCGTTTAGATGTTAAAGAGGAAGTTAAAACAATTAAAAATTTGATGCAAAAAACAGGTGGCAGCGAGGAACAGAAGCCTGAACAAGACAAGCCAGGGAAAAACGAAGTAGCTTTCGATGACTTTATGAAAATTGATCTTAGAGTCGCTGAAGTGTTGAAAGCTGAGAAAATGAAAAATGCGGACAAACTGCTTAGGTTACAGCTCGACATTGGGAGCGAGAAACGCCAAGTAATCTCTGGAATTGCCAAGTATTACGAACCAGAAGAGTTAGTTGGCAGAAAAGTAATTTGCGTAACTAACTTAAAACCTGTTAAACTTCGTGGTGAAATGTCTGAAGGAATGGTGTTATCTGGAGAAGATAAAGGTGGTAATCTTTCTCTTGCAACCGTCGATCAATCCTTGCCAAATGGTTCTGTTGTAAAATAATAAGATTAACCTAAGGTCTGGCTTGGCGAACTTACCAAGCCGGCTTTTTTTAAAATTGATTGTTTGTGTGCATAATGAATTAGTAATATAAATTACAGCTCCAGCTAAGACTGAAAAGTTCTTCGTCATGATGTATAATCTCTTAAAAATAAGATCATGAATCGTGAGAGCGTCCGTTATGATGCGTAATCTCATAAAAGCTGGATCATGAATCGTGAGAGCGTCCGTTATGATGCGTAATCTCATAAAAGTTGGATCATGAATCGTGAGAGCGTCCGTTATGATGCGTAATCTCATAAAAATGGATCATGAATCGTGAGAGCGTCCGTTATGATGCGTAATCTCATAAAAGCTGGATCATGAATCGTGAGAACGTCCGTTATGATGCGTAATCTCATAAAAGTTGGATCATGAATCGTGATCGTTCCTCACGATATGTATCCCCATTAGGATCAAAATTTTAATTGCTATATCTAATTAATTAAACTAACTTTTTAGATGCAAGATAATAAATTATGATATACCAGAGGTGAAAAAATGTTATTTGATACGCATGTTCATTTAAATGCCCGTCAGTTCATGGAGGATCGTGAAGAAGTGATTCAGAGTGCCTTTGATGCGGGCGTTAAATATATGGTAGTTGTAGGATTTGACCATGAAACTATTCCCTTAGCCATTGAAATTGCTGAACAATATGACTCAATTTATGCAGCAATTGGATGGCACCCTGTTGATGCGATTGATATGACCGATGAAGACTTTAAATGGATAGAAGAACTTTGCTCTCATCCTAAGGTTGTCGCTTTAGGAGAAATGGGATTAGATTATCACTGGGATAAATCACCGAAAGATGTCCAAAAAGATGTATTCAGGAAGCAAATCAACCTAGCCAAGAAAGTAAATATGCCGATTATTATTCATAACCGGGAAGCCACAGAAGATATTATTAAAATATTGAAAGAAGAAAATGCTAAAGAAGTGGGCGGCATTATGCATTGTTACAATGATTCAGTGAAATATGTACAAGATTGCCTTGATATGAATTTTTATATGTCGTTCGGTGGGACGATTACATTTAAAAATGCTCCCTTACCGCAAGAAGCTGTTTTAGAAGTACCTGATAACCGCTTGCTCATTGAAACTGATGCACCATTCCTAGCACCTCATCCTAATCGAGGTAAACGCAATGAGCCTGCTTATGTTAAATTAGTCGCAGAAAAAATCGCAGACTTAAGAGGAGTATCATATGAGGAAATCAGTAGTATGACAACTCAAAACGCTTTTGACTTTTTTGGAATTGGCCCTAGTAAAAATAAGTAAGTAAAGTTAAGATAGGTGAATTTTTACCAGCAGAGCTAACTCAAAGATAACAAGTGGTGTCTTTGAGTTAGCTCTTTTTTTTCCTCCTGTTCTAATCCCTCCTAAATTAATATTGCATGAGTTATATACTTAAATTCCCAATTCACTCAAGAAAGATAGGATACACTTCACGGGCTTTTCCATTTCGCTTTTTTCAGCCTAATACTTTACTAGTCTAATAATAACTATCCAATTTTAAACTAAAACTCCCTTGACAATTCAGTTCATTACTTATATGGTTAGTTATACAACTAACTAACCCATTGGAAAAGGTGACAAAAATGAAAGGTAAATTAGATGATCGACGACCAATCTATCTTCAGATTAAAGAGTCGATTGAGGATTCCATTATCAATGGATCAATTAAAGTAGGGGAACGAATACCATCTACAAATGAACTAGCTAAGTTTTATAACATCAATCCTGCTACAGCACGGCAAGGTATTAATGAGTTGGCACAAGAAGAAATTATTCTAAAGCAAAGGGGGGTTGGCATGTTTGTTACGGAGGTTGGAAAGGAAAAATTAATTGGACATCGCAAGCAGCAGTTTTATGAGAACTTTGTTATTCCGTTAAAAAATGAAGCAAGTAAATTGCAAATTTCTAATGAGCAATTGTATGACATGTTAAAAAAGGGGGAAGTCCGCTATGGAGATTAAAGTTAATAAGCTATCGAAACGTTATCGAAAAAAACACGCCTTAAACGAGGTATCATTTGAACTCACTGAACCAAAAATTTATGGATTACTCGGGAGGAACGGCGCTGGAAAAACAACATTTATGGATATCTTAGCAGGCTATCAATTACCAACAAGCGGTGATGTTTTAGTTAATAATAAAAATCCTTTTGATAATCGGGAGATATCACAACATATTTGTTTAATTAAAGAAGGTAGCAACTTTAATCAGAATTTGAAAGTTAAACATATTTTGAATTCTTATAGTTTATTTTATCCAAATTGGGACCAGGCGCTGGCTAATGAATTAATTAAAGAGTATAACTTATCTTTGAATGCGAAAGTCAAAACACTATCTAAAGGAATGGAATCGGCATTAGGAGTTATTGTAGGGTTATCTAGTTTGGCAACAATAACAATTTTTGACGAACCCTATATTGGACTTGACGCGGCTGCTCGAAAAAATTTTTACAATACTTTATTGGAACAATATGAAACCCGTCCTCGCACGATTATATTTTCAACTCATTTAATTGATGAAGTGAGTTTATTGTTTGAAGAAGTATTGATATTAAGAGAAGGTGATCTGATTATGCATGAAAAAGCTGAAATAATGCGGCAAGGTGCTTTTTCAGTTACTGGATCGAAAGCCGAGGTTGAACAATTTATTCAAGATAAACAAGTCATGAAAATTAAGGAACTAGCCAACATGATGACAGCCTTCGTATTTGGTAGTCAAGAAGGAGTAGAGGATACTGATTTAAATGTTGAAGGTGTTCCGATTCAAGAATTAATGATCTATTTAACGGAAAAAGGAGGAGAAGTATCATGGATGGCCAATTAAAAGGAGCGGTTTATTTTATTTTGACTGATTTAAAGCGACCATTTGTCATTTTTTGGACCGTGTTAGTTAGTTTCATGGTGCTAACTTATGGACTTGATTATATATTTAGTAAGGGTGATGATACAGCAGTTAGTTATGATTTATCGTTTCCTATTTATATATTTTCAGCCGTATTAGCTTTTGTAACCGTGAAAAACTGTATTCCCTATCTTATTAAAATGGGGTCAACTCGGATGAATATATTTGTTTCTGCTGGTGTCTCTTTCCTTTGTTTGGCAATGGTAAATGCTGCATTGGCTAATACCCTCACTTTAATAGCTGAAAAGGTATTCAAAGCAACTAATAATGGGATATTTACTATAACAACTGAAGAAAAGTCTTATACCTTTAGCCACTTGGCAGATTTGGTTTTAGAAACCACGTGGTATAGTCGCGTTGTTATTGATACGTCTATAGCTTTCTTTTTACTAGCCTGTTTCTTTATTATCGGTTTAATATTTTATCGATTTGGCTACATTGGAGGTTTCACTATTTTAGGTATTACAATGGCAACATTGGTTTTCGGGATTGCTAAAGGATGGATACTAGACTTTTTCATAGACTTATTTACGGATTTTAGCTTTATTTTCTTTTATCAACTTCTTTTAACAGGGGTTGTCATTTATTTAATTTCGTATATTGTCATGCGGAAGATAACGATTTAGGTTATAGGATTTCACGTGCCATAATATTCTAATGTTCGACTTAATCAATGTTTATTTGACTGTTGTAAAGTAATTGCCATCGTATGTAACCAAATTGTAAAGTAAAAGTAATCGAAAACCCTTTGACTTTGATTTTTAATATTTATATAATCGTATGCGATGTCAAGGAGGCAATAGCATGCGAAAAAATTCAAAGCTTTTCTCCAAGTCAAATTTACAAAAGGTTATTTCGACGGTGGGTGTTTTGGCACTGATCGCTTTTTCTAGCATCATTGTTTTTGATGCAATGAAAAAGACCATTACTGTAAATGACAATGGAAAAGAGCAAAGAGTTCAAACGCACGTTAAGACAGTTGAGGAAGTTCTTGAGCAAACAGGTATTACTGTAGGCCAACATGATGAGCTGTCTCATGCGTTAGATGCAGAAATTGAAAGTGGCATGACAATCGATTATAAAACTGCCAAACAAGTGACGGTCAATGTCGATGGAGAAGAAAATATATATCATACAACCGAAGAAACAGTAGAGGACTTATTTATAGATCATAACTTAGCGTTCTCCAATCATGATGACTTATCACATGAGTTAGACGATGCTCTAAAAGAGGGTATGATAATCGATGTCACTAAAGCTTTCCAAGTTACCGTTGTCAACGGTGGGAAAAAAGAAAAATACTGGACGACAGGCGGAACAGTCGAACAATTATTAAACGATCACAAAATTACTTACTTAAAAAACAGCAATGATAAAATAAATGTTAACTTATCCGATAAAATAGAAAATGATACTAAGATTAAAATTGTTCGTGTCGACAAAGAGAAAGAAGAAGTTGAAGAAGCCATTCCTTTTGAAATAGAAACTCAAGAAGACAATTCTTTAGAAAAAGGAAAAGAAAAGGTTATTTCTGAGGGAGAGGAAGGTCTCGTCGTTAAAACATATGAAATAACGAAAGAAGACGGCAAAAAAGCCGATAAAGTACTTAAAGACGAAAAGGTTCAAAAAGAGAGTCAAAACAAAGTTGTCGCAGTCGGAACGAAAGAAGCTAAACAAACAAATGATGGTGGCAATCTTCAAACTCTCGCTAAATCAGAGTCAAAATCAGAATCAAAGTCAAAACCGAAAAGTAATTCATCAAGTGCATCAAGCAGTTCTTCTAAGAAATCCAGCAGCTCCAATTCAAACGGCAAAACACTTACGATGAGTGCGAGTGCCTATACTGCAAAATGTAATGGTTGTTCTGGTCATACGTCAACAGGTATTGATTTGAATGCCAATCCAAACAAAAAAGTTGTTGCAGTTGATCCAAGTGTGATTCCACTTGGAACTAAAGTTTGGGTAGAAGGCTATGGTGAGGCTGTAGCTGGTGATACAGGCGGTAATATTGTGGGAAACCGAATTGATCTTCATTTTCCTAACAAGGAAGCAGCTTTGGCATTTGGTCAAAAGACAGTGACTGTGAAAGTTTTAAACTAAATTTTAATAACATGATATTCATGCTCTTACCATGTTAAAATGGTAAGAGCATTTTTTATGAAAGAGGCGCAAGTATATGAAAATAAAAGAGGTTATTGTTGTAGAAGGAAAAGATGATACGGTAAAAGTTCACCAAGCCGTTAATGCGGATACTCTTGAGACAAATGGTTCTGCTATAAATAAAGCCACATTAAGACAAATCGAACATGCTCAAGAAAAGCGCGGGGTGATTATTTTTACCGATCCTGATTATCCCGGAGAAAGAATTCGCCATATAATAGACCAAGCTGTACCGGGGTGTAAACATGCCTTTTTGACGAATGAACAGGCAAAAGCCAAACATCCTAAAAATAAAAGCCTAGGGATTGAGCATGCTTCTATACAAGATATCAAACAAGCATTATCAGCGGTTTATCAATTAACTGATGAGGTAGAAAGCGATATTTCAAAAGAAGATTTAATAAATTACGGACTTATTGGTGGATTAAAAGCAGGGAAGCGAAGAAAACATCTTGGTGAGTTACTTAAAATAGGTCATACTAATGGAAAACAACTTTTAAAACGTTTATCTATGTTTAATATTACTCAAGCTCAATTTGAACAAGCGATAAATCAGGTTATACAGGAGGAGACGAATGAATCGTAAAAAATATATAGCAACTCCGAGCATGACCAATCAAATAATGAAAGAGCATCATCTCACTTTTAAAAAAAGTTTAGGACAAAACTTCCTAATTGATGTTAATATTTTAGAAAATATTATTAAGCACGCTGGGATTGATAAAGAAACTGCTGTTATCGAGATTGGTCCCGGAATAGGTGCCTTAACAGAGCAATTGGCAATTCATGCTGAACAAGTTGTTGCTTATGAAATTGATCAACGCCTTTTACCTATTTTAAATCATACATTACAAGACTACACAAATATTCATGTCATTCATCAAGATATTTTAAAGGCTGACGTCAGTCAAATGATAAAAGAAAGATTCCGCCCAAATCAACCTGTTCAACTGGTCGCAAACCTACCGTACTATATAACAACACCTATTCTAATGAAGTTATTACAGGAAAAGTTACCTTTATCAAGTATCACGGTAATGATTCAAAAGGAAGTCGCTGACCGCATGGCTGCAGCACCTAATAGTAAGGCCTATGGTTCTTTATCACTTGCTGTACAATATTACACTGAAGCGGAAGTCGTAATGACCGTGCCAAAAAGCGTTTTTATGCCACAACCTAATGTCGATTCAAGTATTCTAAAACTAACCTTGAGAGAAAATCCACCCATCGAGGTAGCCGATGAAGATTTCCTTTTCTCGCTGATTAGAGCTAGTTTTGTACAGAGACGGAAAACATTACGAAATAATTTAAATAGGTTTTTAAAAGATAAATACGATAAGGAAGACATATCTTCTATTTTAGCGGCAGCAGGTATCGATGGTTCAAGAAGAGGAGAGTCATTAAATATGCAAGAATTCGCCACTTTAGCAAATGAGTTCACGGCAATAGATGGTTAATTTGTTTAAAACTTAGGCACACTCACCTCACTATGAACATAGCCTATGTTAGGATGCTTTCACTTATAGTGATGAAAAGCGGTGAGGTGAATATATGATACCTTATACAAAAGGCGAATTAGT
>Ga0209487_1004735_pt1 | contig 10346 bp, 9 predicted proteins | sample Poulit2012_FD_187524 | JGI IMG/M metagenome (GOLD analysis project Ga0209487, IMG submission 187524) | Agricultural soil microbial communities from Georgia to study Nitrogen management - Poultry litter 2012 (SPAdes) (version 2) | ecosystem: Environmental > Terrestrial > Soil > Agricultural land... | reverse complement strand
GAGGTGGAAGCGTGGTGACACGTGGAGCTGACGGATACTAATTGATCGAGGACTTAACTAACTTTTTAATCGATGTGATGTCGATTGATGATTATTGATACTCTTATTTAGTTTTCAAGGTATAAACGAAATATGGTTTAACTTGGCATGATTTACTTGCTTTTTTCTAAAAAACAATTATAATAGTAATTGTCGCTAAAAATAACATAAGAATTACAAGTGTACATAAATGCCTTGCAAATAAACGTTTTGTTTATAATTATATAATAATCTCCTTGGTGTTAGTCGCATTTATTACGTTGAATGTAAATGGGTATCATAAATAAGATAATCCAAACTATTCCACAGTAGCTCAGTGGTAGAGCAACGAGCAATTCTTCCACCGAATTAGCTACGAGTAACCCCGAAGCATTCACATCTTCGAGTAATCGATCAGATGCAGGGGTTGGTAAAATGCTTGCTGGTACAAATGTATGTAATTTAACTAACATTATTCCACAGTAGCTCAGTGGTAGAGCAATCGGCTGTTAACCGATCGGTCGTAGGTTCGAATCCTACCTGTGGAGCCATGGAGAGCTGTCCGAGTTGGCCGAAGGAGCACGATTGGAAATCGTGTAGGCCACTAACGTGGCCTCGAGGGTTCAAATCCCTCGCTCTCCGCCACACATATAAAGGCCCGTTGGTCAAGTGGTTAAGACATCGCCCTTTCACGGCGGTATCACGGGTTCGAATCCCGTACGGGTCACCATTTTATTTTAACTTAAGTTGTTATGGATGATACCATCCAACTTTAATGTGTCGGAGGATTAGCTCAGCTGGGAGAGCACTTGCCTTACAAGCAAGGGGTCGCAGGTTCGAGCCCTGCATCCTCCACCATTGATTATTGTTTAAACATTCAACAAGAAATGATAGCACATTGTTCAAACTTAATACTTTCTTATATCGCGGGGTGGAGCAGGCTGGTAGCTCGTTGGGCTCATAACCCAAAGGTCGCAGGTTCAAATCCTGCCCCCGCAACCAATTAAATTAAAAATGGTCTGGTAGTTCAGTGGTTAGAATGCCTGCCTGTCACGCAGGAGGTCGCGGGTTCGAGTCCCGTCCAGACCGCCATCATCTTATACGGCTCGGTAGCTCAGTCGGTAGAGCAAAGGACTGAAAATCCTTGTGTCGGCGGTTCGATTCCGTCCCGAGCCACCATTTTCTTAAATGGGATATTAGCCAATGGAGGGGTAGCGAAGTGGCTAAACGCGGCGGACTGTAAATCCGCTCCCATCGGGTTCGGCAGTTCGAATCTGCCCCCCTCCACCACTCTCATATAGGGGTATAGTTCAATTGGCAGAACAGCGGTCTCCAAAACCGTCAATGTGGGTTCGAGTCCTACTACCCCTGTCAACCATATGGCGATCGTGGCGAAGCGGTCAACGCACCGGATTGTGGCTCCGGCATCCGTGGGTTCGAATCCCATCGATCGCCCCATATTTTTTAAAAAATTGGGCTATAGCCAAGCGGTAAGGCAACGGGTTTTGGTCCCGTTATTCCTAGGTTCGAATCCTAGTAGCCCAGCTTATGCGGAAGTAGTTCAGTGGTAGAATATCACCTTGCCAAGGTGGAGGTCGCGGGTTCGAATCCCGTCTTCCGCTTTTGTGTTTTTTTAAATGGCGGCATAGCCAAGTTGGTAAGGCAGAGGTCTGCAAAACCTTTATCATCGGTTCAAATCCGGTTGCCGCCTCTTGTTTCTTATTGAGCCAGTGTGGCGGAATTGGCAGACGCGCGTGACTCAAAATCACGTTCCTCACGGAGTGCCGGTTCGATCCCGGCCACTGGTATTCGAAATAGAACGACATAGATGGCGTTCTAACGGTAATGAGTCCGTTAGAACGCCTTTTTTGTTTACATTAAAATTAAATACAAGTTTAGATTAAGAAAAATAAAAGATTGATATGGCAACATGAATTGATATCCTTAAATAATGTATCAACAGAGGGGAAGTTGGGGTTGATGCTGTGCTATTAACGTTTCAAATAATATTAATTGTTATGATTATAATAGGGTTTATTGGTATGATTGGTGAGAAAGGAAACGAAAATCTCAGAAATAACCTTATGAAAGTTTGTATCATTGCAATTATTGCATTTATAATAACATTGTCATTGTAGTAGGTTAAGTGAAAACAAATGTAAGTATAGATGGGTTTTAGATTAAACACATATACATTTTTAAAGACATCTCTTTATCTGAGGTGTTTTTAGTTTGTTTTTAAAAGCTATATATATACGGGTGAGCATACCATAACGATATGTTCATCTAATCTACCGTCATATATGCCATTAGGACAATGCGGAATTAAAGAAAAAACAGCTTTGTTATGTTGTTAATTAGCTAATAACAAGGCTGTTCTATTTCGATAAGTGTTTAAAAATGACACCAATTAATTTCAGACTGTCCTTCACGTTTTAGTAAGTCATTTGCTCTGGAAAAGGGTTTGCTACCAAAGAAACCACGATAAGCCGATAAAGGGCTTGGATGTGGTGATTTGATAATAAAATGTTTATTTGTATCAATCAATTTTATTTTCGCTTGGGCAGCAGCGCCCCACAAAATGTATACAATCCGTTCAGGTTTCTGATTTAAAGTTGATATAATTTGATCGGTAAATGTTTCCCAGCCTTTGCCTTTATGGGAGTGCGCTTGACCAGCTCTCACTGTTAAGACCGTATTCAGTAAAAGTACACCTTGTTTTGCCCAACCTAATAGATTTCCGTCTTTTGGGATAGCACAGCCAACATCTTGTTGCAACTCCTTGAAAATATTAAGTAATGAAGGCGGATGCTTAATATTTGGTTGAACAGAAAAACTTAAACCATGTGCTTGTTGTGGTCCGTGGTACGGATCTTGTCCTAGAATAACAACTTTAACTTCTGAAAAGGGCGTATAATGTAGAGCATTAAAAATATCATATTGATTTGGATAAATCGTGCCATTCATATATTCAGTTTTTAGAAATTCTCGTAAATTTAAATAATAGGGCTTATTAAATTCTGTTTCTAGTAAGGGTGCCCAATCATTGTACAATATCTGTTTGCTCATGGATCATGACCATCCTTAAACGCTATTTTTGAAAACGATATCAATTAGAAAATAAAACAAAGGCAAGTCAATGAATCATGCTTGGTCTTTGCATTAGAGACATGTTATGATGTTTTATAAAGATGATCATTTAATGGCGCTTTTTCATTTATAAATATGAGTGCTCTATCTAAGTCATATTTTGTAATAACATTTTGTAACCAAAAGTAGACCAAAACCATTGCAACAACACATACTAATATAATTAAAATAACCATTTTTTTACCTTGCACAACATGACCTCCTTTGGCTATTGAATCTAAATAAGACTTTCTATTTTTTAATTATTACTATACACACCATCATAACATGTAATATACGATGTGTCATAAAGGAGAGATATCATTGACGAAAAAGTTTATTTTAGCACTTGATCAAGGAACAACAAGTTCACGGGCGATTTTATTTAATCATCATGGAGATATTGTTGAAGTGGCACAGCAGGAGTTTGAGCAATTTTTTCCACATCCGGGCTGGGTTGAACATGATGTAAACGTGATATGGAATTCAATCACTTCATGTATTGCGGAAGTACTACGCAAGGCTGAGGTAGAGGCTAACCAAATAGCGGGGATCGGTATTACAAATCAACGTGAAACAGCTGTGGTTTGGGATAAACATACTGGTAAACCGATTTATCATGCTATTGTTTGGCAATCGCGTCAAACTGAGGAAATTTGTGAATCACTAAGGGCAGAAGGTTATGAGCAGTTATTTAAGGAAAAAACAGGGTTACTGATTGACCCTTACTTTTCAGGTACAAAAGTGAAATGGATCCTTGATCATGTTGAAGGGGCACGAGAAAAAGCTGAAAATGGCGATTTGATGTTTGGAACAATTGATACATGGCTCATTTACAAATTATCGGGTGGAAAAAAACATGTAACTGATTACTCAAATGCATCTCGGACACTTATGTACAATATTTATGATTTACAGTGGGATGATGAATTGCTAGACATTTTATCCGTACCTAAATCCATGTTGCCAGAAGTGCATGCATCCTCTGAGATTTATGCACATACGGTTGATTATCACTTTTTTGGTCATGAGGTGCCAATTGTTGGGATTGCTGGTGACCAACAAGCGGCACTATTCGGTCAAGCATGTTTTGAGTCGGGTATGGCCAAAAACACATATGGCACAGGCTGTTTCGTACTTATGAACACGGGGGAAAAGGCAGTAGCTTCTGAACATGGATTATTAACAACAATTGCTTGGGGCATAGATGGGAAGGTAGAATATGCGTTAGAAGGAAGTATTTTTGTTGCGGGGTCAGCGATTCAGTGGTTGGAGGATGGTCTAGGTATCATTGACAATGCGGCTGAAAGTGAGTCATATGCTAAGCAAGTTGAATCAACAGAAGGTGTCTATATTGTACCAGCCTTTGTTGGACTTGGAACACCATATTGGGATAGTGATGCGCGGGGCTCAATACTCGGGATTACACGCGGGACGACAAAAGCACATGTTGTTAGAGCAACACTTGAATCGTTAGCTTATCAGACGAAAGATGTGCTTGATGTTATGATAAAAGAATCTCGTATTGATTTAAAATCTCTACGTGTAGATGGTGGTGCTGTTAAAAATGACTTTCTCATGCAATTTCAAAGTGATATGCTCGAAGGAGATGTCGAGCGGCCAGTTGTACAAGAAACAACAGCATTAGGAGCGGCTTATTTAGCTGGTTTGGCGGTTGGCTTTTGGGAAAATAAAGAAGAAATCGCAAAACACTGGAAAAATGAACGGACATTTAAACCAACGATGGCTAGGGATGAGCGTCAATCATTGTATAATAATTGGCAAAAAGCGATTGAGTCAACACGGACGTTTAAGTGAATGTTGCGACGTTGAATCGAGAGACAAGATGATACGCATCCTGTCTCTCGTTTTATTCATGATGTTGTTTTCAGGGCCTGTGTAACGTCATAATCTTCTAATTGAATATCCAACTGTTGTCCAAGTGCAAGTTTAGCGAGTTGTGTTCCGACAAATGGACCCGTTGTTAGGCCTGAGGCACCAAGACCATTTGCTAAGAGGACGCCATCATAATTTGGGAGACGGCCTACAATCGGTATGGATCCAGGTGTAAATGGACGAAAACCGACACGTGTTTCTATGTAAGTACTTTCTGACAGGCCAGGAGCAATTTTTAATGCATGTGTTAAAATTTCATGCACACCACCGGCAGTAACTCGATTATCAAAACCTGCTTTCGTTTCGTGTGTCGCGCCTACAATGATGCGGTCATGTAAAGTGAGCATATATTGATTGCTTGGAGGCATGACGACCGGCCAATGATGCGTGTCTGTATGTGGCAAAGTTAAATGGATGATTTGTGCTTTTTGTGGATAGACAGAAAAATGAATATCCAGTGGTTCAAAAAGTGTATTCATCCATGCACCACAAGTTGCAATGACAAGATCAGCTTCGATATCAGTTTTATTCACCCGTGCGCCGATCACACGATTGCCATTCGTGATGAGATCAGCATGACCCGTTAATAGTTTTGCGCCACCTTTTTCTGCTTGGTGTAATAAGGCTTGACGCAGTGCACGACCATCAACACGTGCTGCACCGTGAACGTAAAGTGAACGGAAGCTTGGATCGACAATGGGCATATGTGCTTGTGTTTCTTTTTCATCTAATAATGTAATGTCACCGATTTCGGGTGCCTCGATACGTCGTTTTAATACCCGTTCTTTCGTCGACTTTAGTTTGTCTTCATCTGTGTGCAAACGAAGCGCACCAACCCGTTTATAGCCTGTATTTGTTTCACCTGCTTCTGTCAGTTCTTCGATGAGTTCGGGATACATTTTTGCACCACTACGGGCAAGGTGATACCACGCTTTGTTGCGGCGTTGCGCAAGCCAGGGGCAAATGATGCCTGCTGCAGCATGTGTTGCTTGACCACAGTCCTGACGATCAATCAAGGTTACATCAATGCCCTGTTGGACTAAACGATACGCAGTTGTTGCGCCGAGAATGCCAGAACCGATAATAATTACCTTTTTCATATGTCAATCGTCCTTTTTTTAATGATGTTTTCAACTATATAGACTAATGACTGATTTGTAAAATATCATGTTTAGCAAGTATCGGATGTTGTTAAATTATTACCCAATTCTATGAAAAATATGTTACGCTAGAAAGTATACAAGAAATTATCGTACGAGGAGAGTCGGAATGAATAAAACTTTAATATTTGGTCATAAAAATCCTGACACAGATTCAATTTGTTCAGCCCTTGCCTATGCTGACTTAAAAGAAAAATTAGGTGTTTCGGTAAAGCCTGTCCGTCTAGGTGTCGTCAATAATGAGACACAATATGCGCTAGACTATTTTTCAGTTGAAGCACCGCGTCTTATTGATAAGGTTGATGAGGATGTCCCAAGTGTTATTTTAGTCGATCATAATGAGTTTCAGCAAAGTGTTGATAACATTGCTGAGCAAAAAATTCTTGAAGTGATTGATCATCACAGAATTGCTAATTTTGAAACAGCGGATCCTCTGTTTTTCCGTGCTGAACCTGTGGGATGTACGGCAACCATCATTAAAAAGATGTATGAAGAACATAACATTGACATTCCTAAACAAATAGCTGGTTTAATGTTATCCGCAATTTTATCAGATTTACTATTATTAAAATCTCCAACATGTACAGATGAGGATGTCGATGCAGCACATGCACTGGCTAAATTAGCTGATGTAGATATGATGGCATATGGTCTGGACATGCTTAAAGCAGGGGCGGACTTAAGCGATAAATCAATCAAAGAACTATTGACAATGGACTCTAAAGAATTTACGATGGGACAAACGAAAGTTGAAATTGCCCAGGTCAATACGGTTGATATTGCTGAAGTATATGAAAAACAGGAAGAAATTGAAGAAACGATTGCACAGATTATTGAAGAAAAAGATTTAGGGCTATTTTTATTTGTTGTAACAGATATTTTAAATAATGATTCAGAAATATTAGCTATAGGTGATGCTCAAAACAATGTAGAAAAAGCCTTTAATATAGCTTTGGCTAACCGACGCGCCCTGTTAAAAGGTGTTGTTTCAAGAAAGAAACAAATTGTAACGAAGCTGACAGATGCCTTTACAGTGTAATAAAAAATCACTGTCTCTCACGTAGGGACAGTGATTTTTTATATTTTCTTTGTCAAAAAAAGCTACCCCTGAGAGGGTAGCTTTTTATTATAGTTGATTTATATTTATTGTTTTTCAACGTTTGTTGCTTGTGGACCACGGTCGCCTTCTTCAATTTCGAAAGTAACAGTTTGACCTTCATCTAATGTTTTGAAACCTTCGCCTTGGATTGCAGAGAAATGTACGAATACGTCGTCTCCACCTTCAACTTCAATAAATCCAAATCCTTTGTCTGCGTTAAACCATTTTACTGTACCTGTGTTCATGTTTAAATTCCTCCAAGTGCTTAAAAGCACAATATTACTATTTTTGTTCTGCAACATTCAAGACGAAACCATTAATGAGTCGGTCCTTCTATTGTTAAGCTATAGAACAACAATAATTATTTATAGTATACCACATAGTTAAAAAAATAAACACCTTAATTATAAAAAAGTTTATTTATTTTCCATTATCATTCAAATTTTAAAGGTATGGGTGTGTTCTGAAAATTGTTCCAATGCCTTCCGGTCAATATCATAACCAATTCCGGGTGTTTCCGACACGACGATTTCTCCATCATTGACGACAACGGGTGGTGTAATAATATCTTTTTGCCAGTAATGTGCTGATCCCGCCGTGTCACCAGGTAATGTGAAATTGGGTAATGTCGTTAGGGCAATATTATGTGCGCGACCGATGCCAGCTTCGAGCATCCCACCACACCAAACTGGGATATGATGATTTCGACAATAATCATGTATGCGTTTTGCTTCTGTCAGACCACCGACACGGCCTATTTTTATATTAATCACTTGACAGCTACCGAGTTGAATTGCATGACGGACATCATCAAAAGAATGGATACTTTCATCCAAGCAAATGGGTGTGTGTATGTTTTTTTGTAATGCGGCATGGTCAATAATATCATCATGGCCAAGTGGTTGTTCAATCATCATCAGTTTGAAATCATCAAGCTGTTTTAAATGGTCAATGTCTCTTAATGTATAAGCAGAGTTGGCATCAGCTAGAAGGGGAAGGTCAGGAAAATGTTCTCTCACGCTTTGTAGCACCTGTATGTCATGACCCGGTTTAATTTTTAATTTTACCCGCTTGTAACCTGCCTGGACGGATTGTTCAATCCGGTATATCAAATCATCGATGGATGGTTGAATACCAATGCTGATTCCCACATCGATTGTTTTTTTATCCCCACCTAGTGCTTGATAGAGTGGTATATTGTTTATTTTTGCATATAGATCCCAAATGGCGCCTTCGATGGCTGCTTTAGCCATATGGTTTCTTTTGATCGATGAAAATACGGCTACAAGCTCATCCGGATGATTGATCGGATGGGCTCGCAACAGTGGGATTAAAAAATCACGCATCATGTGGAAACAGGTTTGGGCTGTTTCCTCTGTATACCATGGTGTAGCAAAAGCGACAGATTCACCAAAACCATGATGGCCATCTTGATCAATAATTTCAACGACATAAAACTCACGGTTTTTGACAGTGCCAAAGCTTGTTGCAAATGGATGGTTTAATGTCATATTGAGCGCATGGAGTTTGATTGTTTTAATATTAATGGTCAACTGCTACAACTCCTTAGATTGTTCATAGTATATCTGATTGTATCATTCTAGGCTTTCTCGTCTAGTTGAATGTGTTTATATGTTTGACAGGTTGTGTAACCCCGCTTCGAACAAAATGGGCAATGATCCGTTTCAATGAGCGTGAGTGCATGATTGATAGCAGCGGTTGTTGTTTTAAAAAAGCGATCTTCTCCAATGGCTTCAAATAGGCCACTCATTTCGAGCATTTCAAGTGGATCATTTTCTAATTCCGAGATGAGGACAATGCCGCCTTTGTTTTGAAAATCAAGTACGAGAGAGGCGAGATTATTTTCGCCAGTTACATCAATGATTGATACGTGACGCATTTTTAAAATGAGTACTTTAGGACGCTCATTAATCGAACGGGTAATAATCGTCTCAAAACGATCAGCCGCTCCAAAAAATAATGGTCCATGAATGGTATAGCTTGCAATTTGCGGACATCGGTAGAGCTGATCTTCTGTATGAGACTGTTCTGCATGCATATCTGGTACAATTTTTTCTACCTCCAAAACGTCACTCATACGTTTGATAAAGGATAACATTGCTAATCCTAGACCGACAGGGACGGCAATCGTCAAATTAACGAAAACGGTTAATAAAAAAGTTGTCACTAAGACGAGCGAATCTCCTGAGCGCATCTTTAAAATATGGCGGAAAGATTGGTGCTCACTCATGTTGAAAGCAACAACCATTAAAATCGGCGCCATACTTGCGAGTGGGATATGTGAAGCTAGAGGTGCAAATAAGAGTAATGTTAACAGCACAAAGATACTTTGAAAGATTGCTGAAAAAGGACTCACACCACCAGCCCGAATGTTCGTTGCTGTTCGAGCAATTGCACCTGTTGCAGGAATACCGCCAAACAAAGGTGTTATCACATTAGCAACCCCTTGCCCAACGAGTTCCTTGTTTGAATGATGTCGACTGCCTGTCATGCCATCAGATACGACGGCTGATAATAAAGATTCAATGCTCCCAAGCATGGCGATCACAAATGCCGGTTGCCATAAATAGAGCAGCTTTTCAAATGTAATGTTTGGAAATTGAATGGTTGGAAATGACTGTTTAATGCCACCAAACTCAGTGCCAACGGTTGCCATTTTATCTGGAAAAAAGATTACTGCAATTAGAGTTGGAAAAACCAAAGCAACGAGCAATGCCGGCACCCGAGGAAAAAATTTAGGCATGTAAATCACAACGAGTAGGCCGATTACGGCAATTAAAATGCTATAAAAGTTACTCGTTGGCAAATGACGCGCCAGTTCGAGCATGTTTTCGTGGAAATACTCATGTTTCTCCACGCCTTCTAGACCTAAAAAATTACCGATCTGTCCTGAGAAAATGATGACAGCAATACCTGACGTGAAACCAATGGTTACAGACCGAGGAATGTATTTAATTAAGCCGCCCACTTTGAAAAAACCCATGATGATGAGCATGATACCTGCTAGAAATCCGGCAATAAGT
>Ga0209487_1004734_pt1 | contig 10347 bp, 12 predicted proteins | sample Poulit2012_FD_187524 | JGI IMG/M metagenome (GOLD analysis project Ga0209487, IMG submission 187524) | Agricultural soil microbial communities from Georgia to study Nitrogen management - Poultry litter 2012 (SPAdes) (version 2) | ecosystem: Environmental > Terrestrial > Soil > Agricultural land... | reverse complement strand
CTGCTTGTCCAGCCTCCGGCTGCCCGACTGCGCCCGCTGCGGCGTCGGCTGGCTCAGCCGGCGGCAGGTCCGCCGCCTGTGCGGTGAGCCGGTCCAGCTCAGCGGTGAGGTTCTCCCGGGCCGCGTCCTCCCAGTCCTGGGCCATCGGGCTCTGGAACAGGTGCGGCCGGCTCAGCAGCTTGGTCACGATCGCCAGCCGGGCGCGCACGTAGTCGCCCTGCGGGATGTGCGCGTACTCGGCCCGGACCTGCTTGCGGTAGGCGGCGTACCGCTGCGGCTCGGCCGCCAGGATGCCCAGGTCGGCGTCGCACAGCGCCTGGGCGTCGATGTCGTCCTTGGGGGCGGAGTGCCGGGCGATGCCCAGGATCAGCGCCGCGATCCGCTCCACCACCTGCGACGGGACACCGAGCTCGGCCAGCTCGGTGCGGGCGAGCTCGGCAGAAGCGGCCTCGTCCACCCCGCCGCGGTGAGCATAGGTGTGCTGGGGAGCGGCATCGAAGGCGGCCCCGTGGTACCAGGCCGCCAGCCGCACGACGTCCGGGTCATGGGTCTCCGGCGCCAGCTCGTCCACCCGGGCCAGCACGGCGATCAGCCGCTTCAGGTTGTGGTGCGCCCGCTCCGGTGCCGACCACCGCTCGATCATCCGCTCGCCGTAGGACTCCAGCGTGGACTGGTCCGCCGTCGCTCCCACGTCCTGCAGACTGCGTCGCCATGCGGCCAGTACCCAGGCAGGCGCGTCGAAGACGCCCATGACCCTCACGTTCCTCGTTCTCGATCGGACACGCCATCGTAGCCCTGAGCCGTTGTGCTGCGCGCCCGGGACGATGTCGGTTCGGTCACGGTCTCTGCTCGGTGCCCGTGGTGTGCCTGGCGATGACCTGCGGCAGTGTGGTGGGGCGATAAGACGCGTGTCTGGCCAGGCCGTCCTGATGCCCTGATCGGCCTCTGCGCAGTTAGTCTGGAGGCATGGCGGACCAGGTTCGAGCAATAGTGATCACGGTCTCGGACCGGTGCGCCAACGGGTTCCGGGAAGACCGGTCCGGGCCGGAGGCAGCACGTCGGTTGACAGAGGCGGGCTACGCCGTCGACCCGGTCCAGGTGATCCCGGACGGGGCGGACCATGTGGCCGACGCGATCACTGCGGCGGTGAGCAGCGGCGCCCAGCTGGTGCTGACCAGCGGCGGCACCGGTGTCGGTCCGCGGGACCTGACCCCGGAGGGCACCACCCAGGTGCTCGACCGGTTGCTGCCCGGCGTCGCCGAGGCGATCCGCCGCCGGGACGAGGCCACAGTGCCCACCTCTGCGCTCGGCCGCGGTGTGGTGGGCACCCGCGGCCCGGCGTTCGTGGTGAACGCCCCTGGATCGGTGGGCGGGGTGGTGGCAGCGGTGGAGGTCGTCCTCCCGCTGGTCCCGCACGTGCTCTCCCAGCTTGACGGCGGTGACCACTGATGGTCGTCGCACTCACCGCGGTCTCGGGTACTGCGTTGGACCTGGCCGCACACATCGAGGCGGTCAGTGGCCCGGAGCAGGGGGCGGTGGCCAGCTTCGTGGGCACTGTGCGCGACCACAGCCCGGACGCGGCCGGCACGGTCACCCACCTGGAGTACGTGGCTCATCCGGACGCACCGGTGGTGCTGGAACGGATCGCCACCGAGGTGGCTGCAGCGCACCCGGCGGTCACGGTCGCGGCCAGCCACCGGGTGGGCACAGTGCTGGTGGGCGGGCTGGCGATCGTGGTCTGTGCGGCCTCGGCGCACCGGGCGGAAGCATTCACCGCCTGCCGGGAGCTGGTGGAGCGGATCAAGGCCGAGCTGCCGATGTGGAAGAAGCAGGTCCTCGCCGATGGCTCCCACACCTGGGTGGGGTCGGCATGAGGTGGTCGATGGGGCACTGCATGAGCGCGAGGAGCCCCCGCGGAGGTACGCCGAGGGACGAGGTGTGCCGGAGCGAGGCACCGCAGCTGGTCATGCCCAGGGGGTGCTGCATGAGCGCGAGGAGCCCCCGGGGAGGCAAGAGCGGCTGGTTTCCCGCAGACTGGGTAGCGTTGAGATGCAGGGGCAAGGAGGAATCGACATGACTGTCTCTGCACATCTGGCCCGTCCGCTGGTGGACTCCTTCGGTCGGGTGCACAAAGACCTGCGCATCTCGCTGACCGACGTGTGCAACCTGCGCTGCACCTACTGCATGCCCGCCGAGGGGGTGCCCTGGCTCGCTCGGGAGAACATCCTGACCACCCCCGAGCTGGTCCGGGTGGCCCGGGTCGCCGCCGCCCTGGGCATCGTGGAGGCGCGGTTGACCGGTGGGGAGCCGCTGCTGCGCCGCGACGCGGTGGACGTGGTCCGGGAGATGGCTGCCATCGAGGGTGACGAGGGCCCGCTGGAGATCTCCATGACCACGAACGCGCTGCGCCTGGTCAAGCTCGCCGGGCCGCTCGCCGAGGCGGGCCTGGCCCGGGTGAACATCAGCCTGGACACGCTGCAGCCGGAGAAGTTCGCCGAGCTCACCCGCCGGGACCGGCTGCACGACGTGCTTGCCGGTATCGACGCCGCGATCGACGCCGGGTTCGCCCCGATCAAGCTGAACGCGGTGGCCATGCGGGACGTGAACGACGACGAGCTGGTGGACCTGGTGCGCTTCGCGGTGGAGAAGAACTGCGAGATCCGCTTCATCGAGCAGATGCCGCTGGATGCCGGGCACATCTGGTCCCGGGTGAAGATGGTCACCGGCGAGGAGATCCTGGACAAGCTGTCTGCGGCGTTCACCCTCACCGAGGTGGGTGAGCGCGGGGCAGCCCCGGCGGAACGGTTCCGCATCGACGACGGACCCTCCACCGTGGGCGTGATCCGCTCGGTGTCCAAGCCGTTCTGCGGGGCGTGCGACCGGGTGCGGATCACCGCCGACGGGCAGCTGCGCAACTGCCTGTTCGCCCGTACCGAGTCCGACCTGCTCGCCCCGCTGCGCGAGGGTGGCAGCGATGACGACCTGGCCGAGATCATGCACAAGAGCATCGCCGGCAAGCTGCCCGGGCACGGCATCAACGACCCCGGCTTCCTGCAGCCGGACCGCCCGATGAGCGCTATCGGCGGATGAGCTCTGCGATGCCCGACGGCGGAGCGCAGGTGGTCGGGGCAGGTCACCCGCCGTTGCGGGTCGTCCAGGCAGTGCACCGCGACCTCGCCGCCCGCGGGCAGGTGGTGCTCGGCGGCTCGGGGCTGCTGTATGCGCTCGGGCTGGTGGACTCGGTGGGGGACTGGGACCTGGTCACCGACGTGCCCTCCGAGCAGGTGGCCGGCGTTCTTGCCGACCGGAGCCTGGTTGCGCAGCGGCTCGGTGGGGACCTGCCCGGGTTCGCCACCGCGGCGCTGTTCCGGGTGGACGCCGGGGACCACCAGATCGACGTGCTGGTGGACTTCGCGATCCGGGTTGCTGGGAGGGTGACAGCGATCCCGGCCCGGCCGTGGCGCACCTGGCAGGGCATGACGCTGGCCCGGCCGGAGGACTGGGCGCTGGCGTACGAGCTGATGGGCCGGGAGGAGAAGGCGGCGCTGCTGCAGGACTGGCTGCTCGCGCACCCTGGTCCGGCCTCGTCGGGACCCGATGAGTAGCAGCCTGGCGGCTCCCCACGGCGGCTAGGACGTGAGCATGACCTACGGGGCAGGTGCCCTGTGGCACACACTCACGCTCGACGGGGCCGCCGGCTGGTTCGACCTGCCGCCGGTGCCACGGACGCTGTTTGCTGGTGTGCTCTTCGCTGCACCAGGGATGCCGTCGTCGTTGCACACCGGTGTCTGGGCAGGACCGGTCACGGTGGACCTCACGGCGCAGCAGAGCAGGCCGGAGGCGCCGGCCGGGGAGGTCGACCTGGTCGTCGAGACCAGCATCCTGGTGCGGAGCGGGCCGTTCGGTCCGCGTGGACCTGAGGTTCATCCGGCGCTGGTCGCCGAGCATGGTGTGCACCTGGATGCCGGCTGGGTGCGGATCAGGGTCGCGGCCACCGGTCGGGAGCTGGCGTATGACGAAGCAGTGGAGACGGCGGTGAGCGCTACGTGATCCAGGTGTGGGCGGAGGAACCCTCGGCAACAGTGAGCTTGGTCTCTGATGAACGCCTGGAGCCCTTAGGTCCCGTGCGGCCGGCCGCCCACTCAGGAGAGTGGGTCGAGCCGGCGCCGGTCGACGGTCACCGGCCGATTCGAGGTTGACGGCCGCTCTCTGGCAGATTGAGAGGTATGGACACCGATGAGATGCTCGATCTGCTGAAAGTCACCGCTGCCGAGATCATCACCCCGCGGTTCCGCGGGCTGTCGGCGGACCAGGTGATGGAGAAGCAGCCCGGTGACCTCGTCACTGTCGCCGACCGGGAGTCCGAGGTGGCGATCAGTGAGGTGCTGCGCCAGCACTACCCGGATGCGCTGATCCTCGGGGAGGAGGCCACCGCCACCCAGGCAGGGCTGCTCACCGCGTTCGCCGGTGCAGAGCACGCATTCACCATCGACCCGGTGGACGGTACGAAGAACTTCGTCAACGGGTCTGCCGATCATGCGGTGATGGTCGCTGAGCTGCGGTCCGGGCAGGCGGTGCGCGCCTGGATCTGGCAGCCGGAGCACCAGCTCGCGCACGTGGCCGAGGCCGGCGCCGGGGTGTACTGCAACGGTGAGCGGCTCACGGCGCAGCCACGTTCGAGCGCGCCCGGTGAGATTCGCGGGGCCAGCTCGACCGAGCTGCACGGGATGGCCCCGGGCGACCTCGCCGAGGTGTCCGACTCCTGGTGGTGCGCCGGTGTGGACTACACGCAGATGCTCAGCGGCGCCACCGACTACCTGTTCTTCCGCCGGGACTGGCCCTGGGACCACGTGCCCGGTGCGCTGATGGTCGCCGAGCTCGGTGGCCGCACCGGTCGCCTGGACGGCACCGACTATGACCCGCGGGTGCGCCAGGACTGGCTGTTGTCCGCCGCCACCGAGGAGATCTTCGAGCAGGCCCGCGGCCCGGTGGCCGCAGTGCTCGGTCTGTGAGGCCGGCGCTGGCGCTCACTCGCCCTTGACGTTCACCACCTGACGCAGCGTGTGCACGATCTCCACCAGATCGGCGGCATCGGCCATCACCACGTCGATCGACTTGTAGGCGTCCGGGATCTCGTCGATGAACGCCGCCGAGTCGCGGAACTCGATGCCCGTCATCCGCTCCCGCAGGTCCTCGAGGGTGAAGTTCCGCTTCGCGGCCGACCGGGAGTGGACCCGGCCGGCTCCGTGCGGGGCGCTGTTCAAGGACATCGGGTCGCCCTTGCCGCGGACCACGTAGGAGGCGTCGCCCATCGAACCGGGGATCAGCCCCCAGGTGCCGGTGCTGGCCTCGATGGCGCCCTTGCGGGAGAGCCACACGTCCTTGCCGAAGTGCCGCTCGCGCTCGGTGTAGTTGTGGTGGCAGGAGACCTCCTGCAGCCGCTGCACCGGCGCGCCTAGTGCGTCCCCTGCTACCTCCACCAGCCGGTCCATCATCTCCGCGCGGTTCTCCCGGGCGAAAGACTGCGCCCAGCGCAGCTCGTCGACATACTGGGTGAACTGCTCGGTGCCTTCCACCAGGTAGGCCAGGTCGCGGTTCGGTAGGTCGATGCCCTCCCGTTCGCAGTACTCACGCGCGACCTTGATGTGGTGCTGGGCGATCTTGTTGCCCACACCACGACTGCCGGAGTGCAGGAACAGCCACACCCGCTGTTGCTCATCGAGCGTCACCTCGATGAAGTGGTTCCCGCCGCCCAGGCTGCCCAGCTGTTTGCGCCAGTTCTTGGCGTAGCGGGCCGGATCGAAGGCAGTGGCACCGTCCTCGGCGGCACGCTGCTCCAGGCGCCGGATGCGCGCCTTCGCGCTAGCGGTCAGCTGTCGGTTGTACCGGCCGGGCGAGAGTGGGACCGCTGCCTCGATGGCCGCCCGCATCGGTGCCAGATCTCCAGGCAGGTCCTCGGCAGTGAACTGGGTGCGCACCGCCTCCATGCCGCACCCGATGTCGACTCCCACCGCGGCCGGCATGATCGCGCCCAGCGTCGGGATGACCGAACCCACGGTGGCGCCCATGCCCAGGTGGGCATCGGGCATCAGCGCCAGATGAGGGAAGATGAACGGCATCCGGCTGCTGGCGACTGCCTGGTCGCGGGTCTTCTCCTCCAGGATGGAGGCGAAGCTGACCAGCTTCTCGTCAAGGTGCTCAGACACGTCGTGCGCGGGGTCAGCCGCCCGCGAACGGGGGCAGCACGTCCACCACAGTGGCCTCGCCCACCTCGGTGCTGGACTCGGCGGCCACGCCGTCCACCAGCAGCGAGCAGCTGGTCAGCACCCGCTCGAGCTGCTCCCCGTGCCGGTCGACCATCAGCGCGCGCAGCTCCTCGATGGTGCTCGCGGCCAGGGACTCACCCTGCCGCCCTGCCGCCTCCGCTGCGGCCGCGAAGTACCGAACTTCGGTCACGACTCCTCCTCACCACAGGGCGCTGGCCGGGCGGGACACCCGCCGCTGCCGCGCGCCGTCTGTGCCTCTGCCTCGAGTCTGCCAGAGAATCGCGGAGGCGGGGCGGTCGGGGCCGTCGAACACGCCCCTGCAGCACCTGGCCGAACTCGGATGTCCACCAGGGGGCAGTTCCTGCGACGCCCGTCGGATGGTCACCAGGGCGGCAGTTCCTGCGCGGGAGCGATACCGCCGAGCACGACCTCACGGGCCAAGTATCGCGTGAATCGATTCAGCGGTGAGGGGTGGTGGGGTGCTGGGTGGGGCGGTGCCAGTCGCCGGACTTTCCGCCGGTCTTGGCCTCCAGCTGCACGGACTCGATCGCGGTCGACTTGTCCAGGCCCTTGACCATGTCCACCACGTTCAGCGCGGCCACGCTCACCGCGGTGAGGGCCTCCATCTCCACCCCGGTGCGGTCCGCGGTGCGGGCGGTGGCCCGCAGCACCACCCCCTCGTCGGTCACCTCGGCGTCGAGCACCACCCCGTGCACACCGATCACGTGCGCCAGCGGCAACAGCTCCGGGGTGCGCTTCGCGCCGGCGATCCCGGCGATCCGAGCCACTGCCAGCACATCGCCCTTGGGTACCGTGCCCTCGCGCAGCGCCGCCACCACGTGCGGGGCGCAGCGCACCAGTCCGGTGGCGGTGGCCGACCGGACCGTGGGCGTCTTCTCGGTGACGTCGACCATCCGGGCCTGGCCGGTCTCGTCCAGGTGGGTGAACTCGCTCATCGGGACTGCTTCCTCTCCGCGGGCTGGGCGCTGTCTGCGCGCTGTGCACTGTCGGCACGCTGCGCGATCTGCGCGTGCTGCGGGGTGGACTGCAGGATCGCCACGACGTCCCCGGCCTCGACCTGGTCCACCTCTGCCGGCACCCGCGCCAGCGCCTGTGCTGCGGCCAGGCTGGCGACCAGGTGCGAGCCCGACCCGCGCGGACCGACCGGCCGCACTGCAGGCCGCCCGCCCGGATCGGCCGGTGGGTCCACCAGCACCGGGATGTACTGCTCCCGACCGGATGGGGAGCGCCACCCCACGGCGACCTCCGCCTCCTGCAGGTGAGCTCCGCCGTCACCATGACCAGCCATCCGGGCCAGCGCAGAGCGCAGGTAGACCTCGAAGGACACGTGCACGCTCACCGGGTTGCCCGGGAGGGCCACCACCACCGGCCCGCCGGGCAGCCGGCCCAGGCCCTGGGGTTTGCCGGGCTGCATCGCCACCGGTCCGAACCACATCGTCTCCAGCGGTGCGAGCACCTCCTTGACCACGTCGTAGGCGCCCACGCTCACCCCACCGGAGCAGATGATCAGGTCCACGTCCGGGGCGACCTCGTCCAGCACCTGGCGGAAGTCTGCCGCATCGTCGGGCACCGCACCCAGGCGCACCGCCTCACCGCCGGCCTCCCGCACCGCCTGAGCGAGCAGGTGGGAGTTGGAGTCCGGGATCTGCCCCCACTCGGGCCTCTCCCCGGCGGCGACCAGCTCGGAGCCGGTGGAGACCACCGCCACCCGGGGCCGCGGGTGCACCAGCAGCTCCCCGTGCCCGCACGCGGCGGCGGCCGCGATCTGCGGTGCGTGCAGCACAGTGCCGGTAGGCAGCACCAGGTCACCGGCGGCCACGTCCTCACCGGCACGCCGGATGTGCGCGCCGACGGCCGGTTCAGCGGTGATGTGCACCTGGGCGGTGCCGGCGTCAGTGTGCTCCACCGGCACCACAGCATCCGGCCCCTCGGGCAGCGGCGCACCGGTCATGATCCGGGCCACGGTGCCGGGCTCGATCCGGGGCGCCTGGGTGGCGCCGGCGGGCAGGTCGGCAGCCACCGGCAGGGTCACCGGATGGTCCGGGCTTGCCCCGGCCAGGTCGGCGGAGTGCACCGCGTAGCCGTCCATCGCCGAGTTGTCGAACAGCGGGATCGCGGTGCGGCTGGTCACGTCCGCGGCGAGCACGCAGCCGCCGGCCCCAGCCAGCGGCACGGTGCGCGGCGGCAGCGGACCGGTCAGCTCAGCCAGCGCCGCCTGGTGCTCGACGACCGAGCGCGGGCGGCTCACAGCCGCTGCCAGGCGTCGATGCCGCCGGTGAGCACACTGGTGTGGAACCCGGCAGCGGCCAGGTCGCGGGCGGCGCGCTCGGCCCGCGGACCCTGCGCGCAGTAGACGACCACCGGGGTGTGGGCGTCCAACCCGGCACGGCCGGCCTGGGTGAGCGCCTGCGCCAGCGGCACCAGGCGCGCTCCGGGGATGGAGCGCTGGGCGTACTCGCCCGGTTCGCGCACGTCCATCAGCACGAAGTCGTCCCGGCCGTAGCGGCGGTCCTGCAGCCGTTCGGCCAGCTCGGCCGGGCTGATCCGGCCGAACGGTTCATCCGCTGGTGGCGGCAACGGCACCGGCGCACCGGAGGGCGGCGGCAGCGGCGCAGGGGATCCGCTGGGTGGCGGCATCGCCGCCGAACCGGCGTCCGCCGCCGCGCCCGTGCTGCCTGCTGAACCTCCGGCCGAGGCGGCCGGGGAGACCGACCCGCCCTCCGCCGTCGACCGTGGCCGCAGCGGGATCTCCCGCCAGCTCGCCGCGAGGGTGTCCAGCACCAGCACGCGGCCGAACAGCGGGTCACCGATCCCGGCGATCAGCTTCATCGCCTCGTTCGCCATGATCGCTCCGACCTGCCCGCACAGCGCCCCGAGCACCCCACCCTCGGCGCAGGAGGGCACCGAGCCCTCCGGCGGCTGGTGGGGGAACAGGTCGCGCAGCGTGCGGGGCTGCTCACCGTTCGGCGGGCGGGACCAGAACACCGAGATCTGCGCGTCGGAGCGAAAGATCGAGGCCCAGATGAGCGGGACGCCCAGCTCGGTGCAGGCGTCGTTGACCAGGTAACGGGTGGTGAAGTTGTCCGTGCCGTCCAGCACCAGGTCGTAGCCGCTGAGCAGCTCGGTGACGTTCTGCGGGTCCAGGCGGACCTGGTGGCGGCGGACGTCCACGTCCGGGCTGAGTGCGAGCAGGCGTTCGGCGCCGGAGTCCACCTTCGGTCGGCCCAGGTCGTCCACGGTGTGGATCACCTGGCGGTGCAGGTTCGACCGCTCCACCACGTCGTCGTCGAACAGCCCCAGGGTGCCCACGCCGGCACCGGCCAGGTAGAGCAGCGCGGGGGAGCCGAGCCCGCCGACGCCGATCACCGCGACCTTCGCCGCCCGCAGCCGACGCTGGCCCATCTCGCCGAGCTGGGGCAGGAACAGCTGCCGGGCGAAGCGATCGGCTTCGACCCGGGACAGCGGCGGACCGGGTTCGACCAACGGTGGCAGGGACATACCTCAACCTTAACGGTCGGGGCCTGACCAGTGCCGGGGACGGCGGCCCGCGCGGGCGCTGGGAGCGGTAGCAGGGCGAGCGGCTGCTGCGGTGGCGAGCCAGCCACGGTGGCCGCAGGATGGAACGGGTAGACCGCGCCGTCTGGTGCGGGGCACCACCACCCTGGAGGCAACTATGGCGAATCCCACTGGTACCGACGGGCCCATCACCGAGGTGCACGAGGGCATGACCGTGCTCGACTCCGCCGGGGAGAAGGTGGGCAAGGTCAAGGCAGTACGGATGGGTGACCCGCAGGCAGCGACCGCCAAGGGGCAGGAGAGCGGCTTTGGGCACGACATCCTGGACCACTTCGCCATCGCGTTCGAGACCAGCTCTGTGCCCACCGGCGCCAGAGAGCGCCTGGCGCGGATGGGCTTCCTGCACGTGGACGCCGCCGGGATCTTCACCGGTGACCGGTACGTCGCCAGTGACGAGATCGCCTCGGTGGACGGAGACGAGGTGCGCCTGTCCGTGCCGCGCGACGACCTCATCGGCTGACAGCTCATCGGCTGACAGCTCATC
>Ga0209487_1004733_pt1 | contig 10348 bp, 9 predicted proteins | sample Poulit2012_FD_187524 | JGI IMG/M metagenome (GOLD analysis project Ga0209487, IMG submission 187524) | Agricultural soil microbial communities from Georgia to study Nitrogen management - Poultry litter 2012 (SPAdes) (version 2) | ecosystem: Environmental > Terrestrial > Soil > Agricultural land... | reverse complement strand
CTATTGTCATACTTTCTTCTGATGTATATTCATTATCATTTTGTTCGTCTAGTTGGTCATTTTCAAGTTGTTTTAACAACAAATAAGTTTCTATATTCCCTGTTTTCAAAAATAAATTCCAAATTTCCTCTCGCACGAGAAATCATCCTTTCGTTTATTTTCGTTGGGTAAATGGTAACTTACTATTAGATTCACCTAACTAAACAGATTCATTAGTATTAATTTTTACCAGTAGCTTATTCTTCATCTGTATAAAATCCATATTGATTAAGTAGCGATTGTTTATTTCGCCAGTCTTTCTTTACTTTTATCCATAGTTCTAAAAATATCTTCTCACCAAGCAATTGTTCAATATCCAAGCGGGCTGCTTTTCCAATTGCTTTCAACATGCTTCCTTTTTTACCAATTAAAATGCCTTTTTGTGAATCCCGCTCTGTCACAATGGTTGCTTGCACTTGCAATTTCCCATGCTCGTTTCTGACCATATCTTCAATGATAACATTGATGGAATGAGGCACTTCTTCTTCTGTGTATGTTAACACTTTTTCTCGAATCAGTTCACTAATCATAAATCGTTCTGTTTTATCTGTTATTTGATTAGCATCAAAGTATTTTGGACCAGCTGGTATATGTTCTTTAAGCAATTCAATTAACTTGGACACATTGTTCCCATTTAGCGCTGATATTGGAATAATTTCTTCAAAATCACATTTATCTTTGTATTGTTCAATGATAGGAAATAGTTCATCCGGATGTATTTGATCAACTTTATTAATAATTAAAAAAACAGGTTTATCCACTTGATTCAATTTATCTAAAATAAATTGATCACCCTTACCATATCCTTCTTGTGCGTTAATCATAAATAATATAATATCGACATCGTTTAAAGTTTGTACGGAAACATCTACCATATAATCGCCTAATCGATGTTTCGGTTTATGAATACCTGGTGTATCGATAAAGATAATTTGTGTATCCTCATCAGATAAAATACCATGTATAGGTGTTCTCGTTGTCTGAATTTTATCACTTATGATGGAGACTTTTTCTCCTATAATATAGTTTAAAAAAGTGGATTTTCCTACATTTGGTCTTCCGACAATAGATACAAATCCTGATTTATAATTGCTGTTCATCATGTGCCTCCTGCAAGTCTCATTATTTTACATCTTACTATAAAACTTTCTATAATTTAATCATTTCGACAAAGGTTATAAAATTAAACATGTTTTCGATTGTTTTTGCAACATTAGAGTAAAAAAAGCCCATAAAATAGGCTTTTTCACAAAGATCTCCTACACATACTATCATTTCCAATAGCATAGAAGGTGGAGTTGACTCAACTGTATCGTAAAAAATTCTAACTAGGTTGACTATGGGCTTCGAATCACTTGGATTTGCTCAAATGATATGAAAAGTGCTCCATCAGACTTGGAGTTGCTCACCGTTCTAAAAAGTTGCTCCATAGCCAGTAAATTTGCTCACTGAACTGAAAAGTTGCTCGATGGCCACAGGATTTGCTCACTAAATTAAAACTTTGCTCCATCGCCTCTGTTTTTGCTCGCTGACTATCGAATTTGCTCGCCGGACCTTGAACTTGCTCGCCCGAACTTGAACCTGCTCGCTAACCATCAAAGTTGCTCGCCGGACTTTGTTGTTGGTTGTAAAAGCGATATTTTATCATATATTTTAACTTTACTTTGCAGTTCTTTATTATAAGTATGTCATCAGTAATAGCAATTGTGCTCTTTCCAAATGAAAACTGTCTTTTAGAGTAACTTTGGTAGGAATATGATAAGACCAATTACAACAGATAATAATGCGGTTAAAAGAACAACTCCTGCTGCGATGTCTTTAATAATTTTTGCATATAAGGAATACTCCGGCTTAATATAATCGATGACTCGTTCAAATAAGCTATTGACCAATTCTGCAACTAACACAAGATAAATAGCTAGTAATGTAAAAAGCCATTCGATTTTATTTATTTGGAAATAGACACCAACTATTAAAACAACTACTGCTACACATAGATGAATACGGAAGTTTCGCTCTCTTATGAAAGCTTCTTTAATGCCATTTATTGCAAAACGGAGGCCAATCTTGCTTTTCTTACTTTCTTTCAAGACTAAATGCCTCTAATATGGCTTCTTGCTTCTCAAACATGACTTTTTCTTCTTCCTTATCATCATGTGTATAGCCTAAAAGATGTAAAAACCCATGTACAGCTAAAAATGCTATTTCTCTTCTGAATGAATGATTATATCTCCTAGCTTGTTCCTCAGCCTTGTCGTACGAGATAATTATATCGCCTAACATAATAGGCATGTCCAATTCTTCGTTAACTTCACGAAATGGATTATCCATTTCAAATGATAGTACATCTGTAGCTTCATTCTTATTTCTATATTGATTATTTAACGATTTAATCTCTTCATCAGATACAATCGTAATCGAAACTTCCACTTGTTTTGGGATTTTTTCCCTTCCACTTGCAAAAGATACGATACGTTCTAACAAGTCAACCTCTTCATTCGTTAAATTATTTGTTTGATCAATAATATCGATTTGCATTACTTTTCCTCCTCATCAGGATACTGAATTCTTGAATGGAATATACCTTTTAATGCTTCCGCTACTGTATTTCGAATAATATGTAATTCTTTTAATGTCAATGGCGTATAATCTAATTGTCCATCCGTTAATTTACTATTAATAATCGCATCAATTATTTCTTCAATCTTTCCTGGTGATGGTTCTTTTAAAGACCTAACAGCCGCTTCAACAGAATCACAAATCGAAATAATTCCTGCTTCTTTTGTTAGTGGTTTTGGACCTGGGTAACGAAATTCCTCTTGATAAATTTCTGTATCAGGATTATTATTAACCTCTGTACGGTAAAAGTATTCCACTAATGATGTACCATGATGCTGCTTGCAAATATCGATAATCTCTTTAGGCAAGTTATGTTCTTTTAACATCGCTGCCCCGTCCGTCACATGACTTATAATTATTTTAGCACTCTCTTTCGGCGATATGAAATCATGTGGATTACGAATGGCAACTTGATTTTCAATAAAATAATGTGGTTGTACTGTTTTTCCAATATCATGATAATAAGCACCTACTCGCGCTAATAAACCATTCGCTCCTATCGCTTCACAGGCTGATTCACTTAAATTGGCTACCATTACAGAATGATGGTATGTCCCTGGAGCTTCAGTTAATATCTTTCGAATAAGAGCTTGATTTGGATTAGCTAAAGCTAACAATTTACTATCTGACAATATTCCTAATCCTGTTTCAAAGAATGGAAGAATTCCTATCGTTAATATAGCTGCTAATATTGCCGCACCTACTCCATAGCTAGAGTGAATTAGTAACTGTTTTAAATCAAATTTCTCAATAGATAGTAATATAAACATACTTATCATCATAATATTAATTAGCGCCATACTAAAGGCAACTTTTACAATAATCACACGATCACGGATATTTGTTAATAATAATATACCTGCAAGTTGAAAAAATAAAAAGTAAATAAAAGCTTCCATATTTAATGCACTAGGGATTTGCCCATTAAATAAAAGGCTCCCTAACATAGCATATACAACTGCCATAATAATACTTAAACGCTCAAATATAAGTATTTTGAGTAGTAATCCACCTGCAGCGATTGGGACAAGTAAATATAATTGATTCAGTGGATCATAAAAATAACTTACTATTTTCATAAATGTTACGGTTATAATACTAATAAATAAAACGGATAACACTTTACCACTATCCAATTGATTGCGTTGATGGAGACGATAAAGTTCATAACCAATTATACTTGTAACTAAAAATACAAAAATTGCTAGACCTATCCCTGGAAAAATCGATCGCTCTTTATTTAGTAATCCAACTAACTTTAATTCCTCATATAATTCATTTGTGATAATATGTCCTTCACGAACTATGATATCGCCACTTTGAATAACCACAGGGTCAACTTTACTTGCGGCAGCTCTTCTTGCTTCCATCGTTTTCTCAACATCATAAAATGAATTTTCAACAATAGCAAAATCTACTAATTCATATAACGCCTCTTGCACTTCGCTTTCAAGCGATGAAAACTTGATTGTATTTTCTAATTCATCTTTTGCACTATCAATATTTTCAACCCGAACGCCATCTTCTAACGTCGTTTCGACGGTTGACAAGAAAAAATCCTTTCCTTGTTCGCGTTCCTCTTCATCAAGGTGAATAAGTTGCATAAAGAACACGTCACTAATTTTATCCGTAATCTCTGATGAGAGTATTTCTTGTAATTGAAATATAAGTTCTTCATCAGATAAAGGCGCATCATCACCTTTGTCTTCTTCTTTTTCATTATTTGCCGATTCTTCTGTTTCTTCTTCGGTTGTTAGTGTATCAATTGCATCAAATATTTCTTCTATATAGTTTATTTGTTCCTCTGTACTATCATCGACTATCGCATAACGATCCCCTACTGCTAACACTGTTTCTCTCATGATTCGTTCTGTTTCTACTTCATCTTCAATCGTAATTGGTGAACGAATGGTTTCGTTTGCTCGACTAAAACGCTCAATATCATATGTTTTTGTATATACATTATTAAGTGTAATTAAATAAAAGAAAACCCCTAAAATAATAGAAGGTAAAATAACAGTTACCCACTTTGAGTTACTATTAAAAAGGGAAAATAGTTTATCTATCCATTTTTTCACTTGCTACACCTCAATTACTTCAACTTATTCGATGCTAGTTGGCGTCTTAGTTAGAAAGATACTCACCCACAAATGATAGGATTCATACATATTGCGATGTAAATAGTCAATTTCATATAAATCAAATAGACATGATTAACATTGTCATATTACTGATTGTCATAAGCATGAATAATTTTTTGCACTAGAGGGTGTCTCACTACATCAGAAGCTTCAAGGTGAATAAACGATAAATCATCTATCTGTTGTAATATACGTTTTGCAACAACTAGCCCCGATTCTACACCTTTTGGTAAATCTACTTGTGTAATATCTCCAGTAATCACCATTTTTGAACCAAACCCTAAACGAGTTAAAAACATTTTCATTTGTTCAGGGGTTGTGTTCTGTGCTTCATCTAAAATAACATAAGCATCATCTAATGTTCTTCCTCTCATATAGGCGAGAGGAGCAATCTCAATAATTTCCTTTTCAACTAATCGAGTTGCTTGTTCCTTTCCAAGCACATCGTGTAATGCGTCATATAATGGACGCAAATATGGATCAACTTTCTCTTTTAAATCTCCTGGTAAAAAACCTAAACTTTCCCCTGCTTCGACTGCAGGTCGTGTTAAAATAATTCGTTTAATTTGTCCAGTTTTTAAAGCATGTACCGCTTTTACAACTGCTAAATATGTTTTACCAGTTCCGGCTGGTCCAATACCAAACACAAGGTCATATTTCTGGATTGCTTGTACATACTTTTTTTGTCCAAGTGTTTTTACACGAATTGGTTTTCCTTTGTAATCTTTCGTTATTTCATCTTCAAATAACGTTTCAAATTGGTTAATTTTCCCTTCTTTAGCTAATTTTATAGCGTAAAGCACATCTCGTTCTGAAATATCTAACCCTTTTCGTATCACATTTAATAAACCAGTCAATACTTGCTCGACGAGTTGTGTATGCCCTTTTGTTACTTGGATTTGTTCTCCACGTGTAACAATAGATACATTAAGTTGTTCTTCTATTCTTTTTAAATATACGTCATTATTTCCAAAAAGATTTCTTGCTTCGTTTGTATCTTCCAATTGTATGTCGATTTGCTGCAAATTGTCTTCCATGTGTGAACTCCTTTTATTCATCAAACTCTTTTATTATCTACATTTCATTTCGAAGTTGCAATGTTTTCCAATAAACTAAAATAAATGTTCATGTTAACTTTACCACTCTCTACAGATTCATGCAAAACATAATATTTTAATATTTGTATATCTTGTCCTAATTTTATTTGTAAATGATTGATAACATATTCAATCACTCTTTCTTTTGTTTCTTCTTCCGAACGTTTTAATGGGTCAGATTCATATTCATATATATTTTGTTCGATTAGATCAATCGGTAATTTCCACTTCCATAATTGTAGACTTTTCACATCTTCATTAATGACATTTTGTTTATAAGGTGAGCGACCAAATCCCCATATTGGTAAAGATTTATCATCTAATTGCAATTGATATCGAGTTGTCTTTTCACCTGTTAACTTGTCAAAATTCGGCTCCAATGATGCAGTAACTTCAATATCGTACCAAGTATTTGCGAAAACCTTTCCTTCAACAGGTATTTTCTTTACAGCTTCATCTTGCTCTTCTTCCGTCTCTTCGCTTATACCTACCTCATTCGTTACTAAAAGATCGCCTTTTTCAACAAAATCATTGCGTCCGACAACAGGATTCCCTGATTTAACGTCCATTTTTTGAATAATACCAGATTTCCCGGCAATTAATTGATTGCTATTTGGTTGTGTAATTTCCTTTTCTAGTTTCTTTTCAATTGCTTCTATTTGGTAGGTTGTCCCACTTTTTTGAATACCTACATATAAAAGCTCGGGTACATCATTTAGTAATCGGTCTTCTAATTGATCTAGTGAAGTTAAGTTATAAGTCCATGCTCCTTGATAAAGACCAGATTCAGATAAAGTCTTTTTCATTTCATCCTCTAAGTGAACGGAGACACCATTTATTTCTACTTTCCAAGCTGTATTTCCCAACAAAAACAGTAAAACAATACATATAAATAAAGAGAGTATCCACTGTTTCTTTTGGAAAATGTTTTGAAGAAAGATGGTTCCTCCTTTTGATTTTACTTTATCGATTGTTACTTTTTTGTTCAAAACAAGTCGTTCTAAGTATGGAAAATGATGACGATATATCGTTGCATAACATGCTCCATCTTGTAGAGTAATATCCCATATAGGATACCCTAAATCAATAAACGCTTGTAAGACTTCTTCAATATGTTTTCCTTTGATAATAATAGTTACATATCCAACAAAGTATTTAGCTTGATTATGTTTCATTTTTACCTCCTAGACGAATGAATTATTGTGAATGGAATGATATATTTTCAATTTCCCCAACTAACATCAATTCGTGAGGATACATAAACGAAATTCTTAAGTTATTTCCATTGATTGTGATCATATAAGCCTCACAACGTAGAGTAATTGTTTTTTCACGATATTCTACGAGTGAGTAAATATTTTCTATTAATAAATTATTTGCTCCTGATACTGTTAAAATCGGTAATGTATCATTTTTCGAAGGTAAGTTCATTTCATCGATTTTTAAAGGTTGAATTATTTGTTTCCATCTTTTCATCGTATCTAACTCCCTTCTACATATTTATATGTATTGGTAACCATTTAAGAACCATCAATTGCAGAGAGCGTAAGGAAATGGCTAGATTCTTTCAATAAAAAAACCACCTTCTCTAATCTATATAGAGAAAGTGGTTCTTGTTATTGATTACGTCTGCGTTTCATCGCAATATTTTGATATGGATTTAATGCTCGTGGTGGTCCTAGTACTTCAGCCATCACAATACTCTCGGCCAACCCTTGTTTCGTTAGGTTCTTAGTTATATAGTTGTTAACATCCATATCTTCCGTAGCATCCTGGTTTACTGCTGCTTGTGTCGGTAACTTAAGATCAACATTCGATTTATCTTTCATATTATCATATTGTTGCTCAGACTGAATCCGTTGCTTCAATTGTTCATACTGTGCTTGCCGTTGATCTTCAAAAGTATTCGTTGTTTCTTCTACTTCTGACGACAATGTCTCTGCAGCTTGTTGGTAAGATTCTTTTACTTGTTCTACTTTTTCTTCTAACCGCTCCTGTATAGTTCGTCTTTCTTGAGTGCTTTCCCTTTCGGTGTTTCTATCTCTTGATTGATTACCCGTTTTCGTTTTCGAAAGCATGTTTATAATTGCTACGATGATAATGATAACGATAAAAAAGTTACCAAAGATTAATTCAAAGAAGCTATCCATTTTCAGCCTCCTTAGGAGAAATTATGATCGTTTGTTTTTATTTTCATTTTTATTATGTTCTGTTTCTTTATCTTTATCTTTCTTTGAACCTCTGCCAATGGTATCTCTCATATTTGTATCAGCATCTATATTTTGATAATTCATATAATCCATGACACCCATATTACCTGAACGTAGTGCCTCTGCTAATGCTTTTGGTACATCTGCCTCGGCTTCTACAACACGGGCGCGCATTTCTTCAACTCTTGCTGTCATCTCTTGTTCTAGAGCAACTGCCATTGCACGGCGTTCTTCTGCTTTTGCTTGCGCAATATTTTTATCTGCTTGTGCTTGGTCAGTTTGTAAAATAGCACCAATGTTTTTACCGATATCAACATCAGCAATGTCAATAGATAAAATTTCAAATGCTGTACCAGAGTCCAATCCTTTTGCCAATACAGTATGTGAAATCGAATCAGGGTTTTCTAATACTTGTTTATGTGTTTCTGAACTACCAATTGTACTTACTACTCCTTCACCTACACGAGCAATAACCGTCTCTTCACTAGCTCCACCAACAAGTCGATCAATATTTGCACGAACGGTCACTCTTGCTAATGCTTTTACTTCAATTCCATCCATTGCAATTCCCGCAATAAATGGTGTTTCAATTACTCTTGGGTTAACACTCATTTGTACAGCTTCTAACACATTTCGTCCTGCAAGGTCTATTGCCGCAGCACGTTCAAATGTCAAAGAGATATCCGCACGATGTGCTGCGATAAGTGCATTGACAACTCGGTCTACATTCCCTCCAGCGAGATAATGGCTCTCGAGTTGGTTTGTACTCACATCAAGTCCAGCTTTATACGCTTTTATCAACGGATTGATTACTCTTGATGGAATAACTCTACGTAAACGCATCCCTACAAGCGTTAATAATCCTACTTTTACTCCTGCGGCTAATGCACTAATCCATAATGTTACTGGAACAAATGTAAATAGTACAACTAGAAAAATCAAAATCAACGCAATAATAATAATTGGTGCTATTTCTGCAATTCCTAAATCCATGTTTTTTCCTCCTCAAATTTACATTATTTCTCTAACAATAATTCTCATACCTTCTACTGCAATAACTTTTATCTTTTTACCTTGTTCAATATATGCCCCTTCTGTAACAACATCAACTCTTTCACCATCAACCTCAGCAATGCCAGAGGGTCTAAGTGTTGTTAGGGATAAACCTTCCCGGCCGATTAAATCACCTCTTACATTTGTTGATATGTAACCTTCTTCCGTCATTGTCCGGTCTTGTAAAATTATTTTCCTAAAAATACCTTTTTCAGCATCTGCTCGTCGATACAAGATTACAAAAGCCATAATACCAACTATAATGGCAAATAAAATACTTAATCCCATATGGGTTAAATCATAACCTGACATAAATAATGAAACGACGATTGCACATACACCAATAATTCCTAATATACCTCCAGGAACAAAAAATTCTAAAATGATAAAAATAATTCCCGTTATTAATAAAATAACCGTTTCCATTCCTGCCAAACCTGCAATTATATGACCGTAAAAAAATAACACAAGCGCTACTAACCCCATCGTACCTGCAACACCAAATCCTGGTGTATAAAGTTCAACAATTAATCCTAAACTTGCAACAGATAATAAGATTGGTATGACAATCGGACTAGTGACAAATCGGGCTATTTCTTCAGCTATGGACGTCTCCATCTCTTTTAATGTAGCATTTTGTAAATCCAATTCATTTAATAATGCGGATCTATTTTGCACAATGCCTTCCGCATAACTAACTTCCACAGCATCTTTAGAGGATAGAGTTAAAAACTCTCCCTTTGGAGCACCATACTCTGGTAAATCAATCGACTCATCTGCCATTGCAATCGCATATAATGGATCTCTATCCTGCGCCTCTGCTGCACTTTTCATTGCTGCGACCCAAGCTGATTGGGCCTTTTTATCAGCTGCATTTCCATCTGAAGTGATCACACCACTTGCTCCCATTGTCGCATTTGGTCTCATATAAATTGTATTAGAATTCAAGGCAATATACGACCCCGCAGACAGTGCTTGGTTCTCAATAAACGCCGTAGTTGGGATATCTATTTCTTGAAGTAGTTTTCCAATTTGTCCTGCTGAATCAACACGACCACCTGGTGTATCAATTTCAAATATAATATGATCTGCACCAGCTTCTATTGCTTCATCTGTTGAACGTACTAAAAATGCTTCTAATCCTCTTTCCACTTCATTCTCCACTGGAATGACGTACACAATTTCATCT
>Ga0209487_1004732_pt1 | contig 10349 bp, 10 predicted proteins | sample Poulit2012_FD_187524 | JGI IMG/M metagenome (GOLD analysis project Ga0209487, IMG submission 187524) | Agricultural soil microbial communities from Georgia to study Nitrogen management - Poultry litter 2012 (SPAdes) (version 2) | ecosystem: Environmental > Terrestrial > Soil > Agricultural land... | reverse complement strand
ATGTCAGGTAAGAAAAACTTATCACCAGCTTCATCAAGTAACGATATAAGATTATCAGCACCTGTATGCTATGGTGCTGCCCTTGAATTCTTAATACTAAAATCTTTGATTCATGTATAACATTTTTCTTAATTAAAAAGTTGTCAACTAGTGTTAATAATTTGATATCACTGTCATACGCCCCGAACTGTTATGCCATCAGGTGTTATTGGATTTTGAAACAGTTTCTTATTGTTTTTCTCCCCCCCTGTTAGAAACGGGGGCAAAGCGGCTTTCGCTTCGAACGCCGCCGTATTGGATAGCCTTTATTGGGCTGTTTGGACGTTTGCGTTTTAAAATCATGTCCTTTGGAGGCAATTGGTGTGTTGAAATCAAAAATTAAACCATCGTTTTTATCTTCAGTAACACGTTCTTTGATTGATTGTAAGAATTCGATTTTGAATATTTTCAAATATCATGCTTTAAAATGAATGAAAAAGCTGAAATGATCTTTCATTCTAGCTTGCCTATTTATTAAAATCTGTGGCACACTTTATATCAATTTACATGTTTTTATTGTTTTTGATATTCCCCTAAATCCCTTCATATCAACGATATTACACCATATTGTATAGGCGAAGTACTGAGTGGGAGTAATTTAAAAAACTTATTAAAGGTTGATTCTACGCTATTTCCAATTATCAATGATTCTATTTTGGTTCTAATATATTCTCTAGCATGTTGGGCACCTCATGTTCCTTGGTCGAGTATAGGTGGCCGTATGTGTTTAAAATGGTATCAATATCTTGATGACCAAGTCTTTGGTATATGGCCTTAATATTTACATCTAAATTAATTAATAAGGCAGTATGTGAATGTCTCAAGTTGTGGATCCGAATAGACTTTACACCTGTTTCTTTTGCGCCTTTTTTAATGTGCTATTCAGCTGATATTTATTGGTGTAGCTGCTGAAAAAACTTTGATCAGGTTCATATTTATATAAGCTTTCCACATATTGTTCAATTAAATCTAATAGAAATTCTGGGAACGTGATTATACGATTTGAAGATCTTGTCTTTGTCGTTGTAATTGCGTTCTTTCCTTTTCTGAGACCGCAATTTTTGTTTATGTTGATTGTCTTTTCTTCCAGGTTAAAATCAACAAACACTAAAGCTAACATTTCGCCTTGCCGCATATCAGTATAATAAAGTAAGTTGAATACAAGGTTGTACAGCGGATCATCTTTAAAGTACACAATGAACTGTTTAAATTCGTCTATTGTCCAAAATACTAACTACATGTTGAATCGCATATCTACACTCATTATTTACCTTTGTATTTACAAATCATAGATTAAAAATAGAAATGGATTTATAGAATAGCGAACAATTATTATTTGAATATTTCATCTGTTTTAGGCAACATTGCGCTCTTTTTCGCTAGTGATTGCGGAAAAGTTTATCACCTTTTTATTAGATTTCTTAATACCGTAAAACCAATTGTTGTTAAACCTATTTCCATAGTTCCACACCAAGAGATTACACCTTATTTGCAGAAACTAGGCGATCCACCAATATTGGTTTCTCATCCTTCGTTGATGACCCGCTTTTTAAATCGGGTTCGTTGAGATTAAAAATCTTTGTAAAAACTTAAAAATAGTTACCAGCAAGAGTCCACTTCTAGCTTTCCGAAAGTGAAGGCTGTTTGTGTTTCTTGTGGTTAAATTATCATATTGTATTTTATGAGTCTTTTTAGCGTAAAAGGTTGACTTCTTATAAATTGGTTTATTGAGTAAAAAAGGTTAGTTTTAGAGCAATCGAGAAGAATTCCTTAATAGCCATATGTGATAATCTTAAATATAAAAATAGAGGGTTTAACAAAAGTGAAGAAAATTGGGGATTTATTCATATTTATCATCTGGCACGAAGGGTTACATCAAGGTGCAATCAAAAGTATGAAACGGGCAATAAAATAGGTTTTTATATTCTTCAAAGGGATTTTTTAGAATTTCATTAAAGCATTGCGGTGGAAAGAAGTAATTTTGCGGTGAACTCTTTCTGTCCATAGCTAGTAAAAGGGAGTAGACAAAATGAAGAAGCAAGTGTTGTTCATTCATAGTGCAGGAAACCAGGATTCTCACCAAGGAAGCAGCGAGCTATTAGCATATTTAAAAGACTCACTTGGTGATGAATACAACCTGTTATATCCTAAGATGCCTAATCCTGAAAATCCTAGGTACAAGCTTTGGGAAGTTCTACTTGAAAAAGAATTTGCTACGTTAGATGGTGAAGTGTTTCTTATTGGACATTCTTTGGGAGGATCCGTATTGCTGAAATATCTTGCCGAGAAAAATATGAATTGTCTCATTTCCGGATTGTTTATGATTGCGGCTCCATACTGGGGAAAGGACGATGATTGGCAGGTTAATGAGTATATTTTACCAGATAACTTTGCCACAAAACTTTCTCAGACATCACATATATTCCTTTATCACAGCCATAATGATGAAGTTGTGCCATTGAAGCATTTTGAATACTACAAACAAAAGCTTCCAAAGGCCAATACACACATACTCGATGGCGATGAACATTATTTCAATAATGGGCTGCCTAAACTTATCGACGATATCAAAGGATTATAAATTATTGTTTTGCACCGTTTGAAGTTCCTTTAATAAAAAGTCCTGTTAAAGTAAATTGTTGATTGGAAACAAAAAATCCATAACTAAACTAACTATAATAGGGTCGGTCATAATTGTGGGAGCAATTGAAATTCTTAAAGCCATTCAAAAACTAAATCCCACAGTGGAGAATCGGGTGGGTAAACTTAAAAAATTATTTCATTGATATAATTTTAAAAAGGAGATTTACTTTATGACAAATAGTTCATCTAATGGAAGAATCGACTCTGCTTCACGGGTGATTCTGGCATCACCACAAACCGTCTATCAGGCATTTTTGAATCCAGAATTATTGGTTTTATGGCTTCCACCTAAGGGAATGTCGGGTCATATTAACACGTTCGACCCTCGAAAAGGTGGACATTATAGTATGACTTTGACTTATGAATTAGGGCACTCAATCATTGGGAAGACTTCCGATAACACTGATGTGTCCCAAGGAGTGTTTTTAGAGTTGGTTCCAGACCAAAAAATTGTTCAATCAGTAAAGTTTGATTCGGATGATCCAGCATTTTCAAGTGAGATGATCCAGACTTGGTATTTCGAAGCTGTTTCAGAAGGCACAAAAGTCACTATCATGTGTGAAAATGTACCTGAAGGAGTACGAAAGGCTGACCACGACGAGGGTTTAAACTCCACACTGAAGAATCTCGCTACATTTACAGAATGATGAACTAAAAAATTGGTGTTTATAAATAGCATAGATCCTAAATAAATGAGCGATAGTTGAATAAATGTCACCTTCTCCATCAACTGATGGGAAGGTTACTTAGGTATCTACCTGTTAAACCCTATGTTTTATAGTAACCTAATTAAAGGGAAATAAAGCTACAGAATACATATGAAACACAAACAAGTACCTTTAACGTTCCGTATTAGTACACTTTCATTTGGAGGGAGTCACACTTAAGTATTAAAACTACCTAAAATCATAAAATCTACAACAATCCCACTCATCGGATTTTCTGAGCCTAAAACACTTATATTTAGTACTGTTACACCACTAATATTTGTAACATTGGCAGAAACGTATTTTCCAGCAATGTTCTTTTCACGCATTTGTACTCTAGGTCTTGCATTTATTGTAGAATTTGTTGAATAGACGCTTGCAACTGCATAATCAACTGTATCTAATAACGGATTTCCATCTGCTAATCCATTGTCTGTGAAATAAAGTGTAGCAATGCCATTTGCATTTGACGTAACCTGTCCATAAACAATTCGCTTTGCCTTTTGTGTGTTTGGTTCTCCTGCCTTAAAAACTTGCAGGGCTGTTGGACCCAATGTAAAGAATTCAATACTCATAGCTATTCCTCCTCGTCATTTATTAAAGAAATTTAAAATACACTAGTAATAATGTCTTAAAAATCATTTTCGCCCTACCAGTTACCTGGCGGGGCATAATTTTTTTGCTTTAGGTATTAAATGTCCCTGAGGATGTTGCAGCAAAGTTAACAACTTGCAAGATAACAGGTTGGTTTGCTGGAATTGAGTCTCCGTCGGCAGGAACAACGATATCCAATGAACCAGTTCCTGTAGCACCTGGAGTATAAGTTGATATGCCTTGCATTTGCTCAACCCCATTAATTTCCACAGTGAAATAACTATTATCCTCTGCAAGATCTGGAAGTGTCGTGACTGCTAAACCGTCATCTCCAAGGAAACTTGCAGCATCAATGGATAAAGTACTTCCTGCCGCAGTTTCTGCTGTTGTGATATAAAAGAACTTTGCGGAATCAGGATTAACATCTGTGTCAATTGTGCCATCAATGGCGATTTTCATTAACTGAAGTACCATGCTCATTTTCACCTCCATTTTCTATCAACCTTGTTTTATCCTATGAAGAGAAGTTGGAAATGCTTGGTCAAATTAACCGTTTCGTATTGGAAGTCAATAAATGTGTTATTTAAAGGGGATATTTGTAGAATAACAAATTGAAATTATCCTTTCACCGTGACAAATAGAAGAATAATTGGTGCACCTTTTGGTGGAAGATCGCTAGACTCTAAGTTAAGAATTCCCTCTTCGACACTGTAAATCGATGGAGGTTGCAAAACACCATTTACAAATAAATTAATAGTTGAAACGTTTTCCGGGTTAAGTATATCGCTACTTCCATATTGTTTTAATGCATCCTCGTCCGTATAAACTCTTTTACCTTCTTCAGCAAAGGCCATGTATTGGACAGTTTCAACTCCGATGGTGGTTGGTGCGTGTCCCGGAGACACATTGATGGTAATGGATGGATTAAATATTGGATTAAATGTATTTGTATTGGAAGTGCTATTTTTATTTCCACCGCCATACCTTTTTCGTTCTTTATTACATTGATAGCAGTGGCAATTTGGATAGGGATCCCTACCACGTAGTTCTATACAACAATCACAATAGCAATATTGTTTTTCACTCAACGGTTTTCACCCTTTCCGAAATAGAAATTTTGTGTATTTCTATATCTTATTTAAAAGGGTTGTGATTTGACTGTGCAGCTGGTAGGGGGTACTAGTTTTCTAGTCTGGTAAAATGAACAATTACATGTTTTCAAGATGTAAAGGTAGGTGGATAACTTAACTATACAATCGGATATCGACAGAGCTCGCGCTTGCTATGAAGATATACTGGGCGGTTAAACTATTCCTAAGCTTATTCGTGCAATTCAACATCTCCCTTCTTTTTTAATATCCCCTAGAAATATTAAAAATTATAGTTTTTCCTTTAATATGATGATTGTCTGACTATATGTTGGATCGCCTAGCTATTTTGGCTAATGATGAAATTATTCTTTTACTAAAGATTAAGAATTCCTTAAGAAATTCATTTACTAATTGATAAGAATTGGTTGTTATGATAATTGTAACCTTCAAAAAAACGTGGTGAAAGGGGGATAAAATTTTTACTTTAAGTTGTGCATGATCGAAGAGGTTCAATGTGTTACAATTTGAAGGGAAATGAATCGATCGAACGTTGTTATGAAGGGATGGGCACAATGAATATTTTAGTATGTGATGATGAGATAGAAATTGCTGATGCAATCAAGATATATTTGGAGAATGAAGGTTATATGGTATTCAAAGCCGCAAATGGACTCGAGGCGATTGCACAGCTTGATAAACACGAGATTCATTTAATTATCATGGATATTATGATGCCGAAAATGGATGGAATAGAGGCAACAATGAAAATTAGGGAGGAACATCATATTCCACTCATCATGTTATCTGCGAAATCCGAGGATTATGATAAAATACTTGGTCTTAATATAGGAGCAGATGACTATGTGACAAAGCCATTTAACCCGCTTGAATTAATTGCTCGTGTAAAATCACAATTAAGAAGATATACGGCACTTGGCAGTATGGAGACAAAACAGCATATTTATCAAACCGGTGGTCTGATGTTGGATGATGAGCAGAAAATGATCACAGTGGACGGGGAACCTGTTTATTTGACACCAGTACAATATAAAATATTAAGATTTCTAACCATTAATGCCGGAAAAGTATACTCTATTGAAGAAATTTATGAAAAAGTTTGGAACGAGCCATCCTTTCATCCAGAAAATACTGTTGCTGTTCATATTCGCAAAATTAGAGAGAAGATCGAGATCAATCCAAAAGAACCAGAATATTTAAAGGTGGTGTGGGGTATTGGGTACAAGGTTGAAAAGATTTAGTCACTCCATATTAGTAAAAATAATTGTGTTTATGCTGATGCTTGCTTGTGCAGCAGGTGTCATTCATACAGTAATGAATATTTTTAAAATCACGAATGGAAATATAGAAATTATATTCGAGAATAGCTATATAGAAAGTAGCTCATTAAGAACAAAAAATGATCATAAGATCAATCAACTCGCTGCCCTTATTGATACATATAAAAGTGAAGAAAATATTTTGAAAGGTAATACAATATATAATGATGAGGTAGAATTCCGAGTAGAAGAGAGGTCTTGGGAATGGGAAAGCCAAGATAAAGCATATAGTACTACAAAGGATTTCGATGATATAAGGGAAGAATTGATTGCTGAGGATCTAGAGAATTTCCAGATGATTTTAGCTAATCTTAAAAAGGAAAAGGAACCATTATATTATGTGACAGATGGCAAACATACATTTACGAATACGAAACAAAAGGAAAAAGAACATTTTGAGAAATACCCAATCTATTATATAAGCGAGGGTCATGAGTCGAAGATGTATCCGAGTAAATTGGAGCAGTATGATCCTTTTTATGGAGGATCCCATATTTATCGATCAGCTAACCCAGAGAATACCAAAATATTTGTAGGCTATACAGAAGGTTATGTAGATAAAGCCTCAAGTGAGTGGAACGAAAAAAAGAAAACTGTTATGAGCAGTTTCTATAATCTACTCATCTATGTGATAGGTTTTTTCCTAGGTCTTCTTTATTTGAGTGTTACGACGGGAAAGCATTCTTTTAAAGATAAAAAAGTACACATGCATTTTATTGATAAACTTTATATTGAAATCAATATAATTTTGTTATTTATTTTATCTATTAGTTGGTTTGCGGTTATGAACGAAATGCAATTTTATTTTGGAACAGTGAATTGGATCATTTATTCTACCACATTGTTATGCTTATCTATAATCGTTATTTTATTGTTATCACTTATTAGACATATGAAAAACAAAACATTTTTTAGTCATTTTATATTATATGTTGTTTTCCGTTGGGTTTACCAATTTATGAAAGATATTTATGATAGTGGTAGTGTTGGTATGAAGATAGTGGTTGTCGTGATTTTATATCCGATTATTACTGCAGCTACATTATTCTTTTTTCCACTTACAATTGGAGTTGCGGTTTGGCTTGCCCTTAAAAAAGTGAAGCACTTCAATAAAATTCAAGATGGTACCAAATTGATGAGAGAGGGTAACCTACAGCACTCCATAGACATTGATGGAAAAGGGGAGTTTGCAACACTTGCATCAAATATAAATGGGATCAATGAAGGCTTTAAACAAGCTGTCCATAATGAATTGAAAAATGAACGAATGAAGACAGAATTGATTACAAATGTCTCTCACGATATTAGAACACCACTTACTTCTTTAATCACATACACTGATTTATTAAAAACAGAAACTGATCCTGAAAAAATGCAAGAATATATTGAGATACTAGATCAAAAATCAAAGAGGCTGAAAGTGTTGACTGACGATTTATTTGCTGCTGCAAAAGCCTCAAGTGGAGATATTCCTGTTGATTTGCAAAAAATAGATATTGTCGCTTTAGTAAAACAAGGGATCGGTGAAGTAAGTGAACATATTTCCGAAAAAGAGCTTGCTTTCAAATTTAATTATTCAGAGGAGAAGATGTATGTCATAGCAGATGGGAAACTATTATGGCGCTCTATTGAAAATGTTTTATCTAATATTTTCAATTATGCACTTGAGGGCTCAAGGGTCTATATCGACATTACTACAGAGAATGATCGGACACTGATTAGTTTTAAAAACATTTCTAAATACGAATTGAACATTACGGAAGAGGAGTTAATGGAACGATTCAAACAGGGAGATGAGTCTAGATCTGGTCATGGAAGTGGGCTTGGTTTATCTATTACAAAAAGTCTTATTGAGAACCAAAATGGAAAATTTGAAATTAATATTGATGGTGATTTGTTTAAGTCAATCATTTATTTACCAAGTGCGGAAAAAGAAAATACTTCTGATATAGCTTGATAAAAAAGGTTCCAAGTTTCTCAGCTTTGGAACCTTTTTGGTACCTCTATAGTGATTAATTATTAAACTTTATTTATTGTATCCACTTCAGATTTAAAGAGATTGAGTGGTGCATATGAATACAAAAAGAGAATTCCACTGAACTCCTTATTGTTATAAGGTTTTACTTTTATGCACAATATGTATCAGGTTTTTAAATTTTAAATTAATATGGAATGAATTTAACCAATCCCCCTGCTATGGTGATTGATAAAAGACGCTTGAAGAAAATGTGCGTTTAACACTTGGTACAATCACAGATATTTATTCTTTATCAAAAATGTAACATCACTTCGATAAATCTTATAGGGTTAACGGGTGCGAATCAGAAATATACCTGATTTACACCTGTTTTTTAATATTTTTGCCATTATTCATAAAATGTACCTTGTAGAACAGAATAGCAATCGATAAGAAACGCTTCAGTACCTATCATGCTAGAATATAGTGGAGTTTAGTTCATAATGTTTTGTTAACAATACAAGTCTTAAGGAGGAAGAACATTGTTTCGAGATTGCAAAGCTATTAGCAGTTTTACAGTAGATAATATCGACAAAGCACGTGCTTTTTATGGAGATATACTAGGCATTCAAACGACTGACGAAGCAATAGGTTTCACACTTCATTTTACAGGAGCTGAGTTTTTCATATACTCAAAAGGTAATCAACATAAACCTGCAAATTATTTTGTATTAAGTATCATTGTAACGGATATCGAGCAAGCGGTTGACAACCTTAGAAGAAAAGGGATTAACATGGAAATAATGGAAGGGATGCACCATGATGAACACGGTATTATCCGTGGGAAAGCAATGAACAGAGGGCCGGACATTGCCTTGTTCAAGGATTCGGCTGGTAACTTGTTAGCAATAGAAGAAATGTGAAGTGTCATCCCAAAGGAGTGTTATATGATACAAAAAGGAGAGATAACTGATAAAAACAACTCAATCCAAGGATGGCACAATTTTAGCCTATGATATGTAAGGAGATGGTCCGCCACTAATATTTATAACGGGTGCAACCTGCTTTCGTTCATTTGAACCAGTCTTATCTGATGTGAGTGTATTTGCGGAACAATTCACTGTTTACAATTATGACCGGCGCGGTCGTGGTGACAGTGGAGATACTGAATCGTACGAAAAAGAACGGGAACTAGAGGATATAGAAGCTATGATCGATGTGGCAGGAGGTAAGGCGAATCTATATGGTCATTCATCTGGAGCCATTCTTGCACTTGAAGCCACTATGAATTTCAGTAATAAGGTCAACAGATTAGCATTGTACGACCCTGCATATGCTCATGATGAAGCGCTCAGTTATTTCTTTTCGGCAGTCACCTCAATGGACAGCAATGTTAGAACTTGCACCCACCATTGCATACGATACAATGCTAGCAAGCCATCTACCACCTGTTACACAGGCAAATAAACTACAAACGCCAACACAAATAATGGTAGGAGAAAAAAGTCCTACTTCGATACATGAAGTCGCGAAGCAATTGGATGGAGTAATTCCAAATTCAACGTTAAGTATTCTCGAAAGACAAGATCATATGCCAGATCCCAGAATGGTACTGCAGATCCTTGCTTCATTTTTTAAATAGTAAATTACAAAGTTACTTTCTATTGAGAAGTTCATATTGAACCATTGTTTTTAAAGTATGAAGGAAAACGTTATTTTGAATACAATTTAATCAAAATGACGTTTTAAAAATTTGGGTTTCCGGAATATATAGTGGAACTTACTCAACATGTAAGAATATTTAAAGTGCAAAATAAACTTCATCCTAAATTTAAAAAAGTTTAATGGATTGATAAAACAAAAAACTATTGACTTCATTAAATTTGTGATGTAATATTATAAAATATATACAGTTAGGAGGATTATAAAAAAGTGATTTATTTCATCAGACTTCGTTTCTCAACTTTGAACTCGTAATTAA
>Ga0209487_1004731_pt1 | contig 10354 bp, 12 predicted proteins | sample Poulit2012_FD_187524 | JGI IMG/M metagenome (GOLD analysis project Ga0209487, IMG submission 187524) | Agricultural soil microbial communities from Georgia to study Nitrogen management - Poultry litter 2012 (SPAdes) (version 2) | ecosystem: Environmental > Terrestrial > Soil > Agricultural land... | reverse complement strand
GGGTACCCTTGGTCGTAGGGGCGACCCACATCATGGCGCTCCTTGCCCAGCAGCACATGATCGCGCTCTGCATTGACCTGCCCTGCGGCATCCGATTCCAAAATATCTATCAGACTACGACCGGCTGTCGGATGCATTCCCGTCTCCTCCCAGTTCAGGCCCTCCAGCTCCAGAAAGGTGGGGGCAAAATCGGTAAAACTGACAAAGTCTTCGACCACCCTGCCCGGAGCTTCAATCCCTCGCGGCCAGGCTATCGCCAAAGGCATGTGCGCCGATACCTCATAAGTCTGCCCTTTGGAGCGCGGAAAGGGCATCCCGTTATCCGAGGTGACCACAACGACTGTATTCTCCAGCTCTCCACGCTCCTCAAGCAGCTCCAGCATTCGGCCCAGGTGCTGGTCAAAGTGTTCGATTTCAAAGGCGTAATCGAGCATATCGATACGGACTTCCTCATCATCGGGCCAGAAATCAGGCACCTCAGTGATATCGGAGAGTTTCTTGCCACCCACCTCTATGCCCGACCGGTATTGGTAGCCACGGTGGGGTTCACTGGCGCCGTACCAGAAGAAGAAGGGGTCGCTGCCGGATCGGGCATCCAGAAACGCTTCAAAGTTTCTGGCGTAGTCATTGTCGGAGATATGGGTCGTCGGAGGTTCAGCCACATGCTCATTGAACGGCCGGCCGATCATGACGCGCGCCTCACCACTCTCTGTCAGTGCGATACCCGGTGCCCAGGCTTTTCCGGTATGGCCGACGACGTATCCCTGTTCAGCCAGTACCTCGGTGAACACCTTGAATTCAGGCGGAAAGTAGGGCCAGTGGTTCGCAGCGTCTTTCAGCTGCCAGGAGTTCCGGCCGGTCAGGATGATAGACCGTGAGGGGGCGCATTTGGGATTGGGGGTGTAAGCACGGGTGAAGAGAACGCCTCCATCTGCAACCCGGTCAAAGGCGGGGGTCTGAACCCATTCTGTTCCATAGGCGCTCATATGGGGCCAGGATGCATCATCAGCAATGGCAAACAGGATGTTCGGTCTGGAAGCGCCGTCTTGCGAATCGGATTGGGCTTCCGAAATGTCTGTGATGAGGAGCAGTGGCCACAGAGCCAGCAGGAGAAGCGTGCTTCTGGCAGGGTTCATAAGTGTTCAACTTGAGGTGGGGGTTGTAGCAACACGCAGGCACCTGTACCATCACCGGCTATAGAACCGAGATCCGGGAGCAGATTCTGTGAGTTGGCTCTGAGCTCTTCCATAAGGAACAGGGTCCAGCTACAGGAACAGGATTCCTGCCAAAGTACTATCGAATCTTCTGCTTGGCAATGACGCATTTTTCATAATGCGTGGCAGGATACTTTGCAGTAGGCTGAGATGTACCTATGCGGTTCGTGCTACTAGCAGCGCCTTCTGCCAAACCTGCCGGGATCTGGGCGGCTCCGCTGCCGGTGAGCACGAATTTTTCCATTACTGTCTTGCATTTGATCGGGTAATTGAGAAACTTGACCCATCGTTAATTTCAGCGAACCAATTTCTGTGACGACCACTCTGTAATGAACTTCCGTACTTCTCTCAATACGATGTGTTGTTTGATGGCAGCTGCCTGCTGTATGGGGATCTGTATGCCTGCATACCACCATCAAACCACCGTTAAGGGGAGTCGCATGAATTAACGAAAGACCGTTAATACATTTCTCGGAAGAGAAAAAAGCCCACCCGCCTTAACTGGCAGGTGGGCTTTTTTTTTGCCCAAAAATTGATGGCCGGACATGCCGGGGTTCAACAAACCCGGAGGAAAGGCATTCAGATCAGACCCGAGAAAACTCTACACAAGGCTTCACGGAAGAGAGGCCGCTCAAGATTTTCAGTGCAGTACTACAAGTTTTAGCAGTACGAAAGAGCAGTAACAAAAAAACCCAAACACCTGACACAAACAGACACCAAACCAAACCCACATAACCATGAGTACAACAACCACCGAAACACAAACAGCACCTAAAAACGGAGAGCTGAAAAAAGCTTTCACTGACCTGGTAGGCGCACTGAGAAGCGATCCCAAAAGTGCCAACCTCACTGTCTCTGTCTCTTCGAAGCTGACAGATGGCCTGGTCGCAAACGTCAAGGCACGTGACTTTGAGATTACCGTAGATGAACCCCCAACACTGGGTGGAACAGACACAGGTCCCAATCCGGTCGAGTATGTTCTGGCCGGTCTCGCTTCTTGCCAGCAGATAGCCATCAAGGCACATGCGACTGTTCTGGGAATTGACGTTCAGGAAGTTACTGTCGAAGCCGAGGGTGATCTGGATCTTCAGGGATTTCTGGGTCTCTCTGATGCCCGGCCTGGCTTCACCAACGTAACGTTTACCTCGACAATCAAAACCAATGAAACGTCAGAGGCGAAGCTCAAAAAGCTTGAGAAGTTCGCGGCAGCCAACTGCCCGGTTCTGGATATCATCAAGAACGACACGCCGGTGAATGGAAAGGTGGCTTTCACCAATTAATTCTGCTGATGTGCACATTTGCCTTTGAGACTCATTCAGGCACTATCAAGAGGCGCCGGGAATCCGTAACAGGGTTTCCGGCGTTTCAGATGTTAACACTGCCCAGGTCAATTACGTACGAGCATGGATGTGGTAATATCAGCGAGTGTTGCACGATATGCCGGGGATAGTCTCGATTGGTGGACAAAAGGACCCGGAGCTGACGGCACACTCTATTTTCATCATGATGGTGAAACCGGAGATGTGATAGAGTCTCGCTTCCAGCGTCTCCTCCTTTTCGTTGAACCGTATGTCGCCTGGTAACGGCCAGGTGCACCAGCTGATTCATGGTCTCTTCACTGAAGATTTACTATATTTTCCATTTGAAACCTGAATCAGGAGGATGTATGGAGTTAACTATAAATAAACAACGTATCCTGAAAGCAATCCAGGAGCTGCCAGAGGGTGCAACAATCCAGGATGCCCAATATCGGCCGTATGTTCTGGAGCAGGTAAGTAAGTCTCTTGCCAGTTCAGGTGAACGTGTTTCACAAGAAGAAGTTGAAAAAGAGTTCTTGCAATCGTCAATAACCTTCGTCGGCAGCGATTCCACGCCCGGGCCTGCTTCGCGTCAGCTTGACCAGCCGTTCGGCCTGCATGAATACGAATAGGGCAAAGAAGACCTGGAAGATCGTGATCAGGAGGTCGGACGCCATACCTGGAAGTGGCAGTGAAACTTCAGGAAGCAGCAGGGTAATGATCACACCGAACAGCGTTCCGGCCAAAAAGAAGATCCAGGAGAGTGTTACATTTTTGGCAAACGATCCCTTCCGTTTCTCTCGTCGCGAAATTTCGGCCATCAGCTCATCTTCGAACTCGTCAAAAGGCATCTCTATTCGACTGGATGCCATCAGGTACTTGAAACTGCTATCGTTCTCGAGTTGTTTCATCAGTAAAGATCCTCCTTGCCCATGTTGCACTCTTCAGATAATACCTGCTTCACATGATTGCGACCCCGGTGCAGGTTTACCTTGGTCGCAGACTCGCTCCAGCCGGTAATCGAAGTGATCTCTTTAATCGGGTGCTCCATCAAATAGAAGAGCCGCAGTGCCAGAGCTTCTTTGGGCGGGATACGCGAGAGAGCTTCATTTATCCAGAATCGCCGATGATCCTCTTCCTCAAGTTCGGTGAAGATCTCCCTGTCGGCTACAAAAGCTTCTTCAGTTTCAGGGTCCAGGGCCGGCTCGAACAGCTTCATTCTCCGCTTCTGCTTCCGAAGCGTCTGCATCGACTCGTTATAGACGATGCGGTATAACCAGGTGGAGAATTTCGACTGCCCCCGGAAGGTGGAGAGCTTGTCATACGCTTTGATGAAGGATGATTGTACAACGTCTCTGGCGGTGATTTCATCGTTCACAAGAGAGATTGCAAGCGTATAGATGTCATCTTTATAGTCTCGAATGATGTGCCGGAATGCATCGGTCTCCCCATTCAGAACTCTATGTATCAGATGGTTCGTCATTCCTGGTCATCTTCCCGGTGTCTGGCGATGTAATGTGCGAGAATCATTGAAATCCCAGCGAACAGGAACATCAGTAAAGGCGGAAATGCCCATCTGACCCCCCAGTCTTGAAGCACGAGACCGATAAGAAAACCCAGGGATGTTCCGGATATGACGATCCCCACCTTCAGCCATTGAAACTTTGCTCTGGCTTCCAACAGCTCCTTCGGCAGCGTATTCAGATTCAGATCTTTTTCAAATGCCTTTTCGATTAACAGTGCACGCTCTTTTGCCCGAGCCTGGTGTGAAAAATACCAGGCAAAGAAAACAGCGGCTATAAAAGCTATTGTAATGAAAATGGTAATAACTGGCTCCATGGCAGTAGAAGATCAAGTTGAGAGGTTGTCGTTCTCTCTTTGGATGCTTGCCGGAGGCGAAAGGTTACATATGCAGCCGGATCCTGGAGCATCATGTATAACTCATGGGCTCTTTACCAAATCCTCTCCTCAATAGCGAAATCTGACCGATATGATAGGCCTGGTGGTGATTGATAAACGCCCATAATTCGATTACTGATTCTGCAACCTGATCAAATGGTGCGGGCGGTTTTTCCGACAGTTCCGTCTCCGTCAGTCCTGCCAACCCCGCTCTGGTTCCTGAGTGGATAGCGTTCCACTCATTTTTGATCTCCTCTATATGGGGGTATGGATAATCATCTCTGGCTTCAGACTGTCCACCAACAGCAAAAAGGTCATTCCATTTCACTTCAGGGTTCAAACCAGCCAGAGTAGCCAGACCATACTGTGAGTTCAGCAGATGCCCTGCTAAATATTTGACATGGTTCACCAGTGGATACCCATCCAGCCTCATGTTAGTCTCTGCGTCTATAAAATCAGCCAAAGCATTCATGAATAATCGATGATGCATATCATACTGAGTCAATAGAGGTGTTTTCATATGTAATAGATAAAATGAGTTAGTGATGATTCAGCAATCATAAATAGAACTTTTCCTTAATCTCCTTTTCAAAATATGTTGATTCCTATCGATACTTACACTGTGCAAACATGCCATCTATCGGGAGCTATTGGGACAGTATACTTTCACTGAACGATGGTTGCCATGGCATTCAGCAACTGCGCCTGAACCGCTCATACAATTCGCCATACTCTCACCGGAACTGGTCATATTACATGCTATATTGTGTGCCCGGCTCAAGAACTTATTTCCCCCATTCAGATGTTGTAGTTTAATCGTCTACGAAGGTTTATTAACATTTAGAAGCCTCTGCAGGCTTGTCAATTCTGTGCCTGATCAATACCAGAGCAGATGCAGATGAATGGCCTGCAAAGGCACCATTTACTCTGATACTGTGAGTAGTACCGAAAAAGCAGATCATCAGTACTACCGGCTTCAGACCAATCTCTTTATTCAATAATTCAATGAAAAAAATCACGATCAGCCATACTGATTTAGAAGTCACCCCACTCAATCTGGGTGGAAACGTATTTGGCTGGACAGCAGACGAGCAGCAATCGTTCGACATACTGGATGCCTATTCAGAAGCCGGACACAATTTTATAGATACGGCCGACACCTACGCATGGTGGGTCAACGGAACAGGCGGCCAATCTGAAACCATCATCGGTAACTGGCTCAAGGAAAGGGGCAACCGGGACAAGCTGGTCATTGCCACAAAAGTGGGTTCAGAAACAGACGAGCACGCTGCAGACATCAGCAAGAAGCATATTATCAAATCAGCCAATGAGAGCCTCAAGAGACTACAGACCGATTACATCGATCTCTACTACACTCATTTTGACGATGGGATCACACCGGTAGAGGAGACGCTCGCGGCCCATGATGAACTCATCACATCGGGTAAAGTGCGTTACATCGCTGTGTCCAACCTCTCACCGGAGCGGATTACCCAATCTTTTGAAGCTGCGGATAAAGACGATCTGCCACGGTATACATGCTTACAACCGCTCTACAACCTGATGGAGAGATCGTCGTTCGAAACAGATTATCTTCCCCTGGCAGAGAAGTACGGCCTGACGGTCTTCCCCTACGCTGCACTGGCCTTGGGATTTCTTACAGGCAAGTATCGAAAAGAGGCCGATTCCGATAAAAGTGTTCGTGGAGGGGGCGCTAAAAAGTACCTGAATGACAGAGGGCAGGCGGTTCTCAAAGCGTTAGATACCCTTGCCGCCAAACACTCAACCAAACAGGCGACTGTTGCCCTGGCCTGGCTTCTGGCCCAACCGCATGTCGGAGCTCCGGTTGTCAGTGCAACCGACCTGGATCAACTGGAAACCCTCATTGCCGCACCCGAATTGGACCTGGAGCCTGAAGATTTGACCATGCTGGACGATGCAAGCCGGACAGCCTGAGGAGATTCAGACGGGGCCATCTTCGACGCCTGAGAGCTCAAGAGTGCGTTGCCACAGCCGCTGACGGGCCTTGGCATCATAAGCCTGTTCATTGGCACGCGCTTTACGTTTTCCGTTGTAGTATACCCCGGATACGCCCTTCAGATCCGGTGAAAGAGCCAGATACTCAACTGCTTCAGCTCCAGATTCGACCTTGCTGGTCGGACTGATATCCGCATCCCTCACCATATTGGTATCCATATAGGTTGCCGGATGCAGCGAATTGACACCTATCTGTTCGCGATCCAACCGCTCCGCCAGTTCAACCGTGAACATGATCTGCGCCAACTTGCTCTGCGCATAGGCGCGATAACCAGACCACCCCTCTTCGAGCAACAGGTTATCGAAGTCGAGGGCCTGCTGCGCTCCCGAAGCCACATTTATAATTCGTGCTGAAGATCTCTTCCTTAGCAGTGGCAGCAGAGCCAGGGTCAGCATGAATCCAGACAGGTAGTTGACCTGAAAACGGAGCTCATAACCGTCACGGCTCTCCGACCGGTTGGTCCCTGGCTTACCAAATCCGATGCCTGCATTATTGATCACGATATCCAACGACTCGTTGCTCTCCCGGATCTCCCGGCCCAACTGCCGAATATCATCCAGCAAAGCAAAGTCAGCATTGTAGTAGCTGATACGATCGTTTTCCGTCTCGTTTGCGATCTCTTGAAGCACAGACTGCCCCTTCTCTCTGTTCCTGCCATGAAGCAGAACCGATGCACCCTTCGAAGCCAGGCTCCGGGCAACCCGTTTGCCAAGGCCATCCGTAGAGCCGGTGATCAATACCTTCTTACCCTCCATCTGAGACTCTCTTTAAATTCTTTTTAGAATCTTTGCGTCTAAAGTCTTTCAAGTTTGGTCCTACATCTGAAACCGGACACCGGCCATGGCTGTCCTCGGCAGACCCGGTCTCACACCGCTCGGTCTGTCCGATACAATGTAGGTCCTGTCCAGAAGATTCCGCACATTCACAAACAGGTTCACACTCTCCAGAACCTGATAGGATGTGCTCAGATCAAGAAGCAGGTAGCTGTCTGTGCTGTTCATTCTCTCGAGTGACCCACTACCGGCAACGGTCCGCATCGCCGGGGAGTAGATACTGTTCACACCCACACTGAAATCACGATAGTTCAGATGAACGCCAGCTCTGAACTGATGCTCCGGGATAAACGGGATACGGTCACCCACCTCCACAGATCCCCAGGGACCAAAATCACTTTCAAAAGAGGAGAGAAACGTGGCTACTGTATAGGTGTAGTTGAGGTTCAGCGGGATAGAGAGGTGGGCTGAGCTCATGTTCAGAAGCTGCGCGATCTCCAGATCGGCTGCCAGTTCAACGCCATAGACCTCGGCCTGACCTGCATTGAACCGAGCGGTCGTTCCGGTTCCTCCTCCCGCTGCAAGATCCGATCCCAGCAGATTGGAGTAGTCATTGTAGAACCCAACCACCTCCGTCTGCAGAGCTGAGTCTACATATCGGAAACCCAGCTCATAGTTGACACTCGACTCCGATTTGGTATCACTTGAGGAGCTCGGGCCAGGAGGGGAGAATCCGCGGTGCACACCTGTGAAGAGATGCAACCTGTCTGCCGCCTGCCAGCTGATGCCGATCCCCGGAACAAATACCTGTACCAGATACTCTGTCTCCACCAGATCACTGCCGGTTCGGTCCAGATCCACCGTCCCATAATTTCTGTTTCTGAACCAGATGTTCTCAAAACGGATACCCGGTGTAACTGTCCAGTCCTCCCACTCAATCCGATCCTGAAGAAAAACAGCCAGGGCCGTCGCCGAACCGATCCGGTTGTCCTGTGTACCAGGGGTCCCCTCTGTGGTCAGGATCATCCGGCCACTCTCCATACGATAGTGATCGTTCTCCTGAAAGCGATCCTCCTGATCCTGGTGCAGCCTCACTCCCGCCTCCAGCTGGTTGCTTGCCCTGGCTGCATCAAACTTGAAGCCGACAATCGATTCGATCCCCTGGGCGAAGTAGTCTCTGCTATTGTTGCGAACCGTCAACGCATTATCCGGGCTACTCGCTCCCAGAAGATAGTTGAATTCGGTCTGATGCAGCTCCGGTGCCGACAAGATCTGATGCAGGCCTCCTGTTTCGATCTCCGGCAGGTTTGCATTCAGTTGATGAAGCTTGTACCAGGCCCTGCTGAAATCATTTCTGTAAGCAGTGGTCGTTACATCCACCTGGTCGGAGAGCAGCATGAAGTGACGCGCCATAATCTGTGTGTGACGGGTATTCATCTCATCCATCTGGGAAGCGGCATACCTGCGATAGGGGGACTCCTCAAAGTCATCTCGCGTAATTCCCAGATAGGTCTCGTCGGACGTCTCATCATGATATCCCAACTTCAGCTCCAGCCGCTGATAGAGGGATGCATCGGCCGAAGAGTGGACCATGAACTTGCCCAGGATATCCTTGACACTGAATCCAGTCCCTCCACCACTATCCAGCTCTTTAAATCCATTATCGCCTACATGTGTCGCCTCCACCAGATAACCGAACCGGTCGGTTCTATTTCCAAAACTGCCATACAACCGGTTTGAGGCACGTTCGCCGACGCTCAGTTCAGCGACACCGGATGTTTCAATGGGGATGGGTGTCGATATCATGTTCAGGGCACCCCCGGTTGTATTGGGACCGTGCTTGATCTGAGAGGAACCCTTCCGCACCTCAATGGCGCTCATCCTGGCAATATTTGGAAAGTAGTAGGCCGCAGGGGCACTATAGGGCGCCGGCGCCGCCAAGATACCATCCTCCATCATATTGATCTTGGAACTTCTCTCACTGCCGGTACCGCGGATGCCGATATTGGGCCGCAGGCCATACCCCTCCTCCTCCTGGATATAGACACCACTCACGCCACGAAGTAGACGGTTCACATCGGTATAGTTGTGCTTCTGAAGCTCTACGCTGCCCAGATAAGTTGCCGCTCCCGGAATCCTGCTCATCCGTTCCGGAGTACCCGTTACTGTAATTCTCTCCATGATGATCTCATCGAGAGTTTCAAGAGAATCACCAGCTGCTGTCTCTCTCTGCTGTTTTTGAGGAGATGATTGTCCCCTGAGCTCCGGGGACAATGTCATTATCAGAAGGGCAAGGAGTATCAGAGAAGAGGTTGTCTTCATGAGGAGGCTGTTGTTTTAACTTGCTGTAAGATTGTGGTAATGGCTGCATCAGCTGTGTCGTAGAGATATTCAGCAGCAACGACTTCCATTCGAACAGGCAAGTTAAGACGCTCCTCCTCATAGCGCAACATCTACTTAGATTAAATCTAAGTAGGCATTTCATTCAATAAAGAGGTATTAATCGGCAGACGGGCTTACTTGAATCACTCCCAGATCCTGTGTTTCTCCGGGAGTAACCGATATACCGTCCATGACAATGTCAGCAAACCCAACCTCTCTTGAATTAACAGCGACCTGGTAATCACCTTCACGCAAACCAAACAGCGTGAACTCTCCTGTTTCAACATCGGCATAGGTTGTGGAGAGCGTATCCTGACCGCTGATGGCAAAAACTGCCGCACGAGATTCTGGAGGAGTGATCACACCGCTAATGTGCCCCGCCTCTTCAAGCCAGGTGGTCCTGATGACAGGTTTGAGGATATAGTCCGCCGGATTCCCTCCTGAGCCAGGCTGAACAATGGAGCGCTCCACATCAAAATCCAGCAGAAGTACGTAATGCGAATCATCGCTGATGTTTGCATCGATGTTAAGCTTCAGGCCAGACTGTGCACCACTGGGAACAAACAACGTTCGTCGCTCGCCACTCTCCATGATGTAGTTATCATCTGCAGAGAGTATCAGCCGGAGCTGATGATAGTCTCCCTCTTCAATCTGTCCCTTTCCAAGTATTTCATAGCTCCCGTTGGTCAGTCTCAACAGATCAAAATGTTGACCAGGCTCGCCCAGCACCGTCCAGCCTCCACCACGCTT
>Ga0209487_1004730_pt1 | contig 10355 bp, 7 predicted proteins | sample Poulit2012_FD_187524 | JGI IMG/M metagenome (GOLD analysis project Ga0209487, IMG submission 187524) | Agricultural soil microbial communities from Georgia to study Nitrogen management - Poultry litter 2012 (SPAdes) (version 2) | ecosystem: Environmental > Terrestrial > Soil > Agricultural land... | reverse complement strand
CTCGGGCTTGCCGGAGAAGTCCGGCGTGAGGATCTCGACCCCCGTGTTCGGGTTGAGCCGGTGGATCGCCCGGATGGTCTCGGCGTAGAGCCAGGCGCCCTCGTCGTCGAGATCGTCCCGGGTCACCCCCGTCACGGTGGCGTAGCGCAGGCCCATCGCCTGGACGGAGTCTGCCACCCGCTGGGGTTCGTCGAGATCCAGCGGATCGGGACGACCGGAGTCGATCAGGCAGAAGTCACAACGACGAGAGCAGTGGTTGCCGCCGATGAGGAAGGTGGCCTCCCGGTCCTCCCAGCACTCGAAGATGTTGGGGCAGCCCGCCTCTTGGCACACGGTGTGCAGGCCCTCGCGTTTGACCAGCGCCTGGAGCTCGCGGTACTCGGGTCCCATGGACGCACGAGTCTTGATCCAGTCGGGCTTCTTCTCGATGGGCGTCTCCGCGTTGCGGACTTCGAGCCGGAGCATGCGGCGGCCATCAGGTGCGACAGTCACACCTGCACCCTACGCAATGGACCTACGTGAGGGCGCCCCCAGTGACCCTTCCACCGGTCTCGTGCAGCGCCGGGAGCAACCCTTCGACGATCTCCTGCACCGCTCCCACCTCGACGCGGTGACCAGTCTCACTGGTCAGTGAGGTCACGCCGGCATCCGCGATTCCACACGGCACGATCCGCTCGTACCAGGACAGATCGCAGTCACAGTTCAGCGCGAAGCCGTGCATCGTGACGCCCTGAGCAACCCGAATGCCGATGGCCCCTACCTTGCGGGCCGGCCCGCGGTCATCCTCGGGAATCCACACCCCGCTACGGCCTCGGATCCGTTCGGTGTGCACACCGAGTTGTGCGCAGGTGTCGATCAACAGCCTCTCGAGCCGCCGGACGTAGGCCACGACGTCGATCGGCTCACCGAGCGCCACGATCGGGTAGCCGACAAGCTGACCCGGCCCGTGCCAGGTGATCTTGCCACCACGGTCGACATCGACGATGGGGGCTCCCGAGCCCGGTAGTGGACGCTCGTGCGGCAGAGTGCGACGTCCAGCGGTGTATACGGGCTCATGCTGCAGCAGCATGATGGTGTCCTCGATCTCCTCTGAGACCCGCCTGGCGTGCAATGTGCGTTGCTCTTCCCACCCCATGAGGTAGTCGACCAGACCGGGGTAGCGCCGGACCGTTGGGGACGTGGCCATGACCGAAGCCTAGACCCGTCGCGCGTCCACAGGGCACTGGGCTCGCATCCCGCGGAGTTTGGGACTATGGGGCTCATGCCGTGGTCGCGCCTGATTCCCGGGCTCGTGCTGGATGCGAGTTCCGCGGAGTCCTCCTCCCCGTGGTGGCGCGCTACCCAGCAGGACACCGGGGCACCGGTACTCACCCGGTACCTGCCACTCGCCGACGACGCTGATGTGGCAGGTGGCGCGCTAGCAGACCTCCACGCGGGGGTGGAGGTTCTGGCAGACCTCGCGCACCCACACCTGCTGCCGATCACCGAGGTGGTCTCCTGTCCGGACGGTGTCGCCATCGTGACGCCACTGCCGCGGGGTGGCTCGCTGATGGAACTGCTGGACTCCCGCTCCGCGCTACCCGAGGGGGAGGCCGTCACAGTCTGCGCCCCTGTCGCGCAGGCACTGGCCTACGCACATGAACACGGACATATGCACGGTTCGCTGACACCCGATGACATCTGGTTCACCGTTGACGGCCGGCCCATGCTCGGCGGGGTCGGCCTGGCAGCCCTTCGGCATGTGGAGGTCGACCCGCCACCGCCACGACGGTCGCCGCGCGCCGTGTTCACGGCTCCCGAGGCCATGCGCGGCGAACCCTACTCCGCAGCGGCCGATGTCTTCGCCCTCGCCGCGGTCGCTCGGTTCGCCGCCACCGGGCAGGCACCACGCGCGGGCCAACCCGGTTTCAGCCGCCGTGGTGGTCCGAGCAATACGCTGCTCAGCGCCGCTGCCGAGGCCACGCGTCGCCCGCGGGCCGCAGTGCTGGCCAATGCCCTGTTCGCGCTTGCCGACCCCGAGCCGGTGGAGCTCCCGGCACACCCGTCGACGACGTCAACTACCCCCCGTGGTCCGGACACCTCGGCCGGTGAGGGCGATGGCGCCAATGACACCGGTGACACCGATGACACCGGTGACACCGATGACACCGGCGACACCGATGACGCCGATGATGAGGACTCGCTGCTCGGCTCCCTGCCGATCAAACCGGTGCGCCGCCGACGCCGCGCTACGTCGGGACCGCGCCCGGTGCGAGGCTCGACACCGGCGCCCACGCCCGAACCGGACGTGTCGCTCGAGGAGTCCGACGAACCGGACGCCGATCGCGAGGCCGAGACGGACGCCGTGCCGTCAGCCCCGTCAGAGCCGGAGCCAGAGCCGGAGGAGCCAGAGCCGGAGCCAGAGCCGGAGCCGGAGCCGGAGCCAGTGCTCGAGGTGGACGCCGAACAACCAGCCGAGAGTGCCGGTGTCGATGACACGGTCCGCGGTTATGCCTCGGCGGCGGATGTCGCCGCTTACATGCGCGCCAGCAACGCGGGCACGCAGGACCAACAGGGCGGTAGACGCGAGGGGCGGCGGCTGGACCTTACGCGAGTCGCGCTGTGGATCGCGGTGCCTGTGCTGCTGGCCGGGGCGGCGTTCGCGGGTTACCAGTGGCTCAGCTCCGAGCCCGAGGTGCCGACGGCCGAGCGCACCGCCGAGGCATCGGTCGGCGAGGACGTCGAGTTGTGCGGTGGTCGCCAGCCCGCGCCCACGGAGGAGCCACCCGAGGTCACGAATTGGACGGCGACGCTGCAAGCCCTCTATGACCTCCGGTCCGAGGCCTACGCTGAGCTCGACGCGCAGGCGTTGTGTCAGGTGTACGCCCCCACGAGCGAGCAGTTGGTGCAGGATGCCACCCATTTGCAGGAGTACGCCGACGCAGGCGTCCGCACGAAGGACCTGCAGTTCGAGGTCATCAACGCTGAACTCGCACGCCGAGAAGGCTCCCGGGTGGTACTGGAGGTGACCGACACCTGGAGCGCATATCAGTTGGTCGACTCTGAGGGCAATGTGGTGGAGGAAAAAGAAGGGATGCCCCAAGACACCTGGGAAGTCGTGCTCGTGCCTGCCCCCGACGCTTCGGGTTGGCGGCTGAGCTGAGGCCTCAGCCTCGGGCGGCGTGCACCATCGAGCGCGCATCCGGCTGTGCGAACTCGAAGCCCGACATGCTCAGGCGTCGTGGGATGACCCGCAGGCTGCCCAACACGTCGTCGGCGAGACCACCCAGCCCGAGTCGCAGCAGCCCAGCGGGAAGTGGCACGATCGCCGGGCGCCGAAGTTCGAGGGCAAGGACGCGAGCGAACTCGGCGTTGCGCACCGGTAATGGCGCGGTCACATTGTAGGCGCCGGTGAGTCCCACGGTCTCGGTCATGAACTGCAGAGCGCGCACCGTGTCGTCCAGCGACACGATGCTCCAGAACTGCTCACCGCCGCCCCAGGGCCCACCCAACCCTGCTCGGAACAGGGGCACCATGCGGGCAAGCACCCCCGCGTCAGGGCTGATGACGACACCGATCCGGGCGTGCCGGACGGACACACCGGCCGCACGGGCCGGGTCCGCGGCCGCTTCGCACTCCCGATAGGTCTCTGCGCGGTATCCCGCACCGCCGGTGGCGTCCTCGTCGAGCACGTCGGCCCCGTGGCCGGTGCCGTAGATGCTGATGGCCGAGGCCGAGACGAGCACGGGGGGCGGCGTGTCCATGGCTGCCATGGCGGTGGCCACGCTACGGCTTGCGTCCACGCGGCTGCGTCGGTCCGCACGTCGGTACGCCCGCGAACTCCGGTAGTCGGCGACGCTGGCCGCCGCGAGGTTCACCACCGCGTCGACCGCTTCCAGTGTGGCAGGATCCAGCTCGCCGGCCGGATCCCACGCCACCTCGTCGGGTGCCTCGGGGCTTGACCGGACCAGCCGGATGACGTCGTGCTGCGCTGCTCGCAGTGCGCCCGTCAGCGCCGTCCCGATCAGACCGGAAGACCCGGTGATCGCGACCTTCATGCCGTAGGCAGCCCCAGATCCGCCTCGAAACGGCCAGCCTCGAGGCGGTCCTTGACCGCGTTGAGGAAACGGGCGGCGTCGGCGCCGTCGACCAGCCGGTGGTCGTAGCTCAACGACAGGTACATCATCGACCGCACGGCGATGCCCTCGTTGCCGTTGTCGTCTGAGACGACCATGGGCCGCCGCACCACCGAGCCGGTCCCCAGGATCGCGACCTGGGGCTGATTGATGATCGGCGTGTCGATCAGGGCACCACGACTGCCCGTATTGGTGATGGTGAACGTGCCGCCCGCGAGTTCGTCCGGCTTGATCTTGTTGTTCCTGGTCCGGGTCGCGAGATCGTCGATCTTGCGAGCGAGCCCCGCGATGTTGAGGTCCCCGGCGTCCTTGAGCACCGGCACCAGCAGCCCACGGTCGGTGTCGACCGCGATCACCAGGTTCTCGGTGTCGAAGTAGGTCACCTCGCCCTTGTCCATGTCGACCTGAGCGTTGAGCTTGGGGTGTGCCTTGAGTGCCTCGACGGTGGCCTTGGCGAAGAACGGGAGGAAGGACAGCCGGACCCCTTCACGAGCCTCGAAGTCACTTTTCGCCCGTTGCCGCAGCCGCGCGATCGCGGTGACATCCACCTCGACGACCGTGGTCAGTTGCGCCGAAGTGTGCAGGGACTCGACCATCCGGGTGGCGATGACCTTGCGCATCCGGGACATCTTCTCGGTGGTACCGCGCAACGGCGAGATCTCGATCTGTTGCTCCTCCGCCGGGGTCTCCGGAGCCGCCGGTTGCGGTTCCGGTGCCTTCTCGGCGGCGGCGAGCACGTCCTGCTTGCGGATCCGGCCACCGACCCCACTGCCGGTCAGGCTGCTCAGATCGACCCCATGCTGCTTGGCCAACTTGCGCACCAGGGGGGTCACATACGGTTCCTCGCCGGAGGTGCTCGATCGTGCTGCCGACTCATCGGCTTGCTTGGCCGGCTGCTGCGCTGACTGCTCCTGCTGCTGTTGCGCCGGCTGTTCCTGCGGCTGCTCGACTGGAGCCTGTTGCGGTTGCTCCTGCGCAGCCGGTTGCGGCTCGGGAGCCTGCTCCTGGGATGGTGCCGGGGCCTCGGTCTCGGCCGCCTGTCGTGGCGCGCTCGGTGCCTGGGCCTGGTCGGTGCCGCCCCCACTGTCACCGGTGCCGACGAACGCCAACTCGGCACCCACCTCGACGGTTTCGTCCTCGGAGACGGATATCTCGAGCAGTGTGCCGGCGACGGGCGAGGGGATCTCGGTGTCGACCTTGTCGGTGGAGATCTCCAACAGGGCCTCGTCGACGGCGACCTCGTCACCGACGGATTTCAGCCATCGGGTGACGGTTCCCTCGGTGACGCTCTCACCGAGGGCCGGCAGCGTGACTGCCGTGCGCTCGCCTGCACCGGCCTTCGCTGAGGTCTCCTGCGCAGGTGACTCGGCCCGCTCGGTTTCCGCCTGTGCTTGTTGGGGCTGTGCTTGTTGGGGCTGTGCCTGTTGTTTCTGTTCCTGCTGGGGTTGCTCCGCTGCCGGCTGTGCCTGCTCCTGCTGAGCCTCGGCCTGGTCCGCTGTCGCCGAGGCGCCGCCGCTCTCGCCTTCGTCGCCGACGACCGCGAGCTCATCACCCACCTCGATCGTGGCGTCCTCGTCAGCCTTGATCTCGAGCAGTGTGCCGGCGACGGGCGAGGGGATCTCGGTATCGACCTTGTCGGTGGAGATCTCCAACAGGGCCTCGTCGACGGCGACCTCGTCACCGACGGATTTCAGCCATCGGGTGACGGTTCCCTCGGTGACGCTCTCACCGAGTGCTGGAAGGGTGACGGAGGTCGCCATCGTGAGTCCTCTCGAAAGACGTGAGCGTGCGATTGTGAGTCAGCCGGTACAACGGCACAAGCCTACCCAGGCTATTCCGCGCTCACCCGGGAGCGTGTAAGGGTTTGCCCGCCAGCGCCAGATGGGCTTCGCCGAGGGCCTCGGACTGGGTCGGATGGGCATGAACGAGCGGTGCCACCTCCTCCGGCCACGCCTCCCATCCGGTGATCAACTGCGCCTCGGAGATGAGCTCGCCCACCCGGGCGCCGACCATGTGCACACCGAGCACCGGACCGTCCTTGCTGCGCACCACCTTGACGAAACCGGACGTGCCCAGGATCTGGCTCTTGCCGTTGCCGGCGAGATCGTAGTGCACGGTCTCGACCGCCTCGTCGCCGAGTTCGGCAACCGCCTCCGCTTCGGTGCGCCCCACGGCGGCGATCTGCGGGTCGCTGTAGGTCACCCGGGGCACCGTGGTGTCCAGGACCGGTGTCGGCTGTCGTCCGGCGATCTGCTCGGCCAGGAAGATTCCGTGTCCGAAACCGCGGTGCGCTAGCTGGGGCCCGGCCACGAGGTCGCCTGCTGCCGTGACCGTCGGCACCGAGGTCATCAGTCGGGCGTCGGTCTGTACGAACCCCCGCTCGTCCAGCCGGATCCCGACCTCCTCCAGACCGAGATCGTCGGTGACGGGCACCCGGCCCGTGGCCACGAGGACAACCTCTGTGGTCACCTGCTCACCGTCGGCCAGGGTGATCGAGACGTCGTTGTCGGACTCGACTGCCGTGACCGACGACTCGGTGCGCACCGTGATGCCGCGGTTGGTGAAGGCCCGACGCAGCGCCGCCGAGCACGCCTCGTCCTCGCCGACGACCAGCCGGTCGAGAGCCTCGACAATGGTCACCTCCGCACCCAGGGACCGCCAGGCGCTCGCGAACTCCGAACCGATGAACCCACCGCCGACGACGACCGCCGAGCTGGGCGTGCGCTCCAGTCGGAGGGCTTCGTGACTGGTCAGCACGCGTCGCCCGTCCGGTTTCAGCCCGGCAAGGCCTGCGGGTCGTGCTCCGGTGGCCAACACCAGATGAGACCCCTGAAGGGTTTGGCTCGTGCCGTCGGTGCCGGTGACCTCGACACTGTTCGGTCCACGCAGCCGAGCCGTTCCCGCGACGATGGTCAGCTCCCTGGCCCGAGCCAGTCCCTGCAACCCCTTGTACAGCCGTGAGACCACGCGATCCTGGTACGCGCGGACCGCGGTCATGTCAATGTCCTCGAGGGTGCAGCGCACACCGAAAGTGCCGGCATCTCGGACGGTGTCGGCGACCTCTGCGGCGTGCAACAGCGCCTTGGTCGGAATGCAGCCGTGGTGCAGGCAGGTGCCGCCGAGCACGTCCTTTTCGACCAGCGCCACGTTCAAGCCCAACTCGCGCGCTCGGAACGCACACGCGTAGCCCGCGCTGCCACCTCCCAGGACGACGACGTCGTACGAGGTACTCGGGTGAGGGTCAACCACTGTGGAACTCCCGGGCGGCTATGGCACGTTTGGCCCGTAGCATCCTTGCACACGAGAAGATTTCTCCCCGAGACAAGGTTGGGAGCACCAATGCCCTCGTGGTGGCGACAGCTGTTGGGCCGCGGTTCGAACCGGAAGCGCTCGGCGGACGGCAGCCTCGACCGCGCCGCGGACGACGAGGACACCAAGCACCTGGTGGAGTTCGCGAAAAGTCGCCGGGGTGTGGAGATCTTCGTCGAGCCACCCACCACGATGACGGCCACCACCGTGGTGTTTGTCGCGGGGGACGGCGAGTGGACGCGCCGCCGGGTCAAGGACGCCGGCGCGGCGCACGCACTGGCGAAGAAGCTCCAACTGCCCGCGTACGACGCCGGCTTGGTGGGCTACCCGCAGCGTATGCGCGACCGGAACCGGCGAACCACGTGACCGGGGTCTGACGCACCGGCCGGGTGTTAGACCAGGTCCGCCTCCAGGTCGTCCACCAGTTGCACTAGTGTCCGTACGGCGGCCCCGGTGCCACCCTTTGGCGTGTAGCCGTGCGGCTCCGACTCGTTGAACGCGGTGCCGGCGATGTCGAGGTGCGCCCATCGAGTGGACTCCGGGACGAACTCGGAGAGAAAGACGCCCGCGCTCAGCGCCCCACCGGGGCGCTCGCCCACATTGGCGATGTCAGCGACGGGGGAGTCGAGTTTGGCGCGTAGTTCCTCCGGCAGTGGCATGGGCCACATCTGCTCCCCTGCGCGCCGTGAGGTGGCATGCACCGCGTGCAACAGGTCGTCGTCGCCGGCCATGATCGCCGAGACCCGGTTGCCCAGCGCCACCACGGCCGCGCCGGTCAGGGTGGCGACGTCGACGATCAGGTCGGGATTGTCCTCGCCGGCGCGCGCGATCGCGTCGGCGAGCACGAGGCGACCTTCGGCGTCGGTGTTGAGGACCTCGACGGTCTTGCCGCCGTAGATGGTCAGGACGTCGGAGGGGCGTTGGGCGCTCCCGCTCGGCATGTTCTCCGCCAGCGGCGCGTACGCGGTGAGCCCGATGTGGGGGTTGAGCCGGGCAACGGCGACAACAGCGGCCAGGACCGCCGCGGCGCCCCCCATGTCGCACTTCATGGTCGTCATCGCGTCGGCCGGTTTGAGCGAGAGACCGCCGGAGTCAAAGGTGATGCCCTTGCCGACGAATGCCACCTGCTTGCGTGCCCTGGCCGGCCGGTAGGCGATCCGGACCAGGCGTGGTGGGTTGGCCGAGCCTTGACCGACTCCCAGGATCCCCCCGTAGCCGCCTTTGGCCAGCGCCTTCTCGTCCAGGATGTCGATCTCGAGCTTGAGGTTCTTCGCGTGTCGCACGGCGTCGTCGGCGAACGCCTTGGGGGCGAGGTCGCGAGGCGGGGCGTTGACCCAGTCTCGCGTCTGCCGTACCGCGTCGGCGATGATCTCGGCGCGTTCCACCGCCGTCTTGTACTCTCGGGCGCGCACGCCGCGACCCAGCACCGTGATCTCGGCAGGTGCGGCCGTACTCTCACCGGACTTGTAGGCGCTGTAGGTGTACGCGCCCAGCAGTGCGCCCTCGGCCACGGCCCCGACTTCTGTCGCGGACTGGACCGGCAGGGCGATGGCGACCTTCGAGCTGCCGTGCAGACTCCGCACAGCGGCACCGGCGGCACGACGCAGCGACTCCCGCCGCGCCGGATCCTCGTCGGAGGGCAGTTCCCCGAGACCGACGGCGAGAACGACGTCGGCCTTCGTCGCACCACCAGACGGGACACGGGTGACCTCGTCGGCCTTGGCGGTAGCCCCGAGCGCCTTCAGCGTGCTCAACAAGGTTCCGCGATAAGACTTCTCGATCTTTTCCGCCCCGGGCAGCAGTCGCAGCCCGCCCGACGTCGTGGGTTCGATCCCGACGACGACGGCGTCGGCCTTGAGCCCGGCTGGATCGGCAGATGACAGGGCGATGGTGGTCACGGTTCTCCCCACGGCTCGGTGACTTCTCGGTGATTTTGAGGACAGGATGGGCAGGATGGCCAGGAAGGATCAGTGTGCAATGCTACGCGCATCCGACCGTGCTGGGCGGCGCCCGGTGCGCGGGGCGCTAGGGTGCGGACTGTGTCTGAGACGTTGAGTACGAGCCCACTGCACGCGCGCCACACCGAACTCGGCGCCAAGTTCGCCGAGTTCGGTGGTTTCGAGATGCCGCTCCAGTACAGCGGTGTTGTGGACGAGCACACGGCGGTGCGGGAGCGGGTTGGGCTGTTCGATGTGAGCCACCTCGGGAAAGCCACGGTGACGGGCGAGGGCGCCACCGCCTTCCTGGACCGGTGCTTCACGAACACGCTGGCCAAGATCGGTGAGGGGATGGCGCAGTACACCCTGTGCTGCAACTCCGACGGCGGCGTCCTCGACGACATGATCGTCTACGTGCGGGCTGCCGACGATGTCCTCCTGGTGCCGAACGCGGCCAACAACGCGGAGGTCGTGCGCCGCCTGACCGAGAGCGCTGCCGCAGCTCCCGAACCGGTGGAGGTGCGCAACGTGCACACCGACTGGGCGGTTCTGGCGGTGCAGGGGCCCTCGAGCGCAGCGACGCTGGAGGCCCTCGGCCTGCCGACCGAGCACCCGTACATGTCTATGCAGGACGCGTCTCTTCCGGGCGTTCCCGAGGTGGTCGTGTGCCGGTCGGGTTATACCGGAGAACGAGGCTACGAGCTCTTGGTGCGCTCCGAGCACGCCGAGCAGGTCTGGGACGCGGTGATGTCCGCGGGGGAGCCGTACGGGATCGTGCCCTGCGGTCTGGGCGCCCGGGACACCCTGCGGACCGACATGGGCTACCCGCTGCACGGTCAGGACCTCTCGCCGGACATCACGCCGGTCGAGGGCCGTAGTTCGTGGGCCGTCGGCTGGGACAAGCCGGAGTTCTGGGGCCGCGAGGCGCTCCTCGCCCAGCGCGCTGCGGGACCGAGCCGACGGCTTCGCGGAATCCGGGCCGTCGGCCGTGGCA
>Ga0209487_1004729_pt1 | contig 10355 bp, 7 predicted proteins | sample Poulit2012_FD_187524 | JGI IMG/M metagenome (GOLD analysis project Ga0209487, IMG submission 187524) | Agricultural soil microbial communities from Georgia to study Nitrogen management - Poultry litter 2012 (SPAdes) (version 2) | ecosystem: Environmental > Terrestrial > Soil > Agricultural land... | reverse complement strand
GGCATGTGGCCCGGCATAGCCGCAATCAGATTCCCGATATCACCGATCGCAGCCAGGTTTTCTGGTACGGAGATAATGCAACGAACTGATTGCTCATCTGGGGTTTGAACAACCAAGTTGCCGAAAGTTCGGGACGCTTTTCGGGTTCGTTGGAACATTTTACCTATATTCGACCAGACGGTAAAAGGCACGGGTTCGATTGTTGATCGGATCGGGAAGTTCGATGGTTTCACCGGTTCCGGGGATCCATTCCTTGATCGTTGTCCAACTGTCGGGAGCGAGGGTTGTTGAAACTTGAAGATCGTACATCAGATTCAGGCGACTGGTAAACGAGAGTCTTGCTTCGTCGTTTTCCAGTCGGATCGAGAGTTGGGGCGGCGGTTGAGCGTTGAAGATGACGGTTATCGGCTGACTCGGTGAGAAGAGCGAGGTTTCATCGACCGCCCGAAAAATAATTTCGTAGGTGCCCGGTTTGTCCATGGTAAAGGCGCGTCCATGGATGTGTCCGCTGCCATTTGGGTATTCATAGACGACCAATGACGGCGCATCTTCTCCGGTTTCCGTTCGAGACCAATCGGTGGGCCGTGTCCAGGTAGGAGAATCGGCGCCGGTTTCCCAGAAGGAAAAATTGCCACCGGCAGGTCCGCTTACCGATAGCAATTCGACTTTTGGCCTTGCTCCGTTGGCCAGCTCAATGGAATTCCCCTCGGCGTTAAAGGTGAGTTCGGAGGCGTAGTAACCTCCGGGGAATTGAGGTAGATAACTGCTAAATGGCTCTCCGACGGGGACGTAAAGCGTCAATTGGTAGCCGGGGCCGCTGAAGCCGAGACGGTTCGGATCGGCCGGATCGATTCCGACTTCGATATGTTCATGAGCGGAAAGGGTTTGGGCGACAAGGAATGTCAGAAGGATAATGAAAATATTTTTCATGGATGGAGAAAGTATTGGTCGGATTCGTGGAGTCGTTGCTGAACCTCCGTCCAAGCGAGACGTTCAACATGTGCATCGACAAAAAGATAGTTGGCACCCGAACCGTGACATTCGACATGAACCGAGGATCTGAACATCGCCGGACTGACGCGGCCGCGTGGTGCTCCTCGAAAATGGAAATGTTCGGCCGACTGGTTTCGCGCGGTTTCTCCGACGAGAAGGGTCAACGCCGGATCGGCGCAATCGGTCATCGGAATACCGGCTCCATTTTCGGGATTGGTAAGCAAATCGTTGATGGCGTACGTGATTTTTGCTGGATGATCGGGAACCGAAGGACATCGGCCGATAAAATCATCCCCGAGATAAATTTTCAGGGTTTCTGTCCATGAGAGGGAAGTTCCGTCCGCCTCCCGATGGTGACTGCTCGATGGCAGAAAGCCACCGTTTTCGTCGGCATACATATGCATCGCTACACCGAATTGGCGGAGGTTACTCAGACATTGGACGCTGCGTCCTTTTTCAATGACATTTCCCGCAACAGCCATGAGGATTGTTGCGAGAATGCCGAGGATGGCGATCACCGTGAGCAACTCGATCAGGGTAAAACCTTTGCGAGTTTTGCGGGAATTTGATTGGAAGATTTTTTTTCGCACCTGATTGGATTCGTGCTTTTTAGTGGAGCTCCGAATCTTGCCGGGACTTTTTCTATTTGCGGCGCCGACGGCGGAAGAAAATCAGTCCAACGATCGCTGTTCCCATAACGAATGCATAGGTCGATGGTTCGGGGATCGCCGTTATCGTAACGTCGAATGCAAAAGAGCCGGTGGTTTGATTAAATAGATCAGCTCCGCCAACGAAGATGGAGTAATCGGCCGGAGCCAGATTCTGAAAGGTACCGGTAACCCATCCGTCGGCGATTCCGTCTCCTAAGATTCCGTCGGCATCTCCGAAATTATCGGCGGTGCCATCGGCTGCGTGTCCGACGTAGGTAAAATATCGCAAGTTCGCTTCGTGCAGAATTCCGCTCGTTGGATCGCCATCGATCACGTACGTCGGATCGTTTCCGATCGACCAATCGTGGAGGGCCCGAAGGGAACCGTTTTTGCCTTCGGGTCGGGAGTTTACCGATAGGGCGCTACCATCGTGAGCCGGTTTGTGGGGGGACAGGTGGGCGAGTCCTTCGTAGAGCGAAAAGCCCGGGAAAAATCCGGAATCGCCGCCGGTCTGCTGAACGGTAATTTTAACGGACATCGGCTCGGTCAGGGTGAAACGAAAAAAGCGCCCGTGATGGCTGTCACCCCAGGTTTCCGTCGTTGCCTCGGCCCAACCGAAATTGGTGTTGGTGTTTGAGCTGATGGTGACGGGAGAATCGGGAACCAACGTGCCAAAATCGCGTCCCGTGTAGTAAATATGTGCCGAGGCCTGGTGAATTCCGGCCCAAGTAATCAGCGCAACAACGGGAATGAGAGAACGTTGAATCATCATTTTTGTCATCAGTTGACTCATATTGGATAAAGTTTATCAGGTCCGATGAGCTTCGGGAATGTGGCAAATTGTCGCACCGGAAACGACCACGGTCGGTCCATTGAAAATACGCTGGAGCGATCGGGCGTTCGTCGGTAGGGTGCCGCGTTATGAGTTTGATACGGTTTCTTTCGGTTTGCCTTCTTTTCAAATGCATCAGCTTTCAGGGGCTTTTGGCCGATGCCGCTTTCACCAACCACGGTCCTGCGGCACCGGTTTCGCGGGCGCGGGCTTTTTATGCGATCAACGGTGAAAAGGGCGAACGGCTCGCGGTGATGTGGCTGCGCGATATCGTCGATAGCTCGATGCTCGTGGTCGATTTGGAGACGGAAGTTGCCGAGCAGATTCCGTTGCCGGTGCGTTTGCCCGATTCTCCGTATGCGACTTTTCTTCACAACGAACGCGTGATCTACGCGGTGACCGGCGGTTATTTCTGGGGATTTGATGCCATCGAGCGCGAATGGATTTTGCAGGAGAAAGTCGGCGATCGGGAGGCGATGGTTGTTGCGCCGGGTGACGATGGTTTGATTTATGCGGCGACCTATCCGAAAGGCCATTTGATGGCGGTCGATCCGGAGACCAACGAGGTTCGGGAATTTGGCCAGATCAATGAGGAAAGTTGGCCTCAATATCCGCGCTCGTTGGCCGCTGACAGCGACGGCTGGATTTACGTCGGCATCGGAAATGTGGCGAGTCAGGTGGTGGCATTTCACACGGAATCGGGCGAAATTCGGAGGCTCGCATCAGGTGATTCGAGCACGACTGGAACCGGTTTTGTTTTTTTGGCAGAGGATGGAAATGTTTACGGGCGCTTGCAGACTCGGGGGAAACCTCATCGGTTCCAAAATGGAATCGCGACAGAGATCGAGGCTCCGACAGCCGATCCGGTCGCTTTGCGCGGAGGAACGCAGGAGAATTATTTTCCGGAATTTCCGGCTGGAGGAAAGATCACCGACTGGAGCTTCGCCGACGGTTGGCTGGAATTACCGGATGAAAACGGAAAAACCCGCCGGATCGCGTTCGATTATGAGTCGGAGGGCGCGCGCGTGTATGCGGTGACTGCCGCTGGTAATGGAAAAATTTACGGATCGACCGGTCACCCGCTGCGATTTTTTCAATTCGATCCGGAGACGGGCGTCGCGCAAAGTCGCGGATTGAATGGCTGGAACGGGCACATCAACGCGCTTGTTTCCGATGGTCTCGATGTTTACGGGGCGATCTATACGCGCGGGCATTTGATTCATTACGATCTGCGTCAATCGATTGAGGCGACGAGCCATGGCAAGAATCCGCGGATTTTGACGATGGCCGACGACACCGTTTTGCGGCCATTTGCGATCGGGTTTCATCCAAATGGTCGGGAAATCGCCATGACCGGAGGTGGAGCTTATGGAGTGACCGGCGGCGGGATGATGATTTATGATCTCGATGTGGGAAAACGGGAACGGATCGAGCACGATGCGATTGTTCAGTATCACGCGACGAGAGCCTTCGTGTTTCCGTCGGATAAACTTCTTGTCGGCGGAACGACGGTTGCACCGGGAACCGGAGGTGTTCGAAAAGCTTCGGAAGCGGTGATTTATCTAATGGATTGGGAGAGCCGGGAAGTCGTTTATCAAGAGGTGCCAGTAGCCGGGGATCCGACTGTGCTCGATCTCATCGTCGGCTCGGACGAACTCGTTTATGGCCTGACTTCTGGCGGAACGATTTTTGCATTTGATCCGGAAACGAGGGAAATCGTAGCCCAATCCTCGGCGAAGGAATATGGCCGAACGACCGGTGGACAAGGATCGCGGGTCCTGCATTTGGCGTCGGATGGTCAGATTTATGCACTTTTTGCCCAGGCGATTGTGCGGATTGGACTCGTCGATTCGAACGGAGAGATCGGTCATGAAAAGGTCGGTCAGCCGCCGGCAGGAATCACAACGGGTGGAACGCTTTTGGGCGATCGTATCTACTACGCCAGCGGCAGCCGACTTTGGAGTTACGCTGTTCCGGTGATAACGGAAAAGTAAATTTGGCCTAGGATGGCTGGCGTCGTCAGATCGTCGATCGGTCGGACGTTGGGAAAACTTTAAGATTATGTACAAAAATTTTTATCGAGCCGGACGGTTGTTTTCGATTTTCGCCGTGTTTCTGCTGACAGGTTCCGTCAGCAGTGCCGGAACTTTTGTCAGGGAATGGACCGGCGGTGCGGATGCGGAAAATTTGGTCGTTTTCGTGGCGGACGGCCAGCCAGCCGCGACGGTTGTTTTGTCGGAAAACCCGACGGAAGGGCATGAGCGGGCGGCGGAGTTGCTGGTCGATTCCGTTGAGCAAATGAGCGGCGCGAGACTTCCCGTGGTTTCCAATCCGCGTTTGGTGAAAACGGAAAATCGGATCTGGATCGGAATGCGGCCGGAGGTGGCGCAGCATTTTGCGGAGACCGATTTTGATTTCACGAAGCCGGAAGAGCTGATCATGGTCGCGAAGGAGGGCGAATTGGTGCTGGCAGGTCGGGATGAAACGGTCGATGGCGCGCCCGTTCATGCGGGAACGCTGCTTTCGGTTTTGACCTTTCTTCAAGATCGGCTCGGCGTGCGCTGGCTTTGGCCGGGGGAGGATGGGACCGATTTTCTGGCATCCAAGAATATCGCATTTGCGCCGTTCGAATATCGCTACCATCCGCCGTTGACGCATCGGAATCTCCGTGCGGTGAATTTCGCGAACCGCTGGCGCACGTTTTTGAGTCGAGAGGATCGTCGGAAAGCGCCGAATAAGGAGGCGCTGATTGAGAAGCACGTCGGCGGTTACGATGCGATGTTGGAGTTGATGGATGAAAAAGATCGGGAGGCGCAGGCGTGGTTCAACCGTCAGCGAGCTGGAGCTCACACTCCCCGGATTCTTGGCGATTCGTTTAATCAGGCAGCGAGAGGAAGTTTTCCTTTCGAGGCGCCGCATTCGTTTGGGGAGTGGTATGACCGGTTTGCCGAGAGTCATCCGGAGTGGTTTGCGTTGCAGCCGGACGGGTTGCGCGTCAGCGAGCAGGATGAGCCGTATCCGCGACCCGATCGTGTGAAACTTTGCATTTCGAATCCGGAGGTCGCTGAGCAGTGGCTGAAGGATGCGGAGGCCTTTTTTCGGGCGAATCCGAACGCGACGGTAATCAGCGCCTCGCCGAACGATGGCGGCTGGCAGGGATATTGCGTTTGCGAGGTTTGCAAAAGTTGGGATGCGCCGGATGCGCCGATTTTGCCGCGTGAACTGCAATGGCGGGGCCACCGGGAGGAGCATCGGGCGATCACTGACCGCTATGTGAAGTTTTGGAATATTTTGGCGCGTGGTTTGAAGGAGCGTTTTCCGGATCGGGATTTGAAAATCGGCGTTTGGGCCTATTGTGCGTATGAGCCGGCGCCGGTTCGGGAGGTTTTGGAGGACAATATCATTCCTGGCTATGTCGGGATTCGGAATCTCGAAGTTGGGAAAAATTCCCGGGAACGGATTGAAAACAATGTCGCTGCTTGGCGCGGCTGGGTGGAGCAGGGAGCTTCGGGAATGGTTTGGCGTCCGAATACGTTGAAGCGGAACGCCGGTTTGCCTTACGTTTACATGCACCGGCATGGAGATGTTTGGAACGAACTGGCGAAAAACAATATCGTTGGGTTCGACGTCGATAGTATTCATCATCATTGGTCGACGCAGGGGCCGCAATTTTATGTAATGGCGCAGCTTGTGTGGGATCCGACGCTGAAGGTTTTGGAGATTCTCGACGATTATTATCGGCGTGCGTTTGGGGAAGAAGCGGCGAAATATGTCGATGCGTATTTTGCTGTTTTCGAGCAACTTTATTACAAGGTCGATGAAACCCATGAAGAGTGGCGGAATCCTCGCTGGCATTTTTACTCGGGAGTTCCGCGAGCTTATCGCGAGCTGAAGCTTGCGCCGACCTTGGGGCGCTCGATGGCGAATCACGCATGGGACGATTATCTTTGGGAAAAACCGGAAGCGACCTTCACTGCAGAAGAGCTGGCCGGGGAATATTTGCGGCGGGCGGAAGCGGCGGTCGCGGAAGGGCCGGAAATCTACCGGAAGCGGGTGGCGTTTTTGCGAACGGGTTTTGAGCTGATCGAACCACAGCTCGACATGATCGAGGTTATGAACGAAATCCGGAGCGGAGCGGACGACATGGATCTGGTAATGAAAAAAGCCTATCGGGCGGCCGAAGATCGGGAAATAGTTCTGATCGAAAACATTCACAATTTCGCCTACGGTTATCCGCAGCTGTTGATGCATTATCGCTATCTTATGCCGCATCGGCTCGGTCCGCCGGCCGATCTCGAATCGGCAGCGGCCCGGAAAAAATAAGAGTGACGGCTTGAGCCTTTGAGGAAAAAGGGCTGAAGCCCTCACTCCTACTTTTCCGTACAAAGAAAAACTGTGTTGACCTACTGTCATAGTTAGTTATGACAGTAGTTGTGTTTGTTCGGATAGACTATAAATCCGGGAAGCCGGTTTACCTCCAGGTGGTCGACCAAGTTCGCTATGCGGTCGCTTCTGGCCAGCTGCGGCCGGGCGATGCGCTTCCGTCGATCCGTCCGCTCGCGGAGGAATTGCGGGTCAATCGCAACACGGTCGCAAAGGCTTATGCCGAACTCGAAAATCAAAGAGTGATCGAGACGTTTCCCGGTAAAGGGAGTTTTGTTCGCGAAACGGAATCGCCATTTTCCGCCAAGGCAAAAGAGGAGCTGCTGCTGCGGGAAATCGACGAAGCAGTCGTCATGGCGCACCACCTGCAAATCGATTCAGAAACTTTTCTTCGGCTGGCCGAGGAGCGGCTCGATTTTTTTGCGAGCGTCGGTTCAAGCAAAAAGAAAAACAAGCGATGAAGTTAACAGAAATCTGTATTCAAAATGAACTACCCAGTGATCGAAATCCAAAATCTCTCCCGACGTTACGGGAAATTTGAGGCGGTCAGTGATCTCAATCTGACTGTTTGTGCCGGGCGTTGCTACGGCTTTTTTGGGCGAAATGGCGCGGGAAAAACGACCGCGATCAAATGTCTTCTCAACCTCCTGCGTCCCGATCATGGCACGATCCGTGTTTTCGGGAAAAATCCGCAAAAAGAGGAAGTGGCGGTAAAGGAGCAGCTCAGCTATGTGCCGGATGTGGTCGCGTTTTATCCGTGGATGAGTGTGCGCAACGTCCTGAATTATTACGCATCTTTTCGAAAACGCTGGAATGCGGAAATCGAGAGCGAATTGCTCGGTCGGTTTCGGCTGCCGGAAAATCAGAAGGCGGCCGCGCTCTCGAAAGGACAGAAAACGCAATTGGCGCTGATCGCTGCGATCTGTCCGGAGCCGCGTTTGCTGGTGCTCGATGAACCGACTTCCGGCCTCGATCCGATCGTTCGCCGGGAATTTATCGAAACGGTTATTGGCGCTTATCAGGCGGGCGATCCGGAAAACCGAACGGTTTTTGTTTCGACGCATCTGATTTCGGAATTCGAGGGGCTGATCGATGAATTCACGATCATCGATCGGGGACGGGAATTGCTTACGATGGAGGCGGATGAAGCCCGGATCCGGTTCAAGAAATACCGCGCGCGTTTTGCTGAGCCAGTCGGGGAAATCGATTTGCCGGGCGCGTTGCGGGTTCGGCGCGACGGACGCCATCTCGATGTGTTGGTCAACGGAAACAGCGAAAAAATCGAGGCCGATTTGCGGGCGTTTAAACCGGAAGAAATCCGCGTGGAGGCGTTGTCGCTTGAGGAGATTTTCGTCGCCTCGCAAAGTTCGGGAGAAACCGTCCGATGAATCCACAGGTTAAAAAGGAGATTCGGTTGTTGTTTCCGGCTTGGTCGGCGGCGCTTGTTCTGGTGTTACTGCCGTTTGGCTGGTTTCCGCGTCTCGGTTCGCCGGGGGCACCGCTCGGCATCGATTTTGCATTGGTCGCGAAGGGTGTGGTTTTCATTTTGGGACTGCTTTTTGTCGCGATTTCGGTTTTTGGCCGAGAGATTGCAGGCGGGCTGTGGCAAACCGAGCTAAGTCTGCCGGTGGAGCGAAAAGCGATCTGGAAACGGAAATTTGCGGTCGCCGGCGTGGGATCGCTCGCGATCTGGCTGGCGTTTTGGTTCTTTGGCGGATTTAGCGGTGCCCATTTTTGGCGGATCGGGATCGGTAGTTTTGTGATTGGGACGGCGGTAATGGGAACGGGTTTGCTGGCGACGCTTCTGTTTCGGCAGATTCTGCCAGCTTTTGCGTTTTCGTTGCTTCTTCCGGCATTGTTGGTGCCGATCCTTTGGCCGATGGCAAAGACAGGATTTTCGGGAATGGTTTTCGGAATTGTGGTCGGTTTGATTGGAATCGGGGCTGCGATGGTTTTTTACCTTAACCATCGGCTTTATCTTCGGGCGGAAGATCTCGGACCGTGGCTGGACGGTTTTGTGATTCGATTTCCGGAAAAATCAGCGATACGATCCGGAAAAAAAACGGGAATCGGTTCACGCGTCTTGAATCGTCCCGTCCGAAGTTTGTGGCTGAAAGAGATTCGTTTGCAGCAGGTAAATCTGATCGGTGGACTGGTTTTGCTGCTGGTAATCGCTGCGGTTGAGCTGTTTCTCGCCGGTGCCGAACGGAGCGAGACAGGCGACGGTTTGCGAACGGCATACAGTCTGATGATCCTGCTTCTTCCGGTGCTTGCGGGATCGGTGGCGATCGCGGAAGAGCGGAAACCCGGTTTGTTCGACTCGCAGCGGATGCTTCCGATTTCGGCCGGACTGCAGTTTGGTGTCAAACTCGTGGTGACGATCGGCGCGGCTTCGCTCGCGGTTTTGCTGTCACTTTTTGCGTTGGTCTTGGTATCGGTTTTGGGAGAATTTCCTTCGAGCGAAGGGGCGCTCGATTCGGCCGGGCTCGCTTGGCTTCTCGGTTTTCGTCTCAATGTTTTGGAGAATCGGATGGTTCTTATCGCGCTTTATTCGTTGGTGGCTGCGACGGTTTCGCTCCTCGCTTCCTCGCTTTCGCGGAATACGCTCGGAGCGCTGGTTCTTGCGGTGGTTTTTCTGGGATTGGGCGGATTTGCGGCGGTGCTGGTTCAGAAATTTTGGACCGGTGGCTTGCTTTTGACGATGATCGGGATGGGCGTGGCGGTTTTGGTTTCCGTTGTATTGGCGAATCGGAATCTTCGAAAGGATGTTCCGGATGCGCGGATGTGGATCAGAAATATTGCAGCGATTGGGCTGGTGGGTATTTTTGCGGTCGGCTTGACCGGTTTGGCGCATTACCGCGTTTGGGAAGGGCCTTTGCAGGCGTACCATCCGTCGGAAACGAAACTCGGTTCGGTGGAACCGTTGCTGGCGGAGGGAGCGGAGATTTATCGGATGCCGAATTCGTCGCGGTGGCTTGTGCATTTGCCGGATGGACGACTTTGGATCAGTGAATCCTCGGGAAAGGTGGAAGCGGGGCTTCTGTTTCCGGAGCATGGAGAATTTTTTGCGGAAACGGATTGGGAAAAAGTTGCGCGTTCGGGTGCCGATGTCGCCGGGATTCGTGCGGACGGAAGCTTGTGGAGGATTTTGGCGGAGGATCAAGGGATTCTGGCAATTGAACCGCTGATTGACGGTCGCTGGTTGGATTTGGCGGGCGGAATGCATCATCTATTGGCCGTTCGTGACGACGGTACGATCTGGGGGTGGGGATCGACTTATGCGTTCGACAGTGCCGGACAAAAAATGAGGAGGATTTCTCGTCCTCAGCAGATCGGCGATGAGACCGATTGGGTTGCTGCTCATGCGATAGATGGAAGCTCAATCGGAATCAAGGCGGATGGAATAGTTTGGGCCTGGAATCGCTCGATGAGAATTCATCTCGATTTTGAGGGGGCCGAATTGAGATCGGTGGCCGGAGTCAGTCTCTATGTGATTT
>Ga0209487_1004728_pt1 | contig 10356 bp, 10 predicted proteins | sample Poulit2012_FD_187524 | JGI IMG/M metagenome (GOLD analysis project Ga0209487, IMG submission 187524) | Agricultural soil microbial communities from Georgia to study Nitrogen management - Poultry litter 2012 (SPAdes) (version 2) | ecosystem: Environmental > Terrestrial > Soil > Agricultural land... | reverse complement strand
TTGGTGTGCAGGTGGCCCAAGAAATTCAGGGCTGCTTCGCTGAGAACTTCGCGCTGCCGTGCATCGAGTTCACCGAACACGGTCACAGTCTTGCCCTCGGGTGTTGTGTGCTGGATCGTAGGTGATGCCATGGCGGGTGCTCCTTTTCTGGATCTAGCGGTTCAGACTAGAACTGTTGTGCTTCGGTCGAATCGGCCAAAGCAGTGGTTGAAGATTCGGGGTTGACGGTGGTTGAAATGCGGTCGAAGTAGCCGGTCCCAACTTCGCGTTGGTGACGGGTCGCGGTGAAGCCATCTTTTTCGGCGGCAAATTCCGCTTCCTGTAGCTCCACGAATGCCGACATCTGGCGTTCGGCGTAGCCCTTTGCCAAGTTGAACATCGAGTAGTTCAACGAGTGGAAACCGGCCAGGGTGATGAACTGGAATGTGTAGCCCATCGAGGCCAGTTCACGTTGGAATTTCGCGATGGTGGCGTCATCCAGATTGGCTTTCCAGTTGAAGGACGGCGAGCAGTTGTAAGCCAGCATTTGATCTGGGAATTCAGCCTTGACTGCTTCAGCGAACTGGCGTGCAACGTCGAGGTCCGGGGTGGAGGTTTCCATCCACAGCAGATCCGAGTATGGTGCGTAGGCTTTCGCCCGTGCGATGGAGGGCTCCAGGCCGTTCTTGATGTAGTAGAAACCCTCTGAAGAGCGTTCACCGGTGAGGAACTGGTGGTCACGTTCGTCGATATCGGACTGCAACAGCGTGGCTGCTTCCGCGTCGGTGCGGGCAACAATCAAGGAAGAGGTGCCAGCAACATCAGCGGCCAGCCGGGCCGCATTCAACGTGCGAATGTGGTGAGACGTTGGGATCAGTACTTTACCGCCCAGGTGACCACATTTCTTTTCGGATGCGACCTGATCTTCCCAGTGCACACCTGCTGCACCGGCTGAAATCATAGACTTCATCAGTTCATAAGCATTGAGCGGGCCACCAAAGCCGGCTTCGGCGTCGGCGACAATTGGGACCAGGTAGTCTTCAACGCTTTGTACTCCTTCGGCCCATTCGATCTGGTCGGCACGCATCAAAGCATTGTTAATGCGACGAACCACTTGAGGGACGGAGTTCGCGGGGTACAGCGACTGATCCGGGTAGGTATGGCCAGCGAGGTTCGCATCGGCTGCTACTTGCCAGCCCGACAGGTAAATCGCACGCAGTCCGGCTTTGACCTGCTGTACAGCCTGACCACCGGTCATAGCACCCAGGGCATTGGTGAACTCACCTGTGGAATGCTCGCTGGTGAGCTGTTCCCACAGTTTCTCAGCACCGCGTTTTGCCAGGGTATGTTCTTCTTGAACCCGACCGCGGAGTCGAACGACCTCTTCTGCACTAAAGTCGCGGGTGATGTTCTCCCAACGAGGGTTGGAATTCCAATCCTGTTGGATTTGATCTGCTGCTGCCTGAATGGCCTGTTCCATGTTTCTCCCTAAATCACAGTTCGAATGGTTTTACATGTGCTCGGTACTACCGAAGATGCACTGGCTATGTGGTTGTGATCGCCACCGACATTGTGTTCTGCAATCGGTGTACGACCTACTCTGCCGTGGTTTACAAGCCGAAAATAGATCTATCCAGCCAAAAGATCTGCACAATTTTTTCTTCCAAAAACTTATGTGGTTTTTCGACCTGTATCTGACGTATCGTCGATATCGGCGGAATACAGCAAGAAGATGGGCAGAAGTTAACAATGCTAAATCCAGCGTTTTTACTTGTTTCGTCGCAGAAGGCGCAATATTTGCATCTTGCTGACGAAAGCCGGCAATAATCTTTTTCTCGGCAGTGATGAGCTAGGTGTCCGCGGTGGCTATCTGCGGGGCGGTGGTCGGAGAATTTTTAGGTAAACACTGTGAAAAATTCACAATATTGACTAAGCTGCAGTGCATGACTTCAATCACAAACTCCGATGCGAGCGAAACCACAGACCCGGAAGCAATAGTCTCACGGTCCCGGATCGATCCGGTCATCCTGGGCCATCGACTCCGCCACTTTCGAACGGCAGCCAGCATGACCCTGGACGAGCTGGCCGCCAAACTCGGAGCGACAGCATCGCACTTATCCATGATTGAAAATGGAAAACGTGAACCAAAAATTTCTTTACTGATGCAAGCGGCACAGATCTTAGATGTCGAGTTGGCAGACCTGCTACATCCGGAAGCGCCCTCGGCCCGGGCAGCGTTGGAAATTTCAGTCGAAAAGGCTCAACGAACCCGGTACTGGCAGGCCATGGGGCTGCCCAATATCCGGGTATCCTCCCGGATGCCCACCCCGGTATTGGAAATCATTGACGGGCTCAGTCGAGAACTACGGCGTCAACACGCAGAACAAGCAGCAACTCCTGAAGAAGCCAGGCGGGCCAATGTTGCGATGCGAAAGGAACAACGCGAACGCAATAATTATTATGCGGAACTTGAAACTCAAGCTCGTGACCTGCTGACCGCGGTAGGTCACGATGAAGGCCCGCTGTCCTATCACGCCATTGCAGATATCGCCGACTATCTCAATTTTGAGTTGCGTTTCATCTCGTCGCTGCCGCATTCGACCCGTTCGGTTACCGATTTGAAAAACCGCATCGTGTTCCTTGCGGATTCAAGAAACCCCGATCATGACCCACGGTCCGTGGCGCTGCAGGCCATGGTCTCCTATGTCTTAGGGCACGGTGAGCCGGCGGATTATAAAGACTTCTTGCACCAACGAGTGTCGACCAACTACATGACCGCCGCGCTGATGATGCCAGAAAAATCCTTGGTCAAACAGCTCAAGCGGCGCAAGGCTGACCGAGACATCGCGATCGAGGACATTCGTGATGCGTATTCGGTATCTTATGAATCGGCTGCCCACCGTTTTACCAACTTGGCCACGCATCACCTGGATATTGCCTGCCATTTCCAAAAGGTGCACGAATCCGGTGTGCTGCACAAGGCGTATGAGAATGATGGAGTCAATTTTCCGGTGGATTCGATTGGAGCCATTGAGGGGCAGGCGGCCTGCCGCTATTGGACCTGCCGAGAAGTCTTTAAAACCAGCGACCGCTTCCGGCCGTTCAACCAGTACACCGACACCACGGTGGGGACGTTCTGGTGCACCGCCGTCGTAGAGCCATCCCAGTCCGCGCTCTTCTCACTGTCGGTGGGGATCCCATTTGATCAAGCCCGGTGGTTCCGCGGAGCCGGCACAGCGGAGCGGTCCCAGTCCAACTGCCCGGATCCCAGCTGCTGTCGCACACCCTCGGCTGAGCTAGAGGCCCAGTGGGGTGGCTACGCTTGGCCGGCGGCTCGCACCAACGCACACATGCTTGCTGCCATGCCACCGGGAGCCTTTCCCGGAGTGGATGACGTTGCGGTATATGAGTTTTTAGCTGCACAAGAACAATTCAGCCAGTAGGCCCATTTGCCGGATGACAGCGTTGCCGAATCGGCAGGTCGCTGTTACGGTAGTAAAACTAGACTATTTGCGATAGCTGTGTCTTTTTCTGGTTTGAACAATGTCATGGCTCGCTCTCCTGCCGAACGAAAGGTGCCCACCGCACATGCGTCTGACCCTTGGTAAATTCGTAGTTCACCCTCAGCACGGTCCCGCGGAGGTCGTTGAACGCAAAACCAGGAAGGTCAAAGGTGAAGACGTCGAGTACGTGGTGCTGGAAGTAGAAGAACAGCGCCTACAGATCGCCGTTCCCGAAGACAGCCTGTCAGAAATTGGTGTCCGCGAGCTAGCCAGCCACACCCGGCTACGCAAACTCATGTCACTCTTGGCCAAGACCGGCGACAAACTGGAAAAACAGTGGTCCCGCCGTCTCAAAGCCCTGCGTGAGAAACTGGCCACCGGAGACCTGGACAACGTGGCAGAAGTTGCCCGTGACCTCTACCGTCGTCAGCAAGAAAAAGACCTCTCCATGGCCGAACGCAACCTGTACCAGGAAGCGAAAGACATGGTCGTGGCCGAAGTCGCACTCGTGCTTGACGTCGACCACGAAGAAGCCGAAAAGACCATCGACGGCGCCATCGATGGTGTCCCGCTGACCCGTCTGGGCTTAGACCGCGGTAAAAAATAACACTTACGATGAGGCCGCCTCGAAAATATTTCGAGGCGGCTTTATTGTGCCCAGGCTCGAGGAGAGAACCAAATGTGCAGCGACGTGCTCTCGCTGAAGAACTCTTGGGCCGTCCTCGGGTGCTCCACCTGGCCGCCGACCTTGGTGACCTAACCCAATTACCCCGACTGGTAGAAGACGCCGTCGCACACTTCGGTGGACTGGATATCTTGGTCAATAACGGTGGGATGATGTGGGAACGCAGCATCGCCGACGTCATACCGGCGGAATGGGACTAGATGGCCAATATCAACATGCGTGCCCTGGTATTTCTCATCCAGGCCGCACTGCCACACTTGCAACAACGCCACGGCAGCATCATCAACATCGGCTCGGTTGAAGCGCAAGCGGCCAACCCCGAACACGTCCTGTACTGCACAACCAAAGCCGGCATTCACGGTATGACCCGGGCACTGGCCGTAGACCTGGGCCAGTACGGCGTGCGCTGTAATGCGATTGCGCCCGGATGGATCCGATCGGAGCTCAGCGAACAGTACTTTGACTCGCTATCGTCCAATGGTTCCACCCGGCCAGAGCTCAACCGCCTGCACCCGGTGGGCCACGTGGGCGCTCCCCAAGACAATGGCAATGCAGCGGTGTATTTGTCTAGTGACCGTGCCGACTTCATCACCGGCCAGGTGCTGGTGGTGGGTGGCGGACGAACCGCACAACTCGCCACCCCGCCGGATAAGTGCGGCCTGCACCAAAGACGGCGCTGACTATTGCTGATTATGACGCATCCCTCGTGACGCCTTGCCCTGCTGAGTAAAATAGGAGTCCAAACTCACACTCACCAAGGAAGTACATTGATCACGCTCGATGCAGTGTCGAAACGCTACTCCGGAAAATTTGGTCACGTTGACGCCCTGATCGACGTGTCTGTCCGGGTCAAACCCGCAGATATATTTGGCATCGTCGGATTCTCTGGGGCCGGAAAGTCCACGTTGATCCGGATGGTGAACCGGTTAGAAGACCCGGATAGCGGAACCGTCACCGTGGATGGTGACGACGTCACCGCAATGACCCGCAAAGAACTCCTGACCAGTCGTCGCAACGTGGGCATGGTGTTTCAACAGTTCAACCTGCTCGAAACCAAAACCGTCTTCCGCAATGTTGCCATGCCACTCATACTGGCTGGTAGATCGCGCGCCGAAATCGCCCGCCGCGTTGCCGAGGTTCTGGACATCGTTGAATTAGCCGATAAACGAGACGCCCGCATCAGCCAACTGTCGGGCGGCCAAAAACAACGCGTCGGTATCGCCCGGGCGCTGGCCACCGAACCGGACATCCTGCTGTGTGATGAAGCAACCAGTGCGCTGGACCCCAAAACCACCGAGTCCATTCTGCAACTGTTGAAACGAATCAACCAAACCATGGGCGTGACGATTCTGCTCATCACCCACCAAATGCACGTGGTGCAACGGATCTGCAACAAAGTCGCCGTCATGGAAGCGGGACGTGTTGTGGAACAAGGCTCCGTGATCGAGGTGTTCGGCAACCCACAATCCGCGACCACCCAAGAATTTGTGCGGACCGTCATCAACGATCAAATCCCGGACGCGGTGGTGGAGCTGGTCAAACAAGATCACCGCAACGCCCGCATCTATCGGCTGCGATATGTGGGCGTGTCAGCCTCCAACACCCTGCTGTCACAACTGAGCAGAACGGCCAACCTGGAAGTCAATATTCTGGCGGCCACCGTCGAACAGCTCGAAGACACCGTGGTCGGTCTCTTCCACGTGCAACTCGTGGGGTCAGATGAGGCGATCCGTGCCGGGGCACAACTCATCGATGCCGCCGGGATCGCCAAAGAAGAGGTACAGCTCTAATGGAATTCATGGACCAAGACTTCTTCGGTGTCAGCGGAGAACAACTCCTCCTGGCCGGCGCCCAAACCGTCTACATGCTGGGCTGGAGCATGCTGTTCGGCGCAGTCCTGGGGATCGCCATCGCCTTGCTGTTGGTCATGACCCGCCGGGGTGGGCTGACCGAAAACCGGGTCGTCTACGGGGTGCTCAATTTCATTATCAACGTCACCCGGAGTGTGCCCTTTATTATCTTGTTGGTCGCACTGATCCCGTTCACCCGATTCGTGGTGGGCACCAGTATTGGTAGCCAGGCCGCACTTGTGCCGCTCACCATTTACATCACCCCGTTCATTGCCCGCATGGTGGAAACCAGTCTGCTGGAAGTCAAACCCGGAGTGATTGAAGCCGCCCAGGCCATGGGGGCCACAAACTGGCAAATCATTCGCCACTTCCTGCTCCCCGAGGCCTACCCGTCCATCGTCTTGTCACTAACGACCAGCATCGTGGGACTGCTGGGCGCCACCGCTATGGCTGGCTACGGCGGCGGGGGAGGAGTCGGTGATCTGGCACTAACCTATGGCCACCAGCGATTCAACACCCCGCTGATGATCTTTACCATCGTCATCCTCGTGATCTTCGTCCAAATTATGCAAGCCTTTGGCAACGCATTATCACGCCGACTCCGCGAACCTAAATAACACTCATCACCGAGAGGAACACCTGTGAAAAAACACTCCAAACTGGGCATCCTGCTGGCGCTACCCGCCGCACTGGTGCTGGCATCCTGCACCCCACCGGGCGAAGGCGACTCTGCCGCTCAACCGGATGCGGGCGACCGCGGCGAAATCGCTTACTCCAAATCTCAGGGCCCCTACACCGAACTTTTTGAAGACGCGATCGTCCCGATCCTAGAAGAAGACGGATGGACCTTCCGCGCCGAAGAAGTCTCCGAACTGCTCAACGCCAATATTGCGCTCAACGACGGGGACGTCGACCTCAACGTTGAACAGCACACCGCCTACATGGACGATTTCAATGAGAACTACGACGGCGACCTGGCGGCCATCAGCCCCACCCCCACCGTCCCCGCCGGCCTATACTCCGAAAACCACGACAGCCTCGACGATGTCACCGACGGCGCCACCGTAGCACTGCCCGATGATGCCGCCAACGCTGCACGCTGCTACCTGGTCTTAGAAAAAGCCGGGTGGATTGAAATCGACGACGACGCCGACCTAGGCAATATCACCCAGGACGACATCGTCGAAAACCCACACAACCTGGAACTGACCGAAATGAAATCCCTGACCATCCCGTCGGCTGCACCGGATTTCGATTTCTACGTGCTGACCGGTTCGATCGTGTACAACGCGGGTATTGATGCGTCGACCGCATTGGAAACCGAAGATATTCTGGATCACCTGGTATTGCAGGTGGTCACCAAAGAAGAAAACCAGGACGCCGACTGGGCGAACGCCGTCGTCGACGCCTACCATTCAGACGAATTCAAAACCTACCTGGATGAACATAACGATGGCCTGTGGTGGATCCCGGAGGAACTCCAGTAACCACCAGTCCTCACGCAACAGCGGGTGCCTTCCCAACTGGGAGAGCACCCGCCGTTTCGGTCTTAGGTGACAGTTCAGTCGGCGTCTGAGCTGTTGGTTTCTGTGTTCTCCAACACCGAGAGGGAACGCCGCAGCACCTGACCGTCTTCCACGGTCGCGTTGTACTTCTCGAGTTGCTTCTCCACGGTTGCCACCGACCGCGGCCGGATCTGCACCTGTTCTTCGGCCGGAATACCACCCAGCAATTGTCTAGCACGCAGGATTTCGACGTCGATTTCGGCACCCAGAAACATCACAATATTGAATACCCAGATGACAAATAACACGGCCATGACGGTACCGATCATCCCGTAGGACGAATACGACGCGAAATAGGTCAGATAGATGATCATCGCGAACCCGGCCAACACAATGCCTACCACGGCAAAGATCGCACCAGCAGAAAACAGCCGGAACCGGCGCTCAACGTTGCCGGAGAATTGGTACAGCACCCCGGTGAGCGCAATGACCAGCAATAACACGACCGGGTATTTCAGCCAGGCCCACAGCGGTAAGAACGTTTCTGTCAGGGTGTCCATTGCCGCATCCGCCCCGGTCACCTGGGCGACTGGAGCAAATACGGCGTCAATGATCGTGGCGTTCAGGGCTAACGAGACCAGCGCGGCGACCACAATCACCACGACGGTCAGCGTCACGGCCAGCATGGTGGCATAAAACCGGACCATAGAGCGTCCCTCAACGACCCCGTAGATACTATTCATATTGCGGGAAAACGCCTGCACATATGCGGATGCCGACCACAGGGCGACCACCACACCAATAATGAGGGCGATGACGCCGCCCGATGCGGAATCCGTCATCGTGTCCACTAGGTTCAGCGCCAAATCCTGATAGTCGGCGGGAACGGCCCGATCCACCAGGTCTTCGGCAAAATTTTCGACCGTATCCGCCGCGGAGGACAACACCAGCGTCAGAATGGAAAACACCGCCAACAGGGTGGGCGCCAAGGACAGCACTGCATAATAGGTCAGGATGGCTGCCCGGTCGGTGCCTTTATCCGTACCGAACTGTTGTATGGCGCGCTTCAACGCGTACTTCACCGCAGCGGCGGGCAACCGGGTGGCAGGCTTCCGGCCCGTCCGCGGCGCGTTGAGCGCGTCTTGCTCTGCAGCGATGGTGCGGTCAAGTTTTTGTTGCATGGTCACAGGGAACTGCTTTCTGCCAACGGTTCGTTGAATGTCTCCAGTGTAGAAACTCCATAGGCCACTGTCAGCCATCACCGTGCCGAAAATCAAAGTATTTTCGCTTGCAACTACACTGAGACCCCAGGAGGCACACATGACCATCGTGTTCTTTGGTACCGGCGGCACGATTTCCAATCGCGGAACCGAACCAGAAAACTATCTCGACTACCTGGACCACGGCGCGGTTATGGACGCGACTGAACTCATCCAGACGTATCCGAACCTGGCCAATATTGCCGATATTGCGGTGGAACCATTTGGGGCGTTGCGTTCCAAATACCTGACCTCCACGCACTGGCAACAACTGGCACAGCGGCTGACCACCGTGTTGGCCGCCCCGCACATCACCGGGGCGGTGATATCGCACGGTACCGGCACACTGGAAGAGACAGCCTGGTACCTGCATCTGACCGTGCCGTCCACGAAACCGATTGTGGTGGTGGGCGCACAACGCCCCGGACTCACGGTTGGATCCGATACACCGCTGAACCTGGCCGATGCTTTTCGAGTGGCAGCTGCCCCAGACTCAGCAGGGGCGGGCGTGGTGGTGGTGCTGAACCGTGAAATCCATAGCGCTCGCGATGTGACCAAGGTGGCGAATCATCGTCTTGCTGCGTTGCAATCACCAGTGCGAGGACCACTGGGGGCTATCCAGGCTGATCACCGGGTGCACTACTGGCGCAAACCGACTAATCCGCATACGGCGTCGTCGGTCTTTTCGCCCACCCGCCACGCACTGCCGCGAGTCGATATCGTGCACGCGTATACGGATGCCGATGCTGTGGCCCTGGATGCGTTTGTGGCCGCTGGTGCTGCGGGGATCATTGCGGTGGGCTATCCGCCCGGCACACTGACCAGCCCGTTGGATGCGGGCGTGGACCGAGCCATCGGGCAGGGTGTCACGGTGGTGCAAGCGACCCGGGCGAGCCTTGAACCCGCGGTGCTGGGGCGGCGCGGACTGACCGACCGCGGATTGCTACCCAACACCGATATCGAACCGGCCAAAGCCAAGATCCTATTGCAAGTGTGCCTGGCGCACGGCTTTGACCGGGAGACCATCGCCGAGCAATTTGCGACCTACTAGAGTGCCAGGAATGCGCCGGTTCCGCCGACCACGGTGATGAACGCGGTGGACGCAAATGACAAGACCACCGGCCGGCCACCCACCTGGAGTAGTGATTTCAGGTGGACCCCCATGCCCAGGGCAAACATGGCGGTGGTCAGGGCAATGGTCTGGGCCACTTCGGCGACCGCGAGCATCGGCTCGGGTACGACACCGGCGGTGCGCAACAGCATGGCCGCGGCAAAGGCCACCACAAATAACGGGACGATCGGTGGCCGTTTGGCGCCCGCCGATTCTTCGGTCAGGGGAGCGTTGCGCATATATACCGCTAACGCTGCTAAGACCACTGCCAGCAGCAGGACGCGTCCAAGTTTGACGGTCACCGCCACGCTGAGTCCGTCCTCGCCCAGGTTTTGTCCAACGGCCACCACCTGTGCGACTTCGTGGACCGACGCGCCGGTCCACACCCCGGCGGTGGCGGGCTCTGATGAGAACGCCAAAAACAACAGCGGCATCACACCGATCATGATGGTGCCGTTGAGAAC
>Ga0209487_1004727_pt1 | contig 10357 bp, 9 predicted proteins | sample Poulit2012_FD_187524 | JGI IMG/M metagenome (GOLD analysis project Ga0209487, IMG submission 187524) | Agricultural soil microbial communities from Georgia to study Nitrogen management - Poultry litter 2012 (SPAdes) (version 2) | ecosystem: Environmental > Terrestrial > Soil > Agricultural land... | reverse complement strand
ACCGGAGACGGTGATCGTGCACGAGCCGTACTGGAACGCGATGGCCAAGCACGCTGACATCGTCATCCCGGTGGCCACCGCGCTGGAGCGGGAGGACATCGCCTTCGGCGCCGGGGACCGATGGGTGAGCTACTGCGAGCCGGCGGCCGACCCGCCGCCGGGGATCGGCACCGACTACGTGGTGTTCGCCGAGATCAGTGCGTTGCTGGGGGTTGAGGAGGAGTTCACCGAGGGCCGGGATGCCGCCACCTGGGTGCGCGAGCTCTACCGCCGCAGCATCGACCGGTGCGCGGACCTGGGCGTGCACCTGCCGCCGTGGCAGGACTTCAGCTCGGCCGGGGCGGTGGAGCTGCCGCTGGACTGGGACGAACCGGTGGCCTTCTCCGAGCTGCGGGCAGACCCGGCGGCCCACCCGCTGGCCACCCCGTCCGGCAAGGTGGAGCTGTACTCGGCCACGATCGCCGGCTTCGGCTACGACGACTGCCCCGGGCAGGCCACCTGGCTGGAGCCTGCGGAGTGGCTCGGCGCCGACCCGATCGGGCCCTACCGGCTGCACCTGCTCTCCCCGCAGCCGGCCGGGAAGCTGCACAGCCAGCTCGACCACGGCCAGGAGAGCCGCCGGCACAAGATCCACTCCCGCACCGCCGTCGAGATGAATCCCCAGGACGCGCACGAGCGCCGGCTCAGTGAGGGTGACGTGGTGGAGGTCTACAACGACCGTGGCCGCTGCCTGGCCGGGGTGCGGTTGAATCCGGACCTGCGCCCCGGGGTGGCGCAGCTACCGACCGGCTCCTGGTACGACCCGCTCGAGCCCGGCCGCATCGGCACGCTGGACAAGCACGGGCATGCGAACCTGCTCACCTCGGACCGGCCCACCTCCCGTCTGGCCCAGGGCCCCACCGCGCACACCTGCCTGGTGGAGGTGCGCCGCTGGGAAGTGCCGGTACCGGAGGTCACCGCGCACGAGCCGCCGGTGCTCCGGCAGGAAGAGGCCTGAACCGGGCCCCGGCGAGCTCTGGGCCCGCCCGCGCTCTGGGCCCACCCGAGCTCCAGGTCCGCCCGAGCTCTGGGCCCACCCGAGCTAGAGGCCGACCCCGCTGAGCACGTTCACGGTCAGCAGCGCGGTCAGTCCGGCCAGGACCGCCAGCCGCAGCACGAGGACACCCAAGGACGATTCGCTCAACATCTGCTACGTACCTCCTTCAGTTGCCGGTGCGCACTGTGCGCACCGGTCCCACACTGAGTACGACCGCGCTGGAGGCGATCCGTCACGCGGAATCACCGAGCTGTGCTGAGAGTGCGCACCACTCACCAGGCCCGCACCGAACCTTCACCCCGCCTGGGCACGATGCCGAGGATCGCCACGTACCCTGGTGCAGGTACTACTTCCCACCCGAGAGGCCGGTCGATGGCGCGCAGGCTGGTGATCACCGCCGACGATCTGGGCGTCGATGTGGACACGAACGCGACCATCATCGACCTGCTCCGCGACGGGCTCGTCTCGGCGACCACGCTGATCCCGGTCGCGGCGGCCGCCCAGGACGCGGTACGCCGCATCCTGGCTGCGGGGCTGCCCGCGCCGCGGCTGCACCTGACCCTGTCCTCCGCCCGGGAGATGCCCGGCTGGCGCCCGCTCGCCCCAGGAGTCGGTTCGCTGACCGCCCCGGACGGCACCTTCCCGGTCGATGCTGGTCTGGCGGAGCGGCGTGCCACACTGTCCGACCTGGCCACCGAGCTGCGCGCCCAGCTGCGGTGGATGCACGACGCGGGTCTGCGCCCGGCCGGGCTGGACTCCCACTCCGGCACGCTCTACGGGCTCCGGGGGCGGTCGCTGGCGGCCGCGGCGGTGGACTTCTGCGCCGACCACGAGCTGGACTTCCGGCTGCCGCGCACGCTGGCCCGCCCACTCGGTCTGGCCGTGCGCGGGCTGCGCCGGGCGCACCGAAGCGCCGTAGAACGGGCCGACGCGCTGCGGGTGCGGCTGCCGGAGTCGCTGGTCAGCTCCTGGCTACCAGGCCGGATGGTGCTCAGCTATGGGCAGCTGCGCGCCGAGGTGCTGCACCAGCTGCGCCGCCTGCCGGCCGGGACCTCAGAGCTGGTGCTGCACCCGGCGCCGGCAGCTGTAGCGGAGTGGATGCCGGCGGCGGAGGCCCGCAAGCGGCGTTGGGAGCTGCGGCTGCTGCGCGACGATGCCTTCCACCGGGCCCTGCGGCGGGCCGGCATCGACGTCGTGCCCGCCTGGTGACCGCCGCTCCCACCTCGCAAGGTCAATAAAGATCGGGCACGGGTGCCCGCTCTTGCGTGACATTGCGAGGGGTGTGGCGGGCTGCGCCGCGGCGCGCCGAGTCCACCAGGTTGCCGCGCGGGATCGACCGCCCGTCAGCGACCGCCTGGGCCCACTGCTGGGTGCTGGTCACCGCGGCGAGGTGGGAGTGCAGCACGGTGAGCAGCTGTACGTGCAGGTCCGCAGCGTCTGCGTGACCGGCGTCGTTGCCCAGGTGCACGGCCCCGGTAGCGTCGGCGAGCACCTCCACCGTCAGCCCGAGCGGCTCGGCCCCGGCAGCCGAGGCGAGCACGCAGTTGTTCGTCATGTAGCCGACCAGGGTGACCGTGTCCACCTGCCGCTCGGCCAACCAGTCGGCGAGCCCGGTCTCGGCGAACACGGAGGAGTAGTACTTGATCTGGTGCCGGTCAGCGCGGTCGGCGCGGGCCTGGACCTCCGGGTGCAGGTCGAACCCAGGCGTGCCGGGGGCGAACGCGGGCGCCCCTGCCGGTGACTCGTGCTGCACCACCACGGTCGGCATCCCGGCCTCGCTGGCACGGTCCATCGCCCGCAGCACGTTCGCCACCGACTCCTCCCGCGGCGGGTGCTGCACCGGCAGCGCGCCGTGGAAGTACTCCTGCTGCACGTCGATCACGATCAGGGCTCGGCGTGGGCTGGTCATGGTGGTTCTCCTTCTCGCGTGGCGATGGACGACGGCGGAGGGCCGGGTCAGCCTCATCCTCACCCGTTGGTCCGGGCTACTGTGAGTGGCACAGATGCACATCTTCGATGGGAATGAGTCAGATGCGGATCGCTGTGCACGCTTTCGACGGCATGACGATGTTCCACCTCGCCGTACCGCTGCTGGTGTTCGGTGAGGTGCGCAGGCTGCAGCTGGCCGAGGACTGGCAGGTGCAGGTGTGGACCGATGACGGTAGCCCGATCCGCACCTCGGAGGGGCTCGTGGTCGGCGAGACCAGCGGTCCTGAGGTCGTGGAGTCCGCGGACCTGCTCGTCCTTCCCTCCTGGCCGGCGCACCTGGCGGACCCCGAGGAGCCGTTCCTGGACCGGATCCGTGTCGCGCACGCCCGTGGGGCCGGTATCGCCGGCCTGTGCCTGGGGGCGCTCCCGGTGGTGGCGAGCGGACTGCTCGACGGACGCTCCGCCGTCACGCACTGGACTGCGGCCGAGCAGCTGGCGGCGCGCTACCCGCAGGTGCAGGTGCAGGCCTCGGCGCTGTACCTGGACCACGGGGACGTGCTCACCTCGGCCGGCACCGCCTCCGGGCTGGACGCCTGCCTGCACCTGGTGCGCAGCCGGCTCGGCGCGGAGGTGGCGGCGGTGCTCGCTCGGCAGATCGTGATCGCCCCGCACCGGGAGGGTGGGCAGGCACAGTACATCGACCGACCGGTGCATCAGCTGGGCCGCAGCGACCTGCTCGGGCCCACGATCGAGTGGGCGCTGGCGAACCTGGACCAGCGGCTGTCCGTGGCCGACCTGGCCGTACGGGCGCAGATGAGCAAGCGCAGTTTCGTCCGGCACTTCCAGCAGGCCACCGGTACCAGCCCGGCCCGGTGGGTGCTGGCCCGACGACTGGACGAGGCGCGCCGCCTGCTGGAGACCACCGACCGCAGCATCGCCCAGGTCGCGACGCTCTGCGGGTTCGCCAGCCCGGTCACGTTCCGGCAGAACTTCGTGGCTGCCTATGCGACCACGCCCTCCTCCTACCGGCGGCGCTTCGCCGAGCAGGCCGGGTGAGCGCGTGCGCGCCTGCTGGGCGTAGACGGGCCGTGGCGAACGTCCCGCGATGGGCTGGGACCCGTCATGATGGAGGCGATGAACAGCAGAGGTGCACGCGTCAAGCGGGTGACAGCAGCCGACGTCGCACGTGCCCTGGGCCTCTCCCGTGCCACGGTCGGCTTCGTCCTGAACAACACCCCTGGTCAGACGATCCCGGAACAGACCCGGCGGCGTGTGCTGGCGGAGGCAGAGCGGCTCGGCTACCGGCCGCACACCGCTGCGCGGGCGTTGGCGAGCGGACGGTCGCACATCGTCCTCGTCGTCCTGCCCGACTGGCCGATCGACTACTCCTTGCGCCGGCACCTGGAAGAGGCGCCGACCACGTCACAGTTGTGCACCCGGAGGTCGGCGAGATCGAGGGGTCTGCCAGGCGCTGTTCACCGAGGACCAGTCGTGTCAGCGGATCCCGGCCCGCATGAAGCTCTGCACGAACTGACGCTGGAAGATCAGGAAGGCGATCAGCAGCGGTGCGACCACGAGCATCGTCGCGGCCGAGAGCAGTGTCCAGTCGATGCCGGACTCGGTGCCGTTGTACACGTTCAGCCCCACGGTCAACGGCCGAGCCTCGACACTGTTGGTGATCACCAGCGGCCAGAGGAAGTTGTTCCAGTGCGTGGCCACCGACACCAGTCCGTAGGCCACCAGCGTCGGTTTGGCCAGCGGCACGTACACGCGCCACAGCCGTCCGAGCCGGGAGCACCCCTCGATCTCTGCGGCCTCGTCGAGCTCGATCGGCAGCGACTTGAACGTCTGCCGGAGCAAGAAGATCCCGAACGCACTGGCGATGTAGGGCAGGCCGATCGCGGTGATCGTGTCCACCAGACCCAGGGTCGCCATCGTGTTGTAGTTCTCCGAGATCAGCACGTCCGGCTGGATCATCAGCTGGATCAGGATCAGCGCGAAGGCGAGGTTCTTGCCCGCGAACTCGAACCTGGCGAAGGCGTAGGCTGCCAGCACGCCGAGCACGAGCTGACCGGCGAGGATGCCGCAGACCAGCAGGATCGTGTTCAGGTAGTACCGGTCGAACGGCGCCCCGTTCCACACCGCGACGAAGTTGTCGAACGTCAGCGGTGCGGTGAGGTCGAACCTCGTGGCCGCGTCCCGCTCGTGGATCGATGCCCAGAAGGCGAACAGCAGTGGTGCCAGCCAGAGGATGCCCAGCAGCCAGGCGCCCACGGTCTCCAGCACCCGCCAGAAATCGATCCTGGGTCTGCGTACGGTCTGCTGCGCAACGGGGGTGTCGACAGCGGTCATCGGTAGTGCACCCGCTTTCCCAGGACGGTGAACTGCAGGACCGCGATCACTCCGAGGATCAGCACGAGGACCACGGTCAGGGCTCCGGCGTAGCTGGGGTCGAAGTACGTGAACGCCGTGTCGTAGATGTAGTAGAGGAGCAGGTTCGAGGCGTTGTTCGGTCCGCCGCCGGTCATGATGAACAGGTGGTCGATGATCTTGAACGCGTCGGTGACGGCGACCACGAACACGAACAGGGTGGTGGGCATCAGCAGTGGGAAGGTCACCCGCCGGAAGTGGTACCACCGGGAGGCGCCCTCCAGCGCCGAGGCCTCCTCCAGCTCGGGCGACAAGTTCTGCAGCCCGGCAAGATAGAAGATCATGAAGAAGCCGGCCTGCTTCCAGATCATCATCACCATCATCGCCGGGAGCACGGTGGAGGTGTTACCGAGCCAGTTCAGCGTGGGCAGGCCGAGCATCCCCAGGATCTGGTCGATGGTGCCGATCCCCGGGGAGTAGAAGAACAGCCAGATGCTGGCGACGGCGACCATCGGCAGGATCGTCGGGGTGAAGTAAGCCAGGCGCACGAATCCTTGCCCCTTGAGCTTGTTGTTCACCCAGACGGCCATCAGGATCGCCAACGCCATCGAGACCGGTACGACCCCGAGCGCAAAGAGGAGGTTGTTCTTCAGCACCTGCCAGAAGACCGGGTCGTTGATCATCCGCTCGTACTGCCCGGTGCCGATGTCACCACCCCGCTCCTGGGTGCTGGCGAGCACGGACCGGACGATCGGGTAGTGCGTGAACACGATCAGCACCACGAACGCCGGCGCCAGCAGCGCCCAGGCGAACGCCTGGTCACCGAGCGGGCGCTTGCCACCGGCGCGGCCGCGACCCGGCGTACCGGCGTCCACGGCCGTGGTGACGGTGTCGATCACCTCCGCCATCTGGACTACTCCTGGTACGGCTGGAGCACGCCGTCGATGCTCTCCTGCAGCTGGGTCAGCGCCGTCTCGGGCTCCGCCGACCCCGTCAGCACCGAGGCGATGGCGTCGTTGATCGACTGGGCCACGCGGGCGTTCTCGTGCGAGGTGGTCTCACCCTGCGCCACCTCCAGCTGATCGCGTGCCACCGCGGCCTGTGGGAAGTCCTCCACGTAGGCGGCCATGGTGTCGGTGTCCCAGGCGGGCTGGCCGGTGGCCACGTAGCCGGACTCCATGCTCCATTCAGCGGCCCGCTCCGGCTCGGTCAGGCAGACGCCGAAGTCGTAGGCGGCCTGCTCGGTCACCTCGTCATCCTTGTCGAAGACGTAGATGTTCCCGCCACCGGTCGGCGACCCCGGCGCAGTGTTCTCCGGCAGCATCGAGACGCCGAGCTCGAAGTCGGCATTGGTGCGCACGTTGGTCAGGTTGCCGGTGGTGTGCCACATGATCGCAGTGCGGCCCTGGATGAAGTCGTCCGGGGTGGAGGCCCACTCCGTGGTCCCGGAGGGCATCACACCCTCCTGGCTCAGCCGCAGCCACCACTCCATCGCCTCGATCGAGGCCGGGTCGTCGAGGTAGCTGACGATACCGTCCACCCCCGCGGTGTCCTGGACACCGGACTGGATGGCCATCGCCTGGAACATCCAGTTGCCGAACTGAGTGGAGGGGATCTCCAGACCGTAGTCGGCCGCGCCCTCGTCCTGGATCGTGCGAGCCGCCTCCTCGAGCTCCTCCCACGTCGCCGGCGGTTGCTCCGGGTCGAGGCCGGCCTCCTCGAACAGGTCCTTGTTGTAGTACTGCACGATCGTGGACCGCTGGAACGGCAGGCTCCACAGATCGTCCTCGGTCTGACCGCTGGCCAGGAACGGCTCGTAGAACTGCTCCTCGGTCCAGGACAGGTCGTCGTCGAACTCCGAGAGCGGCAGGATGAGGTCGTTGTCGATGAGCGTGTACAGGTCCGTGGTCAGCAGCACGGCCAGGTCCGGCCCGTCTCCGGAGCGCGCCGCGGTCTGCGCCTTGGTCATAGTGTCCTCGTAGCTGCCGGAGTACACCGCCTCCACTGTGACGTTGTCGAACTCCGCCTCGCACTCGGCGACCAGGTCGTCGACCACGTCGGTCAGCGGACCACCGACCGCGACCGGGTAGTAGAGGGTGAGGTTGATCGGTCCGTCCGGGTCAGTGTCGCCGCCGGAGCAGCCCGCGAGCAACGCAGTGGCCGCGGCGGCGGCAGCAGCAGCGGACAGTCGGCGCCGGGCAGTTGCTGTCTGGAACATGGTGGGCCTCTCTGTGGTCACGTCGTCGTGGAGTCGTTCAGGGCTGGTGCCAGAGATTCGGACCGGGTCGCCGCGAGGGCCTGGCCCGAGTCCCCGTCGAAGAGCCGCAGCGCAGGCACCCCCGCGCTCAGCGAGATCTCCTCCCCGTCGGGGACCCGCACCACACCGGGCAGGCGGGCGACCACGTCCTGGTCGGAGACCTCCACGGTCAGCAGCGTCTCGGCACCGAGGATCTCGGAGGTGCGCACCGTCCCGGCGAGCACGATCGGGCCCTCGTCACCGATCGTCAGGGTCTCCGGACGGACGCCGACGACGACGTCGCCCTCGGTGTCCAGGTCCGCCAGCCCGAGCGGGCACACCCGTCCGAACAGGTCGAGCGAACCGCCCTGCAGCCGGCCGGGGAGCAGGTTCATCGGCGGGGAGCCGACGAATGCCGCCACACCGGTGTCCGCTGGGTCGACGTAGAGGTCGACGGGGGCGGCCGCCTGCGCGATGCGCCCCTCCCGCATCACCACCACGTGGTCGGCCATGGTCATCGCCTCCACCTGGTCGTGGGTGACGTAGATGACCGTCAGAGCGAGCTGGCGCTGCAGGCGCCTGAGCTCCACCCGCATCTGGTGGCGCAGCTTGGCGTCCAGGTTGGACAGCGGCTCGTCCATCAGGACCACCTTGGCGTCGGAGACCAGCGCACGGGCGAGCGCGGCCCGCTGGCGCTGTCCACCGGAGAGCTGGCTCGGGCGGCGGTCGAGGTACGGCAGCAGCCCGACCTTCTCGGCCGCCTCCTCCCCCAGACGGCGGCGCTCGGCCTTCGGCACCCGGCGCACCCGCAGCCCGAAGATGATGTTCTCCATCACGGTCAGGTGCGGGTACAGCGCATAGTTCTGGAACACCATGGCGATCCCGCGCCGCGAGGCCGGCACATCGCCGACGTCCTTGCCGTCGATGAGCACCTCACCGCTGGTCGCCCGCTCCAGCCCGGCGAGGATGCGCAACGAGGTCGACTTCCCACAGCCCGAGGGGCCGAGCAGGACGACGAACTCGCCGGACCTGGCACGGATGTCCACACCGTGCAGGACCTGCGTCACGCTCCCCTTGCCGTCCGGGAACGACTTCGTCACAGCACGAAGCTCGACGTCTCCCATCTGACCTCCGCTCCGATGCGTGCTCTCCCTGGCTGCCGGACCCGTGCGGCCGGCGCCTCGACAACGGTAGTCTAAACCGTTTAAGGTCGTCAACAGCGACCGTCAGTGATCCGCCGGTGCACGCCAGGGCCAGGGGGCCAGCCCATGACCGCACCGCCGCGGACGACCAGGAGGGGAGCCATCATGGCTCGAGCAAGCATCCGTGACGTCGCCCGCGAGGCGGGCGTGTCGACCGCACTGGCTAGCTTCGCCCTGAACGATCGCGACGGCGTCTCTCCGGCGACCAAGGAGCGCATCCTCGCCGTAGCGGCTCGCCTGGGGTATCGCGCCGACCCGTTGGCGCGGGCGCTGCGCACCGGGTCAACGAACACCTACGGGCTGATGATCCGGAACATGCACAACCCCTATTTCCTGGAGGTGCTGCGCGGCGCCCAGGACGCAGCCTCGGAGGTCGGCGCGACGATCCTCGCAGTGGACTCGGCCTACTCGGTGGACCGCGAGCGTGAGCACATCGAGCGGCTCGCCGCCCAGCGGGTCAGCGGGCTAGCGATCGCACCAGTGGGTTACGGGGCGGCGATCGGGCACTGGTTGGAGCTGTGTCCGGGCCGCCCGGTCGTCGTCGTCAATGCTGTCCACCACGGCGACCTGCCGGTGCGCGTGGTCGCCCCGGACAACCTGGCCGCGGTGCGGCTCGCCGTCGACCACCTGGTCGAGCTTGGGCACCGCCGACTGACCTTCTTTACCGCCCCGGCAGGGGTGGTCGCCGACAACGACCGCCTGGAGACCTTCCTCGCGCGTACTGCGGAGCTGGGCGTGCGGCCGCACCCGGTGGAGACCGAGCTGAACCTGGACGCAGCCGGAGCGCGGACGCTAGAGCTGCTGCGCTCAGCGGAACCCCCGACGGCGATCATCACCAACTCCGACTTCACTGCCCACGCCGTCTACCGGGCCGCACGGCAGGCCGGTGTACGCGTAGGCGCGGACCTGTCCGTCGTCGGGCACGACGACCTCGCCACCTCCGAGCTGCTCGATCCGCCACTGACCACGTTGCGGCTGGACCGGCACAGTCTCGGCCGAGCGATCGTGGCCCGGTTGACCCAGCAGGCCGACCTCGGCGACCACGCCGAGCCCGTCGAGCTGGTCGTGCGCCGTTCGACCGCGCCACCTCCGGCGGCCGGCTGACCAGTCTGCGCCGCGCACTGCCGGCTCCGGCCGGCCGGAGCGGCCAGAGCGGCTGGAGCGGCCGGAGTGGCCGGAGTGGCCGGAGTGGCCGGAGTGGCCGGCGGTCCTCCGGCCGGCCGTCCTCCGGCTGGCGGTCAGCGGGTGCGGCGCGGGTCGGGCAGCAGGAGCTCGACGTTCCGGTCGGCCGGGGTGCCCTCTGCGTCGAACCCACCCACGCCCAGCGGGTCGTTGGCGGCGAGCTCGCGGTGCCAGGCTGCGAGCGCATCGACCGAGTCGATCGGTCCGGGCCGCAGCGGTGCCCGGTGGTCCACCACGGTCGAGAGCAGCCCGATCGTGCCGTCCTCGCGGGCGATGACCTCGATCAGGCGGGCCTGGCTCGGCCAGTCCATGATCGAGGCGGTGCTGATCTCCCAGAAGCCGCCGACAGCGCTGCGGTAGTACCGGATCCGGTTGCGGTGGATGTGACCGCTGATCCAGGCG
>Ga0209487_1004726_pt1 | contig 10360 bp, 9 predicted proteins | sample Poulit2012_FD_187524 | JGI IMG/M metagenome (GOLD analysis project Ga0209487, IMG submission 187524) | Agricultural soil microbial communities from Georgia to study Nitrogen management - Poultry litter 2012 (SPAdes) (version 2) | ecosystem: Environmental > Terrestrial > Soil > Agricultural land... | reverse complement strand
CCGGGCGGCGGAGCTGACGCGGCAGAACTGGACGGCCCTCGCCGGGTGAACCCGCTTCCTGCTTGAGGAGGCGTCCCACCTGATGGGCCCCTCCTGACGCCATCTGATGGGCCCCTCCTGACGATGGGCCCCGACGCCCCGGTGCGGCTGCGGAGTCCTCAGGCGCTCAGCTCCTTCACCGCCGAGGCGAGCACCTCGATCCCGGCCGCGCAGTCCTCGGGAGTCGAGTACTCGCGCGGGTTGTGACTGATCCCCTGGTGCTGCCCGCGGACGAAGACCATGGCCGCCGGGGCGATCGCGGCCATCTCCTGGGCATCGTGTCCGGCTCCGGACATGATCCGCATCGAGTCGTACCCGCGATCCTTGGCCGCGGTCTCGATGGTGTCCTGCACCGCCTCGCTGAAGGGCACGGCCTTCGTCCTGGCCATCTGCGCGGTCTCGACCCGCAGTCCTGGCTGACTCGTCGGCAGCCGGTCGAGGAATTCCGCGAGATCCGCCTCGGCGCGGGCCATGTCCTCGTCATCGGGATTGCGCAGGTCGACGGTGATCTCGGCCCGATCGGGCACGACGCTGGGCAGGCCCGGTGAGGCCTCGATGTGCCCGACGGTCGCGCGCAGGCGCCCGTAGGCACCCGAATCGACCATGCGACGGACCTCGACGATGATCTGCGCGGCGGCCAGCCCCGCGTCGATGCGCAGCTCGGTGGGGGTGGTGCCGGCATGGGCGGCGCGGCCGTGGAGGGTGACCTTCTGCCAGGAGATCGACTGGACGCCGGTGACGACGCCGATCTGCCGGTCCTCCTGGGCCAGCACGGGCCCCTGCTCGATATGGCATTCGAGGTAGGCGTGCGGCGGGTCGAGGCGGACCGGGCGCTCACCCTTGAACCCGATGCGCTCGAGCTCGTCGCCGAGCCGGTGGCCCTCGGCATCGGTGAGCCCATAGGCATGGTCGAGACTCAGCCGTCCGGCGGCCACCGCGGAGCCGAGCATGTCCGTGCCGAACCGGACTCCCTCCTCCTCCGTCCAGGCCGCGACGACGATCGGACGGCGGGGACGCAGCCCCGCCTCGTCGAAGGACCGGAGGACGGCGAGCCCGCCGAGGACGCCGAGGCACCCGTCGAAGGCACCGGCGGTGGCCACGGTGTCGATGTGCGAGCCGATGAGGACCGGGGCGAGTTCGGGATCCTGCCCTTCTCTGCGTCCGAAGATCGTGCCCATCTCATCGACGGTGATCCCGAGGTCGAGCTCCTCCATCCACGAAAGCAGCAGTTCGCGACCGGCCCGGTCCTCATCTGTCAGCGACTGGCGGTTGACACCGACGAGGCCGGTCGCCTCATCGTCATAGGCGCCGATCGCGGCGAGCTCCATGAGATCGCTCCACAGGCGATCTGCGTCGATGGTCAGTTCCGGGGTCGTATCGGTGACACTCATCAGGGGTCCTCTCACTGTGCGCTGTTGTCGATGGCGCAGCCGTTCACTTGCGCTCGAATCGAGACTATGGCCCGCAACCCATGAGATCGATAGACTGTTCCCCACTACTACTCATGAAATCTACTCATGAATCGTCGCGGAATGTCGTGGAATCGGGGATCGATGTACAGCCTCAAACGGCTTCGCCTCCTGCGAGAGGTCAGCACTCGGGGAAGCCTGGCCGCGGCCGCGGCCGCTCTGGGACAGGACCCGTCCTCGGTCTCGCACCAGCTCAAGGCCTTGGAAGCCGAGGTCGGGGCTCCCCTGCTCGAACGCGTGGGCCGCGGCGTCCGCCTGACCGAAGAGGCCCTGATCCTCGTCACCCGCACCGAGGCGGTCCTCAGTGAGCTCGAAGCCGCAGAGGCGGAGATCGCCGCGGCTCGGCACGAGGTGTCCGGCACGGTGCGCATCGCTGCCTTCCAGACCGCTCTGCACACGATCGTTCCCGGTGCGCTGGCGCGCCTGAACCGCGATCATCCCGATCTCACGGTCGAGACGACCCACATCAGGGCCGAAGACGGGATCCCGTCCCTGCTCTCCCGCGATTTCGATCTCGTCATCGAGGAGAACTATCCCTCCCGGCCGGCGCGTCGGGCAGAAGGTGTCGAGACCGAGACCCTCGGTGACGATGAGCTCTGCCTGATCACGCCCGCCGCAGGCCGGGAGCTCGCCGCATCCGGTCCCTCGCTGGCCGAGTGCGCCCACCATTCGTGGGCCATGGAACCCGCCGACACCCATGCCGGACACTGGTCGCGGGCAGAGTGCCGACGGGCAGGCTTCGAGCCGGATGTGACCACCGAATCCTCTGATGTCGTCTTCCTCGTCCGGCTCGTCGCCTCAGGACTCGCCTCGGCGCTGGTGCCCCGACTCGCGCTGCACGCGGCGGCGATGAGCACGGGAACCGAGCCGACCGAGGTCGCGATCGGTCGCCTGCCCGAACCGGCGAATCGACGCATCTCCACGGCCATTCGCCGAGGCAGTGCACGCACTCCGCGCATCATCGCCCTGCGCGACGCGCTGAGAGCGAAATTCTTTCGCCCCTGACCCAGGACGCCTCGTCCGAGTCGACCGGAGGCGTCGAAGAATCCACGTCCACGCTGTGACCAGGAATGATTCCCGAGCGTCGATGACGACAAGGCGTCTTCTGTCGAAGAGGAGTAAGGTTCCGAGCACAACGGCGTCGAAACGACATCGGGAAAATGTGTTGACGCGAAAACTTCGGGCGCGATACCGTCTAGTAACACCCCGTAGTAACTTACGTCACACGAGTGACGTCGGCACAGGTGCCGGCGTCCGAGGAGGATCAATGAAGTTCCGGAATCCCAGTCTCATCCGCAGGCTCTGCTCATCCCACGCCGGCCGCATCGCACTGGTGGCGGTACCCACCGGTGTCGTGTCGGCCATGCTCATGGGCGGGGTCGCTCAGGGGGCGGTGCCGGTCTCGTTCGCAGTCTCGGGCACGCAGTTCCAGATCACCTCATCGCAGCTGGAAGGGACCGGATTCTCCCAGTACAGCGGGATCGCCAAGGACGCCGAGGGCGGCAAGCACTCCGTGGTGACCGCCAACATCAAGGACGCCACGCTCGAGAACCTCTGCCAGTCGGCAGTCACCGAGACCCCTGTGGGCAAGGTGGGCGTCCTCATCAAGGCCGGCGGCGAGGGCGAGCCGGCCTCGGCGAAGGACCTGAAGATCGGCATGACCGGGCTCAAGGGCGACGCCGAGTTCGAGAACATCCGCATCGGTGTCGACGCCTCCGACGTCAACACCAAGTCCAAGGGCTCCAAGGGCGACTTCGCCCAGGACTCGGACACGATCTCGATCAAGGACCTCGAGCAGGATTCGTGGAGCACGACCGCTTCGGTCTTCACCCTCAAGGACATGTCGCTGAAGCTCACTGACGGATCCGAGACGTGCTTCTGATGAGGGAGACAGCAGCCGACATGCACACGACCGGCGAACGCGGTCCCGAGCAGGAGGCCACTGCGGAGCGGACCAGCCTGCTGGCGCTGTCACGGCGCAGCCGTCGTGCCAGTGAGCAGCGGAAGCACCGCGAGTCCGATGCCGAGACGGCCGAGTTCGATGCCATGGCAGCCGAGGAAGACGAGACCGCCGAGTTCGACTCGACGGCGTCCGATACCGCAGCGTCCGATGCCGCGGCTGCGCCCGCCGACTCTGCGCCCGCCGATTCCGCGGCGGTCGACTCCACGGCCACTGAGGCGGCCGACCGCGGCGGCAAGCGCCGTCGCTTCAAGCACTGGCGGCGGCAGCGTCCCTTCATCGGCGGGGTGCTGATGGCTCTCGGTGGGATCGAGCTCTTCTTCTCCGGCCAGCTGGACATGGGCAATCTGCAGATCCAGTTCGGCATCGAAGGGCTGCAGGCCACGATCATTCCGATCGCGCTCCTCGCGCTCGGGATCTCTGTGATCTTCAGGCCGACGCACCACATCTTCTACGGGATCATCGCGCTCGTCCTCGCGGTCTATTCGCTCATCGGGGTCAACCTCGGCGGGTTCCTCCTCGGCATGCTGCTGTCCACCATCGGGGCGATCCTCGTGGTCGCCTGGATGGGGCCGCGCGATCCAGCCTCCGATGCCTCTCACGCTCGGGCACCGGCTGCCGAGCGGAGAGGAGAGTCGAAACCGGCAGGCGAAGAGGACTCTGCATGAGGGCGCCCAGCCGCCGCACGGCATCACTCCTGGCGGCAGCTGCCCTCATCGTTCCTTCGACCCTGGGGGCAACAACGGCGACGGCCGCCCACTCGTCTCCGCTGTGCTCGCTGACCGGTTGCGACGAATCGGATGGTCCCGCGACCGGCAGCGGGCCGGCAGCGACGGTGTCGCCGGACGTGCCCACGAAGCCGACGGAGGAGCCTTCGCCGTCACCCACGGACGAACCGTCACCGACGGATGAGCCGTCAGAGGAGCCGAGCGATGAGCCGACGGATCCGGAGTCGCCGGAGCCCACCTCCCCCGGCGGGCTGGACACCGACGAACCCAGTGATGAGCCGCCCGAGGAGACCAACGGCGAATTCCCGGAGGACGCACAGCGTGATGAGAACGCGCCGATCTTCACGGAGCATCCGGCGGCCATGGGCTCGGAGTCGCTGTCGTTCGAGGGTCTGAGCGGCATCTCGTTCGTCTCCGTTCCCACGGCTGACGGCGGATCGGTCGTCACGCTGAAGATCCAGGCCGACGAGATCAAGATCTCCGGGTTCTCGCTGACCGTGCGTCCGCCCGATGAGGACCACGGGCTGGTGACCGAGGCCGACACGATGACCCTGAAGGGCGATGTCACGGTCTACATCGGTTCGATCACCGCCACGACGAAGGACGGGGACTCGCTGACCCTGGGTCCGGAGACGCCGCCACCGATGGACGACGTCGAACCGGGGCTGCTCCGGGTCACGATGGGCCTGGTCGGCACCACCGCCGATTCGATCAACTACACGAATACGGATCAGAAGCTCAAGGAGGCCTGAAAAGCTCTGAGTACGGAGGCCGCGGGTGAGAACCCGCGGCCTTCTCTCGTCTTCGCTCCCTCGTCACCAGATGCGCAGCAACCGGCCGGGAGAGCGACCCCCCTGCCCTCGTTCAGGGCCCAGCGCACCATTCGAATCGCGCACCGTTCGATGAATGCGCTGGGCCCTGAACGAGCTCGGAAGCGACCGCTCACACGGCAGTCGCCTCGGTGTGCGGGCCTCCCGCAGCCGACCCGGTCGCACTCCCATCGGTCACGACCCGCTTCCGCAGGGCGAGGAAGAACAGGACGAGACTGACCGACAGCGCGATGTGGCCGAGTCCCGCGATGCCGGCGATCATGGCGTTGGACTCCTGGCCGAGCACGGTCAGCGAACCGTGCCAGACCATCATCCCGACGGTGAGGACGAGACCGGCGTTGTAGGTGATGAAGAACCACGAGAAGAGCTTCGTTCCGGACAGTCCGAACACCTTGTCCAGGGCCAGGACGAGGAGCAGGACGATGAAGCCGAGAGTCAGCAGGTGGGTGTGGACGACCGCGAGCTGCGTGAACTGCCCTTCGGGGAAGTCGTTGGCCTTGGTGAACTCCCGATAGAACAGTCCCGCGAGAACACCGATGATCATGTAGGCGAATGCCGCGTTGAATATCTTCTTCATGGTTCAAGCTCATCACCCGCGGCGAGCGCTTTCCTGACCCACAGGATTGAAGTCCGGACCCAACTTTCGATTGATGTTCGTCCTCACACCTCGACAGGCCCCGTTTCCGCGGGCCGGAGGGGCTCGACGGAGTTAGCCTGAAGCCATGGCAATGGAGAAGCTGTTCTCACGGATCGACCGCCTCGCCGGAGGCAGCAAGGCCGGAATCCTCGTCCCCTCGGCCGGGCTGGAGCTGCCGAAGACGAAACGGGCCTTCGCTTGGATCAGCTGGCTGCTCGTGTTCGAACTCGCGCTCGGTCTCGGTGCCGTCGTCTACGCGATCGTCATCGCCCGAGCCGGCGAGCCCGTGCCCTTCGCCGCGTGGATGCGCACGGTCGTCGTCCTCGGCATGACCGCCACCCTGTTCTACTTCTTCTGGCGCGCGACCAAGGGCTTCTACTGGGGCTACCAGCGCCTGCGCCTGTTCACCCAGATCTTCCCCGTCATCACCCTCGTCATGGCAGCGATCCCCGGCCTCTATCCGGTGTGGATGATCACCGAGCAGATCGTCTTCAGCCTCGTGATGATCGGCGTCGGCGACTTCCTCACCGGCGATCACATGCGCGAGGTGTTCCGGAGGCCGGAGTGACGGCCCCGTCCCTCATCCGACGTTCTCCCTCACCCGGCGCCGAGGTGGCCTCACCCAACGACGAGGCGGCGCGCCTCCTCCTGATGGGCGGCGATGAGGGCCTCCTTGTCGAGTTCGGCTCCGTCCGCGCCAAGAGCGCGGCCGTCGATGACCCTCCACCGGCCGGCGACCATCACCCGATCGGCCTTCTCCGCGCCGCAGAGGACGAGGGCGGGAATCGGATCGTGCGAGCCGGAGAAGGACAGCCCGTCGAGGCGGAACATCGCCAGGTCGGCCTGCCTGCCGACCTCGATGGCTCCGATGTCGTCTCGGCCCAGAGCCGCCGCCGAACCCGTGGTCGCCCAGTCGAGGACCCGATCGCAGGTGACGATGTCCGCCCCGTAGCGCAGGCGTTGGAGGTAGAGGGCCTGTCTGACCTCGCGGATGAGGTTCGAGGCATCGTTCGACGCCGAACCGTCGACGCCGAGGCCGATGGTCACGCCCGCATCCTCGAGTTCGACGGCGCGGGCGATGCCCGAGGCCAAGCGCATGTTCGACGTCGGGCAGTGGGCCACTGCGGCACCGGCGGCGCCGAGGCGGTGGATCTCGTCCTCGTCGAAGTGGACCCCGTGGGCCAGCCAGGCCCGGTCGCCCAGCCAACCGACGGACTCGAGGTAGTCCACCGTGCGCAGTCCGAACCGCTGCCGGCAGAAGTCCTCCTCATCGATGGTCTCGGCCAAGTGGGTGTGCAGGCGGACGTCGAGCTCAGCGGCCAGGTCCGCGCTCTCGCGCATGAGTTCGGTGGTCACCGAGAACGGGGAGCAGGGGGCGAAGGCGATCTGGACCTGGGCTCCGGCACCGCGCTCATGGTAGGCCTCGACGAGCCGTCGGGAGTCGGCGAGGATCACCTCGGCGTCCTGCACGGTCTGCTGGGGCGGCAGGCCTCCGTCCTTCTCCCCCAGCGACATCGATCCGCGGGTGAGCATCGCCCGCATGCCCAGTGCGCGGACGACGTCGACCTGGATATCGATGGCCTCGTCCAAACCGGTCGGGAACAGGTAGTGGTGGTCGGCGGCCGTCGTGCACCCGGATTCGAGCAGCTCGGCCATCGCGACCGTCGTGGCGAGCTCGAGTGCGCGCGGAGTCAGTCGGGCCCACACCGGATAGAGAGTCCGCAGCCAGCCGAACAGCGGCAGGTCCGCCACGGGCGCCCAGGCGCGGGTGAGGGTTTGGTAGAAGTGATGATGGGTGTTGATCAGCCCCGGTGTGATCACGTGCGCGGAGGCATCGACGACCTCGGCGACGGATCCCGCTCCCCCCGCAGGTTCGCCGCCGGCAGGGACGAGTTCGACGATGGTCCCGGTATCCCGGTCGATGACGATTCCGCGCTCCGCCCGGTCCTGTTTCGCACCGGCGCCGAGGTGGACGGCGAGCGGATCGCGCAGCCACAGCCTCCGCGCGCTTGGCTGGAATCGATGTGAGCGCTGTTCCTGGGGCATCTGGTCGCCTCCCTGATCTCGAATCACGGTTGTCAGTGGCGACAGCGCTGGTGCCGACGCCACCAGCTCAGGTTTTTCGGCGTCTGCTGCTCCGCCGTCCGGTGACGCGTCGATCCGACTGTGCGGACCGTTCACGCCGGCTGTAAGATGGCCGGCGATCATTGAACTGAATGACCGCTCGGTAAGGGGCCGATGCGAGCGCACCGATGGATATGGACTCTATCACGTGGCTCAAGTCACGAAAACTTCTTGCGAGCCAAATGGTATTCCTTTAAGATTTTACGATAAGGAAATCATATTTCGCATATTGGAAGCCTTAAACCGATTCCTCGGTCGCCTCGACTCCCGCTCACCGGAGAGCTTGTGCAACAATGCCGGCAAGAGCAGAGCAGTCATCGCTCGGGGACGAACTCAATGGAGAGATAGATGTCGGTATCCGAACACTCACCGAAGAATGACCGGGCCTCGGAACGCGGCAGAAAGCCGCAGAGACCCGAGGACGAGCGACTGCCGCTCGGCAGCTCGTTCGCCTATGGTCTGCAGCATGTGCTGACCATGTACGGCGGCATCATCGCCGTACCCCTCATCATCGGCAAGGCCGCCGGACTCGATGACGGCGGCATCAGTGTGCTCATCGCCTCCTGTCTGTTCATGGGCGGGCTGGCGACCATCCTGCAGACGGTGGGCGTGCCCTTCTTCGGTTCGCAGCTGCCGCTGGTCCAGGGGGTGTCCTTCGCCGGTGTGGCGACGATGACGTCGATCCTCGCCGGCGGTGACGGTCTGCCCGAGGTCTTCGGCGCAGTCCTCGTCGCCTCGACGATCGGACTGATCGTCGCCCCTGCCTTCGCGCTCATCGTGAAGTTCTTCCCGCCGGTGGTCACCGGCACCGTCATCACCACGATCGGCCTGTCGCTCATGCCGGTGGCAGCAGGCTGGGCGATGGGCGGTGACGAGTCGGCCGCAGACTACGGCAGCATCCGCAACATCCTCATCACCGTGGCGACTCTGGCCGTCGTCCTCATCCTCAGCCGCATCCCGGTCGCCATGGTCTCGCGCCTGTCGATCCTGCTGGCCATCGTGATCGGCACCATCGGCTGCCTCATCTTCGGCTGGGCCGATTTCTCGCATGTGCTCGACCGCGGCATCTTCGCATTCCCCGAACCGTTTGCGTTTGGTATGCCAACATTCTCGGCCGCGGCGATCATCTCGATGTTCATCGTCGTCATCGTCACATTCGCCGAGACCACCGCGGACATCATCGCCGTCGGCGAGATCGCCCGCACGAAGGTCGACTCGAAGCGCATCGCCTCGGGCCTGCGTGCGGATATGCTCTCCTCCGCCGTGTCGCCGATCTTCAACTCCTTCACCCAGTCGGCGTTCGCTCAGAACGTCGGCCTGGTGGCGATCACCGGTGTGAAGTCGCGCTTCGTCGTCACCGCCGGCGGTGTGATCCTCGTCGTCCTCGGTCTGCTGCCGGTCATGGGCGGAGTCGTAGCCGCCATTCCCATGCCGGTGCTCGGCGGTGCGGGCATCGTGCTCTTCGGCACGGTCGCCGCATCCGGCATCCGCACCCTGTCGAAGGTCGAGTACGAGGGCAACCTCAACATGATCATCGTCGCGGTCTCGCTGGCCTTCGGCATCATCCCGGTCGTCCAGCCCGACTTCTACGAGTCCTTCCCCTCGTGGGTCGGCATCATCCTCCACTCCGGGATCTCCTCGGCCACGATCATGGCCGTGCTGCTCAACCTTCTGTTCAACCACATCGGTGCGCGGACGAAGGATCGGTCCGATCGCTCGGTCTTCGTCGCGGGCACCGGCCGAGTCATCCGCAAGGAGGAGCTGCAGCGCCTCATCGACCATGAGGCCATCCTCACCGAGGGTGACACGGTCAAGGACGGCAAGATCATCGACTGCAACGGGGAGGAGATTCCCGTCGTCACCGAGGAACAGCACGAAAAGGTCGTCGAGGCGGCCAAGAAGGGCGAGGTCAAGAGCCAGGCGGACATTCGCCGAATGATCGAAGAGGACACCGAGGCCTAGACGCCGACCGGACCGCAGCGGCGCTGGGTCGGCTGTCCGGATGAGGGCTCAGAACGGCGGAGGCTCGTCGGGGTCCCAGCAGACATCCCAGATCGACTCCTGCACCCGCCTCGACCGCCGAGACCGACGGGTCTCCTGATCTTCACTGCCGGTGGCCTCCACGCAGGACTCCGAGGTGAAGCGCAGGACGGATCCGTCTGTCTCGGCGGTTTCTGCTGTCTCGACGGTTTCGACGGCGGCGACCGACCCTGCGAGGTCGGTCGGATCCTGACTCCGGGCACAGCTGTCCACCTGCCGTGCGTGTTCGGCGTTGATCGGATTGTCCGGCGGGTGGCTCTCGACCACGACATCGTGGTCGAAGGGGATGATGTGGTCGATCTCCGAGGTCTCGGCCCGACGGGTGCAGCCCGGCGTGGAGCATGACTGCCATTTCCCGATCAGGGGTGCGCGCACGTCAGCGGGGATGTAGTAGCTCTTCGAGCGCCCGTCGATCGGGGTGCCCGTCGCCGGGTCGGTGAGCATCCGGTACCAGGTCGAGCACCCTCCGGCGAGGGCTTCGGCTGCGGCCTTACTCCGCGAGCAGTCCCGGCAGCCGGTCCATCGTGGCGAAG
>Ga0209487_1004725_pt1 | contig 10361 bp, 8 predicted proteins | sample Poulit2012_FD_187524 | JGI IMG/M metagenome (GOLD analysis project Ga0209487, IMG submission 187524) | Agricultural soil microbial communities from Georgia to study Nitrogen management - Poultry litter 2012 (SPAdes) (version 2) | ecosystem: Environmental > Terrestrial > Soil > Agricultural land... | reverse complement strand
GCCGTGGTGGGTTACGATTTGCCGGGCCATGGTTTGTCCTCCGGTGAACGGGCCAGCATCGATGATTTTTATATTTACCAACAAGTGCTAGAGCAATGCTTAGCCAACAAAGCCAACGGTTTTCCCGCTCCCTGGCATACCATTTCTCAAAGCACGGGTGGTGCCATCATCATGGAATATTTGCTGCGCCAAGGTGAGCAGCAACCCTTTGAAAAAATTATCTTGCTGGCTCCCTTAGTGCGGCCCAAAGGCTGGCGCACCGCGCAATGGATACACAGCGTAATTAGCCCCTTTCGGGCCACGGTGAAGCGAGCCTTTACGCCCAACTCCAATGACCCTGCTTTCCTGCATTTTTTGCAACACCTTGATCCACTACAGCCACGCATGCTTTCTGCGCGCTGGGTGGGCGCACTTAAACAGTGGATTCCGCAGTTCGAACGTTCTGGCAAAGTGAATATTTCGCCGATTATTATTCAGGGCGATAAAGATGGCACCGTGGATTGGCGCCATAACCTCAATATGATTGAAGATAAATTTAAGCAACCCGAAGTGCATTTGCTAAAAGGCGCTCGCCATCAGTTAGCCAACGAAGATTGGACATTTCGAGAGCAAATTCGCCAAGTGCTGCTTGAGCACTTGGGGTAAAAGTCAGGCATAAAAAAGCCAAGCGCGAGGCTTGGCTTTTGGGTGGGGTTTGGATTAGAAGCGTAGGTTCGCGCCTAATCCAAAGGCTGTGTCTTTTTTGGTGTACCCGTAGTTGTTAGTAAAGTGAGCGTTCAGGCTCACCAATGGGGTAATGAAGTAGTTACCGCGGATACCGATTTCAGTTTTGTCGTCGCTGTCATCAGTGTCGCTAATCTGCAAACCTACACTAGTGAAGCTATTAAAGTAGAGGTCACCGCCAAGGGTATAAACCACAGTGTCGTTATCATCATCTTGGAAGCCAACTTCGGCCTCAACGTTTAACGCCATTTCGCCATCGAGAGGCGTTACAAACTTACCACCGAGGGAGATGGTGCCGAGGTCTTTGTTTTTGCCGTTTGGTTTGGTATCGCCAGCTTTTTCCTCTAAATCATAGCCTAAGGTGAGCAAGAGGCCGTCCATGGGTAAGAAACCCGCTTTGATGCCAAAGTCGGTGGTGCTACTACCTTGCTTCCAAGAGTTAATATCCACATTGGCGCTCACATAAAAGTCTTCAATAAAAGCTTCGCCATTTAAGTTAAAGAAATCGCCTTCTCTTACATCACCACTCCAATTATTGTAGCTAGCACCCACGTTAGTGGAACGCTCTAAAAAACCAGCTTCTTGCAGCGGGTGGCCAGCGGTGGACACTTCTTCCAAATGGTAGGTGAAATCTAGGCCAAAGTTGTCGCTGTCGCCATCAAACTGATCATAATCCACATAGTTATAGTGAATCCCACCTTCCATTTGATAATTCTGCGCATAAGCAGCAGGTGCAAAAGCGAGTGCAGCAACAGAAGCAGCAAGTAGTGTTTTTTTCATTAGGGTATCCCTTTTGTTGATTATGTTTGTTGTAAGCACTAACACTCTATAAATTCGAGCCTAAAGGTGCAATAACCCTTTTCACACCATAAGTAACTAGGGGTGTCATTTTTCATCATGTTAAAAATTGCAATGCTGTTTAAAGTAGTTGGGTTGTTGGAGTTTATTATTAAGGCCGCTATAAAACGGTGGGGATGACGCATGTTATTTATGTTAGAAAAAGCATTTTTGCGCTGCTATATGCAACTATTTAAATTGCTATCTTATTTAGTGCCATATCGGTGGCCGCAAACCTTTACGGGTAGTGGCGCTACCAAACAGCTATTAACGCATATCGCTAAGCAAAAGCATCGACACATATTGTTGGTTACAGATCAAGGCTTATTAGATCTGGGTTTGTAGACCCCATTTACGAGCAAGCCAAGGCATTAAAATTACATGTCAGCACCTATGCAGGTATTTTGCCCGATCCCACAGTCAAACAAATCGAAACCGGCCTAAAGCAGTTGTAAAACGCAGAAGCGGATGCGGTATTAGCCGTAGGTGGCGGTTCCGTCATTGATGGTGCCAAGTTAATCGCCGCACGCGCGTTAAATAATAAGCCGGCAATGAAAATGACAGGTTTATTCCACGTGGAAAAGGGCATGGTGCCCTTATACGTGATTCCCACGACAGCTGGCACGGGTTCGGAAGTGACTATTGCCGCTGTGGTAACAGACACTGAAGCTCAAGAGAAACTCGCTGTGATTGACCATCGCATCATGCCCACCGCTGCCGCTATTGATGGTGAAATCATGACGGGCTTACCACCAGCGATTACGGCTGCCACCGGGATGGATGCCTTAACCCATGCGGTGGAAGCTTATCTATCCCACATCAGCAGCGCTAGCACCGATGAACAGGCGCTAGCGGCGGCTAAACTGGTTTTTGATAACCTCGAAAAGGCAGTAAAAGCGGGGGCTGATCTAAGCGTGCGTCAGAATATGGCGAAAGCGTCTCACCTTGCAGGCATGGCGTTTACCAAAGCAGGGGTGGGGTATATTCACGCCATAGCGCATAACCTAGGCGCGCTTTATCACCTGCCCCATGGGCTCGCTAACGCCATTGTGATGCCCTACGTGCTGCGTTTTTCATTACCTAACGCAAAAGAACGCATGGCGCAGTTAGCACGCCACTGTGGTCTTAGCCAAAGCCCAGATGTCGAAACAGCAGCCCAAGCCTTGATTGATAAAATCATTGCCATGAATCAAGCGTTCGAATTTCCTGCACACCCACCACAGCTTGAAGAGCGACACTTTGAACAAATTACCACCAACGCCCGCGCCGAAGCCCGCTTCACCTACGCCGTGCCACGATATATGACACAGGCAGAGGCAGTAGCGTTGTTGAGGGAAATAAAAGGGGCCTAATAAGGTGCCCCATCGCAAGCAAGCTTGCATTTGCCCTTACACCGGGCGAGTGCCTCGGCTCTCGTGCCGAGGGGCACCACTCAACGGGTTCTTAACGTACAACATCAGCAATAAGCACGGAGAAACCACTCTTTTTTTGCGGAAGAGCACGCAAAAGAAATAGTGGTTTCTCCGTGCCTCCCACCGGTGGCTCTAAGATAAATCGGGTTGGTGGAAATGAGAGAATGTTGGTGCCACTAAGCTAAAATTTAGCAAGGTTGTAACTCTGTGCTCTGAACAGTAATCTCGCACGATCCTAAACAACTCATACCCCACCCGCACCCGATTTCTCTTAGAGGCTAAAGTGAATAGGCTGGAAGAAATGGGCCCCACCAACATGGTTTTCGTTGGTGGGGCCCATTTCTGCAAGCTTGCTTGCGTTGAAGGACTTTAAAAGCACCTGGTGCCGGGAACCTACGCGGTTCCGCGTCCCCCGCGTAGCTTGCCCCTCGGCGCGAGAGCCGAGAAGCCCCGCGCTTCAAGCAGCCTTACCATTGAAGCGGTGCTTCCGATGACCCCGGTGTTTCGCGGCGCGGGGGTTTGGTGTCAGCATTGTCTTTGGCCACTGGGCTTAGCACTGTGTTGCCATCCAACTGGTTGCTGTTGCCGTTAATCCATTTGGCGACGCTGTAATCGTTATGTGATTCGATGATTTCTAGGGTGCCTACGGTGGCGCCTACGAGTTGGCGCTTAAGGCCTGTGTCGGGGTCTTCCACTTGGCGGCCAGGGCCGTGGGCATTAAAGCGTTGGCCGGGTTTAATAAGATGCCCACCTTGGGTGAGGTAAATGCGCTCGGTAGACACAATATCCAATATTTTAATTGGATAGGTAGAGGCCAAGGCGTCGCTGGCGATACGCTCTGCCGCCTTGGTGTACATCACATCGATAGTGTCATCGCGGTCGATTAAACGCGCATCAACACGGGCCACATCAGTCCAAACAATGCGCTGTGAAGCCACCTCGATAATTTGGTAGGCCACCTCTAAGCGAATGAGCCCTTGGTTGATTTTCGCGCCATAAAACTCACGGCGGGCTTGGGGTGGGTGCTCAAAGCTTTGAATTCGTCCCACCAACATAAGGTCTGCGCCTGCCACTTGGCCGATGCGGCTAGCGGTTGCAGGGGATACGTTATCTGAGCTTAAGAGTGCTTTTTCTGAAGCAAATTCATCACCGTATTGGCGGTTCACTAAAGCAAAACGACCAGAGCTGTGTAGTTGTTGTTGCACGTACTCTTGCAGGCTTTGGCTAGCTTGCTGTGCACTAATGGTTCGGTCGAGCACCTTGAACTCTGTTTGGCTGACACGAAAGGGCATCACCGCTAAGGTGTAGCGTTTGTCCGCATCATCCACCATGGACTTGAACGTGGGCACCACCACGGTAGCGCTCACTTGCCAGCTATCGTTTTCACCGCTGGGCTTTTGCACTTGCGTCACTTGATAGCTCTTAATCCAGCCTTGGCTATCAGCAAACACAGTTTGTTCCTCATTTAAGCGGTAGCTTTGACTCCCGCCTGCAACACCAATGACGGTGTCAATGGCGATGTTGAGCTGCTTATCAGTGGCAATGGCGGTGCCGCGCACTTGCTGCACCGCTTGAATCAAGGCTTGGTTTAAGGCGCTTTGGTAGTCATTGCCATAGCCGGTGACTTGGCGTTCCACGTCTTCCATTTGCGCTAAGGACAAGCTCGCAAGGCTGAGTAAAAGGGTGAATAAAAAATATCGCATCAGAATGCTCCTTAACAATGGAGGTGGTTAGTGCCAAGGCATTTACGTAACCTCAGTCATTGGTAACTCAAACCGGCGCAAAGAAAAGGGTGCACTAGGCACCCTTTTACAATTAGCGGCCAAACAAACTACGAGACTTGGTTTTGCGAATCTCTTTTTCGCTCGACCACTCGATAATGCCGCTTTCAAGGTTCATGAGGTTAAGCGTGAACTTATAGTAAACGTCTTGAGTTTTGCCGCTACGCTTCACAATACTGGTAAGCGCGCCATAGAGCATAAATTCCGCGCCAATTTGACGACCCATAGTGACTGCGGTGGCAGGATCTACCATGCCGCTCTCAAGCTGGAAGTCGAACTGTTGACGCACGCGCTCAACCACTTTCATATCCACAAAGCGGAATTTGCCCGACTGAATTAAACGGGTGCGGATGCTATCGGTAACAGATTCAGTATCAATATGCTCGGTGGTGCGGTTTTGCACTTGGTCTACAAATACCACGGGGCGGCGTTGCTGTGTAAGCTGCACCACGGGTGGGAAAGTGAGTAAATCATCCACCATTTGGTTGGCAATCATTTGTAAATCAGTAGAACCAAAATCGATGGTTACGGTTTCCACATCGGTGGCATCACCGTAATTGACTTTACTGGCACAGCCAGTGAGTAGCAGGGCTGAGGCCATCAAGGCCGTGGCGAGGGCACGTAACATAGTAAAGCTCCTTAGTATTTTAATTTATTGTTTAAACCAAATTTCCACATGGGTGGCGCTAGGGTTAGGGGCTGTGGCTTGCACTGTGTGACTGCCGCGGCCGGGAGTGTTAACAGGCTTCCAAGGACTGCGATCTGGCGCTACTTCAAAGCCATTATTATCAAACCAACGGAATTTGTATTGGTATTTTGTTGCAAATGCAGAACGGTTTTCGAATGTGGCTTGCACGCGTAATACATCGCCGCTGTGGGTGCGTTTGATATCCACCACTTCGATTTGCCCTTCAAGGGACTTGTCGTGGTATTTAACGGCGGCTTGGTCGGCTTCAGAAAGCACGGGTTTGCTAGCGCAAGCGCCGAGACCAAAAGCGAGCACTAAGCTCATTAGCAGAATGGCGATTTTTTTCATGGGATTACCTCCAAGGTGGGCATAACAGTGGTGTGTAGCTGGCCATAACCATCCACCACGCGGATTAAGGTGGTGCTTCGTGCTTTGGCGTTGATAGTAACCTGTGCATTCCCGCGAGGGCCAGAGAGTTGTAGCTTGTGCTCGCCTGCGGGCACGTTAAAGCGGGCCACTTGTGCGCTAGCAGGCAAGGTTAGCCAGCTGCGCAAATCGGCCTGTTCGGAAACGAGATTGTAAATTTGGGCACTAAAGGCACCGAGCAAACCAAGGTTGTCGTTGGCTTGTTTTTGGGTTTCGTATTTAAGCGTGGCTCTAAGGGTTTGGCGCACCAGCATGGCGGTGAGCTGTTCTTTTAAAGCGCGTGCTGCCATGGCATTGAGTTGTGCCGCCACTTGGGTTTCTGTGTGCTGCTGTGCGCCGCTGACCCGCAGCGGTGGGGACACAGGGGAAAAACCAGGGTAGGTAGGAATCGATACGGCAAAGTAACCGTGAATAGTGGGTATGGGCAAGTCGAAACTTTCCCGCGGTGGAATAAATCCTTGTTCATAGGCAATGACGATGTCCGCATTGTCGTTGCGCTGGCCACGTTGCTTTTGTTCCACGCGCTGAATGTCGCTGGGCAGTAATTTCAGGCCGGGATTAATTTCATAGGCGCGCTTGTAATCCACAAGAGCATTGTTGTAATCCCCCGTGCCTTCGCGGAAAACCCCTGCTAAATAGTAGGCATAAGCGTTTTCAATACTATTGCGCACGCTGGCGGCGGCGGTATCTAGGCCGCCAAGCTGTTGTTCGAGTTGGTTAGTTTTAATCTCGTTTTTGCGCGCTTCTTCTTGTGCCTTAGCGATCTCTTTATCGCGTTTTTGCTTGGCAATATTTTGCTCTAAGGTGGCGCGGCGAAATTCCACCGCAGCACCTTCAAAGTCCTTGTCTTGCCAATAGTTTAAGGCTTGGAAGCTGTGCAGCATGATGCGCTCATAATCTTGGCCACGATAAGCTAAGGCATTATCGTTCACCATCAATGAAGCCACTGCACTGCCTGTTTCGCCTAAGCGAATACGGGCCGCTTGGTCGTTTTCATCGTAAAGCTTTATGGCAGCAGCAAAATCCTGGCGGCTTTGGGTGGTGTCGCCTTGGATTTGGGCAATACGGCCTCTTTCTTGTAGGTACAGTAATTTATCTTTGCCTTGGGTGCGTTTTTCTAATTGCTTGGCAATGTGGTCGTAATTATCGCTGCTGGCCGCTTGGCGATAGGCTTCGGCTTGTTGAGGATAAGGAGTAAATAGGCTACTGGTGGCGCAACCCGTGAGTAGCAGTAGCAAGCACAAGCTCGCACTGTATCGGCTAAGAAAAATTAAGCGCCTAATGTGTGCGCTTAAATAGGTCGATGGTGTTTTCGCATCCATCCTTGAAGCTACTCCGTCCAAGATGAATGCCACCACTTGCGTGGTGGCAAATGGCTGCATTAGAACAATACGCGTGAGCGAATAGTGCCTTTAATTTGGGCAAGCTTTTCTAATGCCAGTTGGCTCGATTTTTCTGCAACATCGATGACAACATAGCCGATATTTTTCTTGGTCTGCAAGTACTGCGAGGCAATGTTCACATTATTGTCATAAAATACCTGGTTGATTTGGCTCAAAATACCAGGAATGTTTTCATGAATGTGCAACAAGCGGTGCATGTCGGGGTGAGAAGGCAGTGCCACTTCAGGGAAGTTTACTGCAGACAAGGTGGAGCCGTTGTCTGAGTAGCGCACCAACTTTTCAGCCACTTCATTGCCGATGTTCTCTTGCGCCTCTTGGGTGGAGCCACCAATGTGAGGGGTCAGAATAACGTTATCGTAGCTGCGCAGTGGCGATACGAATTCATCAGCGTTGGATTTAGGTTCTTCAGGGAACACATCAATAGCGGCGCCTAGCAGGTGGCCTTCGTCAAGCACCTTGGTGAGAGCGTCGATATCTACCACTTTGCCGCGGGCAGCGTTGATTAAATAGCCGTTGGCTTTAATAGCACGTAACTGCTCTTCTTTAATCATCCAGCGGGTGTCGGGTGTATCAGGCACGTGCAAGCTCACCACATCACTCATGCCAAGTAGCTCTTCAAGGGTAGCCACTTGGGTGGCGTTACCTAAGGGTAGCTTTGGCACCACATCATAGAAGTACACTTGGAAACCGAGGGCTTCAGCCAGCACACTCACTTGCGCGCCGATATTACCGTAGCCCACAATACCGAGCTTTTTGCCGCGCACTTCGTGGCTGTTAGTGGCGGATTTCAACCATTCGCCACGGTGTGCAGCGGCGTTACGCTGTGGAATACCGCGCATTAGCATAATGGCTTCCGCAAGGACTAACTCTGCCACCGAACGAGTGTTAGAATACGGCGCGTTGAAAACAGGAATACCACGCTCAAGTGCAGCGTCCAAATCTACTTGGTTAGTACCAATACAGAAGCAACCCACGGCCATGAGCTTGTCGGCAGCTTCAAATACATCACGGGTCAGTTGGGTCCGCGAACGAATCCCTACCATGTGAGCATCTTTAATGGCGTCTTTTAATTCATCATCGGTAAGAGCGCCTGTGAGATGAGTGATATTGGTGTAGCCGTTGGCGCGGAAGTGGTCGACGGCGTTTTGGTGAATACCTTCGAGAAGCAAAATACGGATTTTGCTCTTGTCTAGTGACGTTTTGGCCATGTTTCTGTTGTCCCGATAACTGGAAATAAAGGCGGTATGTTACCATAGCTCGCGCTGAGTTATAGCACCCCTTTTTGAATATGCATATTACTGGAGCCTAAACCCATGAATAACACGCAAGTGGCAGCCATTTTTGAGCCCATTTTAGGTGCTGAGCGGTGCTTAACCGATACAGCAAGTGCTGAACAATACGGCACAGATTGGACTAAAGTATGGGAGCCAGCGCCTAGCGTGGTGCTATTGCCTGAAACGCTAGAAGAAGTGCAAGCCATTGTTCGTGCTGCTAATGAGCATGGTGTGGCATTGGTGCCTTCTGGAGGCCGCACGGGCCTATCAGCTGGTGCTGTGGCCGCTAAGGGTGAAGCCGTGGTAGCCATGGACCGCATGAACAAGGTGCTATCCTACAACCCCTTTGACCGTGCGGTAAAGGTGCAAGCAGGTGTTATTACCCAGCAGTTGCAAGAGTTCGCTGAAGAAAAGGGGTTGTTTTATCCCGTGGATTTTGCCTCTGCTGGTTCTAGCCAAATTGGGGGCAACATTGGTACTAACGCTGGCGGCATTAAGGTGATTCGCTATGGCATGACCCGTGAATGGGTGTCTGGCCTTACGGTGGTCACAGGCAAGGGTGATGTGTTGGAGCTCAACAATGGCCTGATGAAAAATGCCACAGGGTATGATTTGCGCCACTTGTTTATTGGTTCCGAGGGAACCCTAGGCATTATTGTGGATGCCACCATTCAACTGGCTCGCCAACCAGAAAATCTCACCGCTTTAGTATTAGGGGTGAACACCTTCGATGATATTATGAAGGTGCTTCATGCTTTCCAGCAAAAGCTAGATTTAACCGCGTTTGAGTTTTTCTCTGATAAGGCCATGGCCCATGTGTTAGCCCATGGTGTGCCAGAACCCTTCGCCGAGCGCACCCCTTTTTACTGCCTGCTCGAGTTCGAGCAAACCTCAGAGGCGGTGGGCGAAACTGCCATGGAGCTGTTTAGCCACTGCCTTGAAGAAGGCTGGGTACTGGATGGCGTCATGAGCCAATCCTTGCAGCAGCTCGACCAATTGTGGCAATTACGAGAGCGCATTTCCGAAAGCATTGCGCCTCACACCCCGTATAAAAACGATATTTCTGTCACTGTTAGCCAAGTGCCTGAATTTGTGGCCGCTGTGGATAAGGTGGTGCAAGAGGCCTACCCCGATTTTGAAATCGTCTGGTTTGGCCACATTGGCGATGGCAACATGCACCTGAATATCTTGAAGCCAGAAAGCCTACCTAAAGAAGAGTTTTTTGAGCGTTGTAACGAGGTGTCTAAGTGGGTGTTTGAAATCGTGGCCAAACATAAAGGCTCTATTTCGGCTGAACACGGCGTAGGCATGACGAAAAAGCCCTATCTTGGTTACAGCCGCAGCGAAGCGGAAATTGCTTACCTCAAAGCTATTAAAGCCGCCTTTGACCCGAACCACATTATGAATCCTGGCAAATTATTCGATAAGGAGTAGGGCTTGTGGCCTATGCGCATTACTGGATGAATGACGAAGCGGTGGATTTGCCCGTGGGCAAAGCGGTGTGCGTGGGGCGCAATTATGCCGAGCACGCCCAAGAGCTTGGTAACGAAGTGCCAGAGGCACCTTTACTGTTTATGAAACCGGCTTCAGCTTTGCGTTCCTTGGCGGATGGCATAGTGCTGCCTCAAGGCTTGGGTGAGGTGCACCATGAAATCGAAATCACAGTGCTCATTGGGCAAACCCTAAAGGACGCTGATGAAGAAACTACGAAAGCTGCCATTGCAGGGTACGGTGTGGGTTTGGACCTCACATTAAGAGAGGTGCAAAACCAACTAAAAGCCAAGGGGCATCCTTGGGAACGCGCCAAGGCCTTTGAT
>Ga0209487_1004724_pt1 | contig 10361 bp, 6 predicted proteins | sample Poulit2012_FD_187524 | JGI IMG/M metagenome (GOLD analysis project Ga0209487, IMG submission 187524) | Agricultural soil microbial communities from Georgia to study Nitrogen management - Poultry litter 2012 (SPAdes) (version 2) | ecosystem: Environmental > Terrestrial > Soil > Agricultural land... | reverse complement strand
AATCCTTTTATTCGTTCATCCATGCTTGGAATCTGGCGAAACCAATCTCATCATTTTCGAAAGTGATAGGATCACCAATCACTATACCTCTATAATTTACAGCGCGAGCTACATGGAATTGTTGCGCGATATCCACTCCAACGACTAGATGTTGGTCTGAAATTCTTTCAATTAGTTGATTTTGTTTGTCTTGCATTTTATACTTCATGTAGAGCTTCCTCCCTAAGATTTGGTATGTTTTGCGACTATCTCCATCTTATCGAGGGGCTCTATTATTTTCAAACCTCAAATTTAACGTTCTACAGGAATGCTGGCAGTAAGACCCCCACTTCAAGATTACGCCGGTAAATAAAGTAAGATAAGTGGGGGGTCAACTGCCAGTAAATGTCCGATTCGTTCGGGCCTGCCCAAGTGCAGGTCACATAGGCGTTGCAATAGGATATTGCGGTTTTAGCTTTTGTTCCTATTTAATCAGTAGGGGATGAAAGAAAACCCCTACTGATTAAAGATTCACTTTATTACTAAATTTACTTGGTTAAAAAATACAGTGGTGTTTTTATGAAAATTGGTGGTAGTATTATGATTCTAACGGGAGTCGTTTTGTTTTTTGATAAATTATCACTTGTTATTACTTCTTTAATCAGATGCAGCGAGGTATCTATGTATTTTAGATACTTTATAATAACCAGATAAAAGAATTGTTTCTCATGATAGTACCTGTAATTGCTTGATGGATCTACAGAAGCGGGTTTAAACAAATCGATCTTGTCGTAATATCGTTTAGTGTCTGAATTGAAATATTATTTAATTTAGCAACTTCCCCTATTGAATAAAACTTCTTGTTCATACAGCATTCTCCTATTAATTCCTTTAATTGCCACGTCATTGGTAGATAATGATGTTAAGTATTAACCCTAGATTTACAATAGTCTTTATGTCAAATGCGATAGACTTTCGCTTGGCTAAAGAACGTTCGTTCCTTATTTGGTCAAAACATGGTATACTATAGAAAACATGAACAATAAATGGGTGATATCTATGAAATTAATATTAGCTGAAAAACCATCCGTCGCCAAAAACATCGCGGATGCATTACATATCAAAACAAAGCGGGACGGCTATTTTGAGGGAAATGACTATATCATTACATGGGCGTTCGGCCACCTCGTTCAGCTCTATGACGCGAAAGATTATGATAGCAAAATGAGCCGGTGGGCGATGGGGAATTTTCCTTTTATTCCGGATACATTCAAATACAAGGTAAAAAGTGATCCGCGAAACCGCGATAAAGCGGATGGCGGTGCACGGAAACAGTTGAAAACGATCCAGTCTCTGATGAAAAGAAGTGACGTGGAGTTAATCATTTCGGCGTGTGACTATGATCGCGAAGTTATAAACAGTTAGATATATGTGTAAAAGTTAGTAGATTCATGTATAATTATTATTGACTTCAAAATAAAATATTTAGATGAATTTTTATGGTATATCATTTAAGTAACAGGATCCAGGAGATAAGGAAGAATTGATAATAGCTGTTTTGATTTTAAAAAATACTGTTGAGTCTTTGGTGCAGCAGGAATTAATGGATAGAGTAGTGCAAAGAACGGTGCTATTTCGGTTGGGCAACTTTCCTATATAACATGGTCTCAGCATCTAGTAGCATCCAAGTAAAGAAACAAAGACAAATAAAAACATCATGGTAGTTACGAAGGGACTGAGAAGCTATGTATTGGTTGCTTGATTATGAGCAGGATAGGAAAGTTAGGGAAGATATGAATAGTTTAATGAATAATCTTTTACTTATCAAACCCGGTCCTCAACATTATAAAGAATCAATCTATCCTTTTTCTGGGAGAAAGTGCTATAAAATAGCTGGAGGGATAATTAAACAACTATCTGCTGAAAACGATGTTGTTTATGATCCATTTATGGGTTCAGGTACATTTATTTTCGCAACACAATATAATAAAAGGAAGATTATTACTAGTGAATTAGATCCTTTCCCCCAGTATATGAATAAGGTTTTTTTTCAAGGAATTAATTTAGAGGAATTTAAAAGATTGTTTAATCAGTTTTCGAATTTAGTATTTGAAGATATGGAAAAGCTTTATGAAACTTATTGTGTGTGTGGAGAAAGAAAAATAATGCAAGCATTGTATTTTGATTACGAGCCATCTGAATATAAAAGGCCAACCCCACATGTAAGAATATCGCCAGCATCACATAACGTGGTTTTTGTAAATAAGTGTAAGAACTGTGGAAAATCAAGAAAAGTGTTTGATGATAACGACCAAAAAAGACTTTATGAAATTTCCAGAAAAGGGGATTTTTCATCTTTCCCAAATCATGAGTTAATAGTAAATAGCAGAATTAATATAACTGCTGGTAGATCTACTAACTATTCTTTCTTCTTTACCAATCGTCAGAAGGTGGCACTAATTAAATTGAGCAATGCTTTGAATTCTTTACCAAATACTAAAGAAAAAGATGCATTAAATTTTATATTTTTATCGATACTAAATCTATCGAAAATTACCGATTATAGGACACAAAGCCAGGACCTTTATTATATACCCAACATTAAGAATAAAGAGCAAAATATTTGGTACCAGTTTCGTAGAAAATTCAACAAATTTATTCAGGCAATTGAAAACGTAGTGAAACTTAATGAATCTTGTTATTCCAATCCGGTAACTTGTTTTAATAGTATAGACGAACTAATTCGACATCAAAAACATGGTGTTCATTTTATAATGGATGATTACAGGACTATTCAGAATGCTGTAGAAGGAGAAATTGATTTAATCCTTACAGACCCACCGTATACTGATCAAGTTCCCTATCTTGAAAGATCACAGTTGTTTTATCCTTGGATTGGAAAGAAATTAGACGATAAAATATTAGAAAAAGAAATTGTGATTAGTAATGCTAATTCTCGTAAATCTAAAGATAGGACAAACTATTGGAAGGATATCGATGAATTTTTTATGAGAAGTGCAACACAATTAAAGGTTCATAAATATATGGTCTTATATTTTAAGCCTTCAGGTACAAGGTGGCTAGAAGATCTAAACTACTTTAAGTTAATGGGGAGGAAGCATGGCCTGGAACCAATCCAGACTATCGATGTAAGTAAGCAAGATCCACCTAAAAGAAAGGTTGCTTCTGCAACTTGGTCATTTGCTAAAGAATTACTTTTAGTATTTTTGAAGGTGGACAACACAGAAAGATATTGGTTTCATGAAAATACTAATGTTGATAAAATTGTTTATGAATCAGCATTACATTTAACTGAGGAGCTAGGTAAGTTTAAATTAGCAGACTTTCAAAGACATTTCTATAAAATTTTAAAAGATAAAGGTTTCTTACAACTTGGATCCGAGGAACAAAAAATTAGGGAAACTCTAAAAAGGTATTGTTCCTTTGAAAGAGGGGAATATTCAATTGATTTTGATCTAATACCTCCTTTTACAGAAATGATACGGCAAATCGATGTTGAACAAAGAATATTTGATTATACACCGGAAGTTGTGGAACTTTTATTTAATGACAATCCAAATGGCTTTACCTACCCGGATTTTCTTATGAAGTTAAGTCTCTATTTAGATAATGGAGAGAAAGAAGTCATAAAGATATTAGAGGAAAATGGAGATCGGAAAATAAGAACTAATTTATTAAATTTCGTGGAAGATAGGGAAGGGCTTCTAGTTAGAAAGCCAGAATTAGACGTTCGAGAGTTTGCAAGGGATAAAAGTCGTACTGATCTTCATTCTCTGAGTGGAGAGGAATTTGAAAATCTTATTAAGCTGTATCTGGAAGGTAAAGGTTTTTCCGGTGTGTTTATAACAGCCAGCACAGGAGACAGGGGAGTAGATGTAGTAGCAAACAAAAGTAAAGAAAAATATGTTATTCAATGTAAGCGATGGAAAAACCCGGTAAACGCTACACCCATTCAACGAATTGATAGTTTTAGAAAGTCTCGTAATGCTGATCATGCATGGGTCATTACTACTTCATACTATACAAGGGACGCAAAAAGTGAAGCAAGGATTACGGGAACCAGTATTATAGATGGAGAAGAAATTAGAAGCCATTTAGATGAAATATTCCCAGGTGAATTTTATTGAAGGTTATAGTATAGAGTGAAAGCAAAAAAGCTTTCGCTCTATTTATTAATAGTATAGAATAGAAAAGCAAAAATATTGTTAGGGTTGTGGAAAAGATGTTGGAATTAGAACAATTAAGTTTTTTTGGACAGAAACCGTATAGCACAATTAATACGATTCAATATTTGGGTAGTAAAAGGGAGCTATTGCATTGGATCGTCCCTTTTATTGAAGAACAAACACAAGTCGATGATGTGATAATAGATTTATTTGCTGGTACAGGTTCTTTAGGATACGCACTAAAGCATCGAAATACAATTTTTTCTAATGATGTACAGACCTATAGTTATATAATAAACAAGGCTTTACTCCAAGAACTTAATTATTCGGACATAGAATCAATCCAATCGACCTATAGGACATATTATGATCATAATTTTAATTGGTTATATTCAAGAATTAGCAGTTTGATAGAAAAAGAAGATAGCTATCTTAAAAATGATGACCTATCTTTATATGAAGAGTATAATGAGTGGTGTGAAAAAACACCATTTAGATTCTCCAAGTTTGAACTTTACCCACAGAATGAATTTTACCCTCTACAAAAATTAATTGATGAAGTTGATAAATTAAAAGCTGATTTCAATTTAATGTACACGACGTATTATTCAAATGCCTATTTCGGTATTAGGCAATGTATGCAAATTGATTCTTTAAGGTATGCAATTGAATATATGCCAACAGAGCTTAAAAATATTGCCTTTACCGCATTAATGTCAGCAATGAGTTTTTCTGTAACTAGTACAACACATTTTGCACAATTTTTAAAAGTGAAAAATGAAAAAAATTACATCAATGTTAAATCAAAAAGAAATAGAGATATATATTTACTTTTTTGGGATAAATTTCATTATCTGTTAAAGGAATTGAAAAATAACAATACTAGTAACAATCATAAAGTATTTAATAAAGATTTTAAGGAAGTTTTACTTGATAAAAGTGTAAAGAATAGTGATATTTCATTGATTTATGCTGATCCACCTTATTTTAAAGAACATTATTCCAGATATTATCATCTAATCGAGAGCTTGGTGATTTATGATTATCCTGAGTTGACGTTTAATCCAAGGATTAATACTGTTACTGTCGGAAGGTATCCAAAGGATAGGATTATTTCTGATTTTGGAAAGAAAAGTTATGCGCCATTAGCTTTTAAAGAATTAGCAAAACTTTCTAGTGAATTAGGGGCGGAATTATTCATTAGCTATTCAGATAACTCTATCGTAGATTTAAGTTCTATTGTGAAAGTATGCTCGAAATACTATTCAAAAGTTGAAGTTAAAGAATTGCAACATAAACATTCGAAACAGGGGAGGAAAGAATCATGTACAGTATTGGAATACCTAATAATGTGCAATTAATAGAGCAACTTACTAATAAATTGAGTTCACTCCCAGTTGAAATAGAAAACCCAATATCCAAAATGCACAATTATCTGGCTAAGAAACCTTACAATGTAATAAAAGAAATAATCGAATCTTTATCTTCAGAGGGTGACGTCGTTTATGATGGGTTTATGGGGTCAGGAACAACTGGCTATGAAGCTTTGAAGAGTGGAAGACGATTTATTGGGATAGACATAAATAAAGTCTCAATAAATTTTTTTAAGAGCGTAGCTGGTATATATGATATGGAAAAATTTGATGATTTAATTGCAATGCTCAATCAGGGAGTATTGAAGGATATTGAGCAAGTATACGAAACAATTTGTCCGGAATGTAATAGAACTGCAATTATTGAACGTGAATCCTATGATCACGTATCTAATGGTGAGATAAAACTTAAAAGGGTAAAATACATTTGTCATAATTGTAGTCCTGGCAGAAAAACAGGGATTTATATTGATTCAAGAAAAATAGATGAAGATATGTTAAGTAGTCATATAAATAAAGCTGAATTATATAACGATTTATTTGGTAAAGAATTATTAGAAAACAAACACATAGCAATTCAGCCAGGAGCAAAATTGGGTGATTACTTTTCTCTTCGCGGTAAAATAGCTATAGGATTATTGAGACAAGCAATTGAAAAATTACCTGACATACCAGAAAAGAAATTAGTACAATTCACTTTTAGTTCTTCCCTTCACTTTTTTAAGTTATCGGATTATAAGGCATCATCACAGATGCCTTATTGGAAACCCCAAAAAAACATTGTCTGTAGAAACCCATTACCATTCTTTTTAAAGAGATCCGAATTGATCAAAGATGGGTTAAAATATGCAGAGAACTCAGGGATAAATTTTCCACCATATAAAAAAGTGTCAGATTTACTTGATTCAAACATGGGTTCTCATATAATTCATGATTCAATAATTTCAGAAGCCAGCAGAAAAGTACCTGATCACTCTGTATCATTAATTATAACTGATCCCCCATATAGTGATCAGGTTCCATACCTGGAATACACAGGTTTGTGGGATAAAATTCTGAATTTAAACAACTTATCTAAAGACAAACTTGATAAAGAAATAGTAGTCTCATATTCGCCCCATAGAAAAAAAGATTCTACTAGATTCATGTTAGAGTTAGGAAAATCAATTGAAGAAATGGGTAGAGTTTTAGAGTCTGATGGATGCTTAGCAATGTTCTATCATGATTTTTCACTAAAATATTGGAAGGAAATAATCAAAACTACTCAAAAAGCTGGATTAGCTTTTGTATCTCAAGTCCACATTGGTAGAAGGTTAAAATCATTAAAAACAGTTTGGAATCCTAATAGAACATTAGATGGTAGTGCGTTAGTATTTTTTATTAAGAATAAAGAACTTTTCGAACTACAACAACCGAAGGAAACAAATATTGATAAAGCTGAAAAAATAGTAAAGAAAAAAGCGGATGAGATCATAAGGAAACAAGATGGAAAAGCGACATCTCAACAACTCTATGATCTAGGTGTTTTAAATGAAGTAATCAAAGGAAATGCAATTGAAATTTTATCAACGAAGTATAAAAGCTTTATCCAAATGTTTAGAAAATGGTATGATTTTGAGGAAGGTTTTTGGGTGTCTAGAGAAAAATAACTAATTTCATATCTTGCAATAAGCAACCTGAAAATTAAATTGTATTCTTTAGCTAGACTTATTCTAAATGAATATTTGACAAAAAATAAGAACCAGTTTCGAATCTGGTTCTTATTTTAATAAAGTGGAGGAGTAAAGTTATATAAGTTGATTAGCAGCAATTACTTTCTCGCCCGGTATTAACAATGGTCTATAATTAAAATCATTAAAGTTCGTTTATTAGTGATGTGAGTACGAAAACAGATACAATTAATGATGCCCTAACGGGAACTTTTGGTGATTCATTAACTTATTAAAGAATTTAATGAAAGAATTGCAACTACCACGGTGGAAGTTGAGAAGGATAAGTCGTAAAATGTAAAGTAGAAATAATGAATTTGACGAAGATAATCATTATTATTAAAATACTGTTCGACTTTTATAAGGTCGAACAGTCCTTATATCTATTTTATGACAATAAGGAGAGTGAATCTTAAATGGGACTTGCATTAATTTTTGCAGAAAAGCCATCACAAGCTAAAGCTTATAGTGAAGCTTTCTCTATCAAAAAGCGCGATAGAACATTTATTGAATTAAATCCATGTAGTACATTTCCTTCAGGGGCAATAATAACATGGGGAATTGGCCATCTAGTAGAGTTAAAGGAACCAAAAGAATACAAAAAGGAATGGAGTTCCTGGAGTCTGGCAACATTACCCATCTTACCAGATAAATATGAATTTAAGGTTGTAAGGGACAAACAGACTCATTTTAATTTTATTAAGAAATTGTTCAATGACCCAGAAATTACGACTATTGTCAATGCATGTGACCCAGATCGTGAAGGATCCAATATTTTTAATTCAATTTATCGAATGACAGGTGCAAGAAATAAAACAATTAAAAAGCTTTGGATTAACTCTTTGGAAATTGATGAAGTACGTAGAGGCTTTAATAATTTACAAGATAATAAGAAGGATTTATTGCTATATGAAGAAGCAAGGGCAAGGCAAATAAGTGATTGGCTCGTGGGAATGAATGGAAGCCGACTTTATACTCTACTGCTTCAAAAAAAGGGTTTTAATGAAAGTTTATCAATAGGACGTGTACAGTCTCCTACTGTTTATCTCATTTACCAAAGGCAAAAAGAAATAGAAGGCTTTATTCCCAAGCCATTCTACGAAATTGAAGCAAATTTTACCGCGAAAAATGGGATTTATAATGGGAAGGCAAAAGTTAGAAGTGAAAAAAAAGAAGAAATAGAAGCTCTTTTAGAGAAGCACAAAATTACTAATCAAAATGATGGGGTTATAAAATCAGTCTCCAAGAAAGAGAAGAGAAATAAATCACCCAAATTACACGCTTTATCGACTCTCCAGGCGACTTCGAACAAGAAATGGAGGTATAGCCCTGCAAAGGTTTTAAAACTTGCACAAGGACTCTATGAGAAGAAACTTATAACCTACCCACGAACGGATACACAATTTATTACTGAAAATGAATTTGCATACTTGTTAGAGAAAATTGAGTCTTATCAAAACGTTGCAGCTGTATCTTTTCCTATTGTATCTAAAAAGCCGAATAAACGGTTCGTAGATGGTTCCAAGGTGAATGAGCATTATGCTATTGTGCCAACGAAAAATATACCATCTGAAAGTAGATTACAAGGATTAACCCAAGAGGAACGCAATATTTACTTTGAGATACTTAAAACGACACTTGCGATGTTTCATTCAGATTATGTATATGAGGAAACAAAAGTCATTACAGACGTTAATGAGTTGGAGTTTGAAACAACAGGGACTGTAGAGATAAGTAAAGGTTGGCGGGAACTTTTCCCAACCCCCAAAAAGAAAAAACATGATGGGGAAAGCAAGGAGCCACAGGCACTTCCAATGCTTGAAAAAGGAGAAAGTGTACTGGGTACAGTGAAGATAAAAGAAGGAATTACAAAACCACCTAAGCCTTATACAGAAGGACAGCTTATCGGTTTGATGAAAACATGTGGTAAATCGGTTGAAGACGAAGAAGATAAGGAAATTTTAAAAGAAGTGGAAGGCCTTGGTACAGAAGCCACTCGAAGTAGTATTATTGAGACTATAAAAAGACACGGTTATATCAAAGTAACAAAAAACATTCTAAGTGTTACGAAAAAAGGCGAAATTCTTTGCCAATCAATTGATGGCAATCTTCTATCCAGTCCCTCTATGACGGCTAAATGGGAAACATACTTAAAGAAAATTGGAAGAGGAGAAGGATCGCAAGAACATTTCTTGTCTACTATTGCGAAATTCATAAATAAATTGATTCAGGAGGTACCTGAACAATTACAGGTACAAGCAATTGAAGAAAGTATTGAGACTACCCAAAAGTCCAACCAGATTGCTACCTGCCCTACATGCAAAAAGGGATGGATTAGCTTAAAACGTTCCTTGTATGGCTGCTCGAATTATTCAAATGGCTGTAGACTGACTTTCCCCGCAAAAATGCTTGGAAAGAAAATTACAGAAAAACATGTGATGGATCTATGTAAAAAGGGAAAAACGAGCGTTATTAAAGGGATGAAATCTAAAACCGGCAAATCTTTTAATGCTTCATTAAAACTTGAAGGTCAAAAAATCAAATTTGAATTTGCAAATAGTAATAGAAAGTAGGCATTGCTCCTGTCTATTGGAGTGGAAAGCGAGTACATTAATGAAAAAAATTGTAGAATCCAAAAAAACTTCATTAACGACTTACTTAGTTATCTTGAGTGATGAAAATATTAGATCAGTTAGCCTTCAAGTAATAACAAAAGTACGCAATTCGAATAAGTACTTATTACTAATAAATACTAATGGCAAGGTTAACCGAGACGTATTTTATTTTATAAACTATGTTTGTCAATATGACACATTTAATTCTAGATTACAGTCGGCCCAAGCCCTAAAGTTATTATATTCTTTTTCAGAAATTGTAGCTAAGGATATATCGCAATTCAATCAGAAGGATTTTGCTGATCTTTCAAGATTCATTTTAGGACAAAGTGTTAATGGTTCGCAAGAGACATGGAAACTGAAAACAAGTAGGTCAATCAATACACATAATGTTTATATGGCTACAATAAGAAAATATTATAGACATTTAAATATGACGGATAAAAATATATTTGATTCTACGGTAGTAGGCATTGACAAAAGTATTTTTGGCCTTTT
>Ga0209487_1004723_pt1 | contig 10364 bp, 9 predicted proteins | sample Poulit2012_FD_187524 | JGI IMG/M metagenome (GOLD analysis project Ga0209487, IMG submission 187524) | Agricultural soil microbial communities from Georgia to study Nitrogen management - Poultry litter 2012 (SPAdes) (version 2) | ecosystem: Environmental > Terrestrial > Soil > Agricultural land... | reverse complement strand
AGGAACAGCCGATGCCTTGAAAAAACAAACGCAAGAGCCAGACTTCGAACATGCTATAGCTAATCTTTTAACAACTAACGTCGATGCTTAAAATATTAAAATACAGTTTTTACGATCTTATACGTAGCAGTTGGAGCTATGTATACCTTGCATTTTATTTGTTGATAGGATTCGTAATGTTATTCCTAAACCCAAGCTTGTCCAAAGCCATACTTACACTCATGAATGTTATCATCATGCTAGTACCGCTTATAGGAACCGTGTTTGGCGTTATGTATTACTATAGCTCACAAGAATTTACCGAACTCTTGCTGGCATTGCCAGTTAAACGCAGTTCTATATTTTTTGGTCAATACTTAGGGGTAGCTATTTCACTTTCCCTGAGCTTGATCTTAGGGTTGGGAATACCATTTGTTATTTATGGATTGTTCCAATCGGCAGATATTTGGCAGTTTGGTATTCTCTTGCTACTTGGAACCTTATTAACCTTCATTTTCACTGGAATATCCTACAATATTGCATTGGCAAATGAAAATAGAATTAAAGGCTTTGCCTACGCTATTTTAGTATGGTTGTTTTTAGCTGTGATTTACGATGGAATTTTCTTGATTTCCTTAATGTATTTTAGTGAATATCCATTAGATAAATTCTCGTTGATAGCTAGTGTATTAAATCCTATTGATTTATCTCGGGTTATGATGTTATTAAAGCTAGATATATCAGCCTTATTAGGCTATACTGGCGCATTATTTAGAAAGTTTTTTAGTGCGTATTGGGGAAGTCTTATTGCTCTAGGAATACTTATTGTTTGGGCGATAGTCCCAATACTTTTATTGCGAAGAAAATCTGCTAGAAAAGATTTTTAATAATAGTTTACTGTTTTAATCAGAACTACTTCTTTGAAAAATTTAGCCTAAAAACACGCCCGTTGCATTAGTTATAAATGCAGATTACAGCACTTGTTGTTAGGGTTTGTGTTTTATCTATTACATTTAAGACTTTTTTGTCCTGAATGTAAAAAAGTGTTGTATATTTGTATTGTCTAATGTATAGGAATCGTGTTTTTAGGCAGTTACTTCAATTATAGGAGTAGCTTGTATAATCTAGGTTATTATAGGCTGCTCCTATGGAAGTAACAAAAACCTTGTAGGTTTAAAATATATTAGAAAATAATAAATCCATATAAATTGTATACTTATGACAACAGTTGATCCACAGAAGCATATACGTGATTTTGTTGCTGCCGATTTTAGGACAGCGGCAGTTTTCTCCAAGCATAAAATAGATTTTTGCTGCAAAGGGAATCGCCCAATTAGCGAGGTGTGTGAACAAAAGAAAATCGATTTAGATTCTATTGTTTACGATCTTAATAGAGTGCTTAATTCCACAACAGAACAATCCATAGATTATAAGTCATGGCCATCGGATTTGTTGGCAGATTATATTCAGAAAAAGCATCACAGATATGTGTTAGAAAAAGCACCTGTATTAAAACAATTTTTAGACAGACTTTGTAAAGTTCATGGTGCACGCAATCCAGAGTTATTTAAAGTAAATGAGTTGTTTACCGATTCTACCAATGAGTTGCTGAGACACATGAAAGACGAAGAGGAAATTCTATTCCCTTATATTCGTGAAATGGTAGAAGCTAAAAATAGCGGAGCTCCTAAACCACCAACAGAAAAATTCTTTACAGTTGAAAAGCCAATTGAGAAAATGCTTCATGAGCATGAAACTGAAGGGGATAGGTTTAGAGAGATTTCTGAGATTACAAACGATTACACTCCACCTGCAGATGCTTGTAATACCTATCGAGTAGCGTATAAAATGCTAGATGAATTTGAGAAAGATTTGCATTTGCATATTCACTTAGAAAACAATATTTTATTTCTCGATGCCATCGAGCTGGAGAAATCCTTTTAGTCTGAAGTGATTATTGTATTAATGTGACATAGGGCTGATAATAGAATATATTGAATACTTAGCATGAAATAAATCTAAAGTATATTTAGAATAATTCTTATTGATTTCCCAAATTAACTAACACTTCTTGTGTATTTTTGATTTAATATTTTTTAAATAATTGAATCTACACAAGAAGTCTTTTCATTATATACTATGAGTAGAATTAGAACACGCTATATAGGAGTCACATTACTTAATTTCTTAGTGGCTGCCTTATTGGGGTTGTTTATGCGCTATGTTTACGTTGGCACTATAAATATTCCATTCAAATATAGCTATCTTATACATGCTCATTCCCATATTGCGATCTTAGGTTGGGTGTACTTATCACTTTTCGGTCTATTTATTTCAGGCTTTTTACCTACATGGTATTGCAGGTATAAACGGCTTTTTTGGATAACACAGGTATCTATTGTGGGCATGCTGTTTAGTTTTCCATTTCAAGGATATGCAGCAGCTTCTATAACCTTCTCGACCTTGCACGTGATTGTGAGTTATTTTTTCATCTATTATTTCTGGCGAGATACCAAAGAACAAAAGAGTCCTGCGAGTAAAATGATCCATGCATCCCTATTATATATGTTTATCTCAACCATAGGACTATGGTTCATGGCACCCATAATGGCAATGAAAATAAAAGGAGGTTGGGACCAAGTGGCTATTCAGTTTTTCCTGCATTTCCAATTTAATGGGTGGTTTGTCTTCGCAGTTTTAGGCTTGTTATTTAGGAAGCTAAAAATAGAAGATTCTGCAAACTTCAGAAAGTTTTTTCTCTATCTGAGTCTATCTTTATCCTTAACTTTTGCTTTACCAGTTAGTTGGTATTTTAAATCCCCAATCTGGTGGTGGAGCAATGCGATAGGCATCCTATTTCAATTGCTTTCCGTTTGGTATTTAGTGCAAATGCTCAAACCAAGTTTTAAACTATATTGGAAAAATGCCGATCGATTAAAGCGCAGTCTTATCGTGTTTATTGTAACGAGTTTTTTCTTTAAAGTCTTCTTACAATCTGGTTCTTTAATTCCGAGCTTAGCAGATAGTTTAATCCTACACACCAACTTTGTTATTGGTTTTATTCACCTTACTATGTTGGGTCTTATCACTGGTTTTCTACTATTGTTTTTATTAGATTTCCCCAACTTCCAAGGACGATGTTTGATGCTGAAGTCCGGGATATACATTTTTATTATCGGCGTTGTTCTTACAGAGATACTTCTGTTTATTCAGGGATTGCTGTTTTATTTAGGAGGAAATATGTTTGCCAATTACCATCTGCTGCTGTTTCTAGCTAGTGTACTATTAGTTTTAGGAATTTTTCTCATCGGCGCACAGCTGTATTTTACCAAGAAAAAACTCCAACAAATGAAGTCCTTTTTCTATTTTGAACCAATTTCATCCGATAAAAAATAAGGTGAGAAAAGTGATTATTTTCCCATGTTTTTCACTGACCTCTGAATGCTGAAAACTGAAAGTCGACTTTTCTCTTAAATTCTCTCGTTATTACTTATAAATTACTTTAAACGTTCTATAGCATCATCTTCTTGTTCTTCAATGAGTTTTTCTTGGTATGCTTTTCCAGAGATAGAGTAACGAATAGTAAGTCCAAGTGCTTGTCGATCTAAGTATTTCTTTGATTCATAATAATAATCTGGAACAGTAGTATTGAGCCAACTTCGATCAGTTTTAAAAATGTCATGTGCATAAACTGCTAAGCTGAAGTTATCATTTAACTTTTTATTAATAGATATATCTAAACGCGATCCGCCATGGTGTTTAAACAATCCATCTTGAAAACCAGGCTCGAAAGTATAATTCACTGTGGTATGTAAATTATCTGTGATTTTTATAGTATTATAAGTACTAAGGTATATTTTTGGAGTAAATTTATCGAAAATAAGATTTGAATCTTTTAAATGAAAATAAGCTAAAGTAGCAGAGGTTTTTGTGGTCCATTTGTTTGTAAAAAAACTATTATTATATTCCAAACCTCCAGCAGCAAAATAAGTGTTGGAAAAATTTCGATAGTTTTGGGTTAATACCTCGTCTTTTACTTCATAGAAGTTGGAAATAAAGTTTTTGATAAATCCCGTTTGCGTAAAAATTATCCAATTTCCTTTAAAGGTGTAAAAGTCCAAAGTATGATATTGTGCTGGATCCAGGTTAGTGTCTCCAGTTGTATAAGTAATATCACTAGAAATTTGCTGAAATGGATTTAGAGCACTATAATCTGGACGCTCAATAGTTTTTCTAAAAGCTAAATTATAAAATCTGTAATTTTTTGTAGCCCAACTATATTGCACATTATATAACAGATTGGTGTAGCGTAAATGATCAGTAAACGAATCGTCTGTTGTCAATGCATTAAAGTGATAATCAATCTTAGAACTCTCTGTACGTAATCCAAATCGTAAATTTGCAATTTCATTGACATCAATACTATGTTCTAAATAAGCCGATAGAACTTTTTCCTTATAGGAATACGGAGCCGTAAAACTTTGGTCAAGAACATATTCATAATTTTCATTTGTAACAGATATATCTCGATATCTTAATCCAGCTAAAGAAGTTCCTAATTTATTTGTGTTTTTATAATCTACAAAACCAATGTAAATCGGAATTTCAGTTTTCACATATTGATCTTGAGGCAACTCATCATTATTTATAGCAGAATTATTTGCTTTAGCATTCTTAAATACTTGTTGTGCACCTACTTTTAAGTTAATAGAATCATTAAAAGTATGTGTCCAAACTTGTGCAAACTGAAATTGATTACTTGTTGCATCTTGATCAATGGTTCTTTTAAAATCCATTCTTTCAGAAGTACCATCAGTGTCTTTATTATCTACAAAAATGGAATTATTTAAAGTAACTACATCTTTTGAACCAAGATTATAATTTAGATTTACTTGAACGTTATGCCCACGTGATATCTCATTGTTTTCTGTATATAGTTTATTTTTAGGTTGCAATCCTAAACGCTCTACTACATATCCGTCGGATTTTGGTTGGCTGTAATTAAAGCTATAGTTCGTATAAAGATTTACTTTCTTTAAATTTAAATTATAATTTATATTGGATCGATTGAAAAAATGAGTCCGCACGCCATTTGTAGTTCTTAGTGCCAATCGCTGATTGTTTAATTCTCTTTTTAAAACAATATTAATATATGCATGTACTTCAGATTCATAGGCTGCCCCAGGATTGGGCTCTAATTCTATTTTCTCTACAGATCCTGGATCCAATGACTTTAAATAAGTTTCCAATTCATCTCCAGTCATTTGCATTCTAATTCCATTTACTTCAACCAATGCATTCTTGCCAAAAATTTGTACTCCACTATCATCTTTTATTTGCATCATGGGTATTTGTTTCATGCCCTCCCAAACATTTAGAGATTCTTCAAAAAGAGTGTTTTTTACGCGAACTTCCAATTTCCCATCATGACGTTGCAAACGCATTTTCGGTTTAAACTCAAGCATTACTTCATCTAAAACTTCTGTACCACTCAGGATTATTATTGGCAAGTTTACCACACTAGTGTCCGATAGTATTTCCACTTTTTCTATATGGGTTTCAGTACCTATTAATGATACCATTATTTTATGTTTTCCTGTATCTAAATCTAAAGAAAAATCGCCTAAACTATCCGCCACTGTTCCTTTAGTAGTGTTTTCAAGATAAATATTTGCCGACACGGCTGGCATGCCATCAGATAAAAGTACTTTACCTTGTACTTTTCCATTCTGACCAAAAATGCTAAAAATATTAAAAAACACTAAAATAACTAGTAAATAATAATAATATTTTAAAAACATAATTTGATTATTTTGTTGCTAAATGATTACTGTTGAAGATTCTTAATACTTCTGGTTTATAAGGCATATAAAATAAAGTCAGATTCCATATAATCATTATCATTGAGAAAAAATATAAGTTAAGAACTAATGCAATACCAATATGCATGGATATTGTCAAGAATAACCATGGTTTTCTGGTTTTTCTCCACCAAATAAAAAGTGGATAGCATAATTCAATAACTATAGTAGCCCAACCAATTATTATAAAAATACCTGGGTATTCTAATAGAAAACTGAAATCAAATTGGAAATCTAGATTTGCAAAAGGCAAATTGATAGCTTTCCATACAGCTTCTCCATTCCACCAATTAAATCCAAGAATCTTACTTAAACCAGAAAAAAAATAGGCAATACTTAGGTGTAGTTGCATAAGTCTTAAATATGGGGTAATATTTAGTATTTTTATTTTTCTAAATAAGTATTTTCTTAATGAAAAAGTAGAGTGAGAAGGAATAAGTGCTAAATAAAACAAAGACATACTTGTAAAAAAATCTACTCCGTAAGAGTAAAAGGAAGCTCCTTTTAAAAGAGAAATTTGTAGAATTAACAAAAATAAAGCGCTTATACGTGGCAAAAAGCCAAATATTAAAAAAATAGAAAGAGAAATATATAGTGTTTTAAATACACTTAAAACACTAGATTCTTGAATATTTAGGTCTTGGAAAAAAACAATTATTTTGGGCAACGTAATTACCTTATCAGAGATAAATACACCCATTATATCGCTTGGTATAATACCATTTGTCGAAAAAAGAAGTGCGAAGTCTGGTAGAATAGCAATAAAATGAAATAAAGCAAGAATGCCAATAGCTATTCGAAAAAAGATAATCCACTGTTGATTATGAGAGCTTTCAAAAATAAAATTAACTAAATCTGCTTTTATTTTATTCATGAAGAATATTCTTTTATTTGAATTAAGCTCGGATGGTTTGGTTTTTTATTTCCTTTTAGTGTCTTTAGTTGTGGAAAATCATATAAATAAAGATTTGTTTGAACTGTATAGCTTGAAGGGTATTGCTTGTAAATATACTGAGTTAATTGTTTGCCTATTAGGTCTAAATATTTTGTGTAAGTTTCTGTAGTATTTTCATTTAATGTATCTAGATATAATGAATTCATTGTTGTAAATCGCACAAAACCCTCCTTAGATTGGAGTGGAATGTTTTGCTGAATTTTTACTAAGTCGCCCTTTTCATCGTAAATTTCAAAAATAAAAAGAAAACTACTTGCAACATTTGGGGCGAAAAAGCCATATCCAGTATCTAAACCTGTATAAGTTGTGAAAAGATGTAGAGCTGAACTCGAATAAATATTATCTGTTATTTTATATAGCGTGGATGGCTCATAGTTCTTGTTCTCATAATAAAAGCTATAATAACTTTCGAAAGTAGAAGTTATAGAAACAATAAGGACAGTCGAAAGTACTAGAAAAAATATAAAAATTTGCAAATAATGATGGACCTTACTCATATTTATTCAAGATTTCTTCTAATTTTTCACGTTGCTTTTGAGTTAATTTTGCGTTCTTACTTCTATACTGCACAGTGGTTATAATATTTAAACGCGTTTTATAATCCACCACAGCTGTAGTGTTTTTTCCTTTTGTGGTCACTTTTTCTAATTCCTTCCAATCTTTCTTAGTAAGCCATACAAACTTATAAGTTTCTTCTTGAGCTGGCATCATACTGAAGAATGTTAAAGAAAGAAACATACCTACAATTGATAAAATAATGGATTTATTCATGATTAGAATACATTTTGAGATGGTTAACATCAATTCAATAAGTTCCCTGAAGGATTATTTCAGGGAAAACTTATTAAATAAAATACTGCTTATTCATAAAAAATCTCAATAGTACTAATTGTACTTAGCAAGAATCATTTCTAATTTTTCTTGTGTTCTAGACCCAGGATCAATTGTGTCTTCACCTTTATGTTTTGTAATAGTTTTATCTACAATAACTTTGATTACCTTAGTGTGTACAACACTCGTCTCTGAGGCGCCTGTTATAGTCATTTCTTCCAACAATTGTAAGTCTTCTATAGTTAAAATATCCACATTAGTTAGATGTTGTCCATCTAATGTTTCAATAATATCCATTTTAGATGTGTTTGCTGTAGTAAAAGACATGGCTAATAATCCTGTTAAAATTAAAAGTGGTAAAAAGAACGTTTTCATAAAATTTTTATTTAAGTGTTAAACATTAGATGGCAATATATATATAGTTTGTATAATTAGCAAAGTTTAATGAATTAATTTTGCTTAATTTACAATGAGATGAGGTTAGTGGTTTTGTTCATTGGTTACTTTTTATACAACTAAAAAAAATGAAGGATTTATTTTAGTTTAACCTATTGGTATCAGATAAAAAGTAAAGTGAAAATCACTTATCAATCTTTAACTATTGACTGCCGACAACTTAAACAAACGCACTCATTCCCGTAATTGCTCGTCCAACGATTAAGGAGTTGATTTCCTTTGTTCCTTCGTAGGAGTAAATAGCTTCGGCATCGGCAACAAACCTGGCGACATCGTGTTCTAACAAAATACCATTTCCACCCATAACTTCACGAGCGTGGCTAACAATATCTCTAGTTCGCAACGTGCAAAATACTTTTGCTAAGGAAGCATGTTCGTCTTTCAACAAGCCTTGGTCTTGTAATTCCGATAGTCTATAGACCATAGTTTGCATAGCGGTTAAATTCGATAGCATTTCTACCAAATGTCCTTGTATGAGTTGAAAAGAAGCTATGGGTTTGCCAAACTGTTTTCTTTTTCGAGTATAATCTAAAGCATTTTCATAAGCGCCTCTAGCACAGCCCATGGCCATCCATGCAACACCTGCGCGAGTCATACGTAATACTTTAGCAGTGTCTTTAAAAGAGTTGGCGTGCTCTAGTTTACTATCATGTTTCACTAAACAATTGGTCATTGTAATCAACCCATTCTGAACAATTCGGAGAGCCATTTTTCCTTTTATTTTTTCGACTTCAAATCCTGGCGTATCATTCTCAACGATAAAACCTTTCACTTGATTGTCTTCCACATCACGTGCCCAGATAATGGTAATCTCAGAAAATGTTGCGTTGCCTATCCACTTCTTTTGTCCGTTAAGTATCCATCCCTCCTCAGTTTTTTTACAAGTTGTGGTCAGGCCACCTGCAACAGCACTTCCAACCTCAGGTTCGGTTAAACCAAAAGCGCCGATTGCTTCAAATTGTTGCATTTTTGGCAACCATTTTTGCTTTTGTTCTTCGGATCCTAGAAGATATATCGATCCCATAGCCAAACCGGAATGTGCACCAAAAAATGTCGCTATGGAAGCATCTACTCTAGCCATTTCGGCAGCGATAACGCCTTCCATCACAAAAGGAAGATTTGGGCAGCCATATCCTTCGTAGGTTACTCCACATAGATTTAACGTTTTGAACTTAGGGATTATCTCAAATGGAAACTCGTCATGTAGCCAATAATTGTTGACCAGTGGTTTTATTTCTTTTTCCATAAACTCCCGAACTTGTAATTGAATTTCTCGATGTTCTGGTTTTAATTGTAAGTGGGTTTCATAAAAGTCTCCATTTATTACTGGTAACTCCTTTTTCTTATCAGATTGCTCAAGCATTTTTACCAAAGCCTTCATCTGTCGTTCATCTAGTTGTGAGAATTTATCCAACATTTTTGGAAGATCGACTTTTTGTGCTAATGCCTCTAGTTGTTTTAAATCGATAGACTTCATTAACTGCATCGCATTCTTTACTTTCTTAAATGGATTGGTCATAATATTTTCTTTAAAAGTTTAGATTAAATATAGCCAATCCTATTTGGAATTAATTAGCAATATGACTGCTGTATTTTGTGTTTAGTAAATATTTAGTAAATGTAAGGGTGTTCTGGTGCATGCTTTATAAATACTTAGTTTTTCATAGCATGTGCAATCCAACCTTACTCTTGTTTTAATTTGAACCGCTTTTCTGTGAATGCAACATAATTAGCTTATTTTTGTACGAAGTAACTTTTTTAAAACTCAATACCCATCGCAATAAGCGTACGTACATACCAAGAGCAAGATTATCAGCAGTGGAACGATTTTGTAGCAAGAGCAAAAAACGCTACTTTTTTGTTTCATCGTGATTTTATGACCTATCATCAAGATCGATTTCATGATTATTCCTTACTTGTATTTAAAGGAAAAAGACTCATAGCTTTGCTTCCTGCCAATAGAGTAGAGGACAAGCTTCACTCCCATCAAGGCTTAAGTTATGGAGGTCTGGTATTGGCTCCACGAGTTCGATTTTCCGATGTAGCTAAATCTTTTAAAGCTATTTTATTATTCTTAGAGAAGGAAGGAATTTCGGAATTGCATTTAAAGCAAATACCCAATATGTATTGCAGTCAGCCCAGCGAAGAATTGGAGTATTTACTATTTATCGCTCAGGCAGAATTAACTAGAGTAGATTTATCTTCTACCATATATGATTTACAAAACGCTAAAATAACCTCTTCCGGCAGAAAAGATGGTTTTAGAAAAGCTACTAACCATG
>Ga0209487_1004722_pt1 | contig 10364 bp, 8 predicted proteins | sample Poulit2012_FD_187524 | JGI IMG/M metagenome (GOLD analysis project Ga0209487, IMG submission 187524) | Agricultural soil microbial communities from Georgia to study Nitrogen management - Poultry litter 2012 (SPAdes) (version 2) | ecosystem: Environmental > Terrestrial > Soil > Agricultural land... | reverse complement strand
GCGGGCTGATTGCAACCTTGGCCACAGCTGTTTTTGCAGCAGGTCCGGCATTAGCGCAGCAAGAACTCAAAATGGCATACGCCCTGTCCAAAGACTCGCACTATGGCGCGGGTGCTACCGCTTTTGTTGAATCTTTGGCTGACAGCAATAAAAACTTTGTGATCGAAGAGTTCCCTAATAGCGCTTTGGGCGGCGAGCGTGAGGTCATCGAGGGCCTACAATTAGGCACGGTTGATGTCGCCATAGTCTCTACAGGTGCAACTCTAAACTTTGTCCCCGAGACCGGTGTATTTGATATTCCCTTTTTATTCCGTGATCTTGACCACGCCCGAGGCGTTCTAGATAGCGACATCGGCCAAGAGATGCTCACCGAATTCCCTAAACATGGGCTGACTGCATTGGCCTGGGGCGAGCAGGGCTTTAGACACTTGACCAACAGTAAGCGTGCTGTTGAAAATCCCGAGGATATCAAGGGCCTCAAGATCCGCATTACTGAAAACCCCATTCACCTCAAGGCTTTTCGTGAGCTAGGCGTCCAAGCCTCTCCTATGGCCTGGCCCGAGGTCGCCACAGCCCTACAGCAAGGGGCTATTGATGGTCAGGAAAACCCCCTATCCGTGATAGTGTCTGCCAAGCTCTGGCAACTACAAGACTATTTGTCCCTGACAGGTCACGTATATGCACCCGCGTTGATTTTGGTTTCACCCCTGGTCTATGACAGCCTCAGTGACGAGGAAAAAGAGCAATTCCTGGCTGCTGGTCAAGCCGCTGCCCAAGCCATGCGCGACTACGTTGATACTGTAGAAAAAGATGGCATCGAAACCCTCAAAGAAAACGGCATGCAGGTCAATGAAGTTGATTATGCCGCCTTTGAAACAGCGGTTGAACCCGTCTACAAGGACTACTACGGCCAGTTTGGTGAAGAGCTCATCGAGTCCATTCGTAATGCTCAATAAGCCATGCTGCGACGTATCGATCATCATCTCTTTCAGGTGATATCAGGGCTCGCCCAACTGCTCCTATGGGTTGCAGTTGCGGCGGGCTTTTACCAAGTGCTATCCCGGTTTGTTTTCCAGTCCCCAGCGGCTTGGTCCGAGGCGCTCACGCGTGCTGCCATTATTTGGACTGTGATGCTTGGTATCTCTTTGGCTTTTCGCGAAGGTGCCATGCTGGGGGTGAATGCCTTGCGCACCAAGCTCGATCAATATGGTCTTGCTCGGTTGCTTGAGTTTATCGTGCTGCTCATTGTGGCGGCTTTTTTATTATTCTTGCTCTGGATCGGTATCCAGATGACCTGGCGTGTGCGCTTTCAGACCATGCCCACTCTGGGTATTTCCATTTCCTGGGTCTATATGTCCATCCCGATCGGCGCAGCCCTTTCTTTTATCGCTGTACTGTGTCACTGGGGTCGTGATTCGTCAGATAAACAATAAAGAGGTAGGTAGATGTCGCAGTTAATGGTGTTGACCATGCTGCTGTTTTTTGGGCTCACGGTGCCTGTCGCTGTTGCCATTGGGCTAGCGAGCATGCTAGGTGTGGGTATGGATGCCCGAATGCCCTGGCTCGTCATTGCCCAGCAGCTGTATGCCTCTTTAGACAAATATCCACTCATGGCGGTGCCCTTTTTTATCCTGGCTGGCAACCTCATGGAGTCCAGTGGTATTTCAGACCGTATGGTCGAGTTCGCCAAAAGCGTGATCGGAGGCATCCAAGGGGGCTTGGCCTGTACTTGTGTGCTGACCTGCATGATTTTTGCTGCTGTGGCTGGCTCAAGCGTGGCCACAACTTTTGCGGTGGGTGCCATTCTCATCCCATCAATGGTGCGTCATGGTTACCCTGCTCCTTTTGCTGCTTCGCTGCAGTCCTCAGCTGCTGAGCTTGGGGTCATTATCCCACCCTCGGTGCCAATGATTCTGTTTGCAGTTTCTACTGATACCTCGGTAGGGGAAATTTTTATTGCCGGGATTGGCCCAGGCTTGCTGATTGTCGCTGCGCTGATGTTTTATGTCTGGCTTTATGCCCGTCGTAATGATTTAGGCAAAGAAGATGGCCTTGGGCGTTTACCATTGTGGCAATCACTTAAGCAAGCTTGGTGGGCACTATTAATGCCCGTCATCATTTTAGGCGGGATCTACGGCGGTATATTTACCCCGACCGAAGCCTCTGCAGTTGCAGTTATTTACGCTTTATTCGTCGGTATTTTCATTTATAAGCGCATTGATTTCAAAGTGCTGCGGCAAACATTCCGCCGTTCGGTCATTGCAACTGCTGTGATCATGTTTATCATGGCCAACGCCGGCGTTTTCGGTTTTTTGCTAAACCGTGCCGGTGTACCCATGGCATTGGGTAATTGGCTGACCGAAGTTTTTTCCAATGAATATAGTTTTTTGCTAGGGGTCAACATCGCTTTATTTGTGATTGGGATGTTTATCGAGACCTCGGCATCTATTGTGGTGCTCGCACCACTACTGTTACCTGTGGCCATGCAGTTTGGCATCGACCCCGTACATTTTGGCCTGATTATGGTGGTCAATCTGGCACTGGGTATGGTCACCCCTCCTTTTGGCGTTAACCTGTTTGCTGCCAGTCAGGTGGCTCAGGTCCCCATCGAGCGCATGATTCGCTCGCTACTGCCGTTTGTCGCAGTCATACTGACTTGTTTGTTGGTCATCACCTACTGGCCTGATTTATCCTTGCGCTTGCGCGATCTGGTTTACCGATAAAAATTACAGGAGACTCACTGTGGCATTACATGACAAAAACAGTATTCGTAAAAACCTGCTTGATGATATTTACGCTTCTTCTGATCTCTCGGTGACATTACCTAAATACCAAATGCCCAGCACAGAGCAGGATCCTCGTCATGCCTACCAAGTCGTTCACGACGAACTCATGCTCGATGGTAACTCGCGCCAAAATCTGGCTACTTTTTGCCAGACCTGGGCCGAGGATGAGGTCCGCAAGCTCATGGATGAGTGCATCGACAAAAACATGATCGACAAGGATGAATACCCACAAACTGCCGAGCTGGAGTCTCGCTGTGTGCATATGCTGGCTGATTTGTGGCACTCACCCGAAGCAGCAAACACGTTAGGTTGTTCGACGACGGGCTCTTCCGAGGCCGCCATGTTGGGCGGTCTGGCCCTCAAATGGGCATGGCGCAAGGCGCGCCAGGCACAGGGCTTGCCCACTGATAAGCCCAACCTCATCTGCGGACCGGTGCAAATCTGCTGGCATAAATTTGCCCGCTACTTTGATGTAGAGCTGCGCGAGGTTCCGCTTGAGGACGGGCATTTGGGCCTGACCCCCAAAGAGGTTATCAAGCGTTGTGATGAAAACACCATCGGTGTCGTGCCTACCCTGGGCGTGACTTTTACTTGCCAATACGAGCCTGTCAAAGAAATTGCGCAAGCGCTGGACAAGCTCGAGCAAGACACCGGACTAAACATTCCTATCCACGTAGATGCGGCCAGCGGTGGCTTTTTGGCCCCATTTTGTGCCCCCGACCTAGAATGGGATTTCCGCATTCCACGGGTGCACTCTATCAATACCTCGGGGCATAAATTTGGTTTGGCCCCACTAGGGGTGGGTTGGGTGATCTGGCGCGATGCGCAGTGCTTGCCCGAGGAATTAATCTTTGATGTGAATTATCTGGGTGGCAATATGCCCACCTTTGCCCTTAATTTCTCGCGCCCGGGTGGGCAAATCGTTGCTCAGTACTACAACTTTATTCGTCTGGGCAAAGAGGGTTACACCCGTATTCAATCCAATTGCTATGATACGGCAGAGTTTCTGGCCGCTGAAATAAATAAAATGGGACCCTTTGAAATTCTCTTTGATGGAGACCGTAACAAAGGGATCCCTGCCCTTTCATGGACCATCAAGGATGAATACAAGGACAAAGTTAATTTTAGCCTGTATGACTTTGCTGATAGGCTGCGCGTACGTGGCTGGCAGGTGCCTGCTTACTCGATGCCTGCTAATAGACAAGATCTGGTGGTGCAACGTATTTTAGTGCGTCATGGTTTTAGTCGTGATTTAGCCAACCTGTTAATCGAGGATTTTCATCGGGCGCTAAAATACTTTGAAGAACGCCCGGCCAGCGTCCCACTGACCGAGCAAAAAGCTGGTGGTTTTCATCACTAAAACCTAAAGAGGGCTCTGGGCCACTGGCACAGCACCCTCTTTTTTTAGTAATACTGCCTCTGTGCGTTGGCGCAATGTATCGTAGACAGGCGCGTTGCCCAAACGGTTTGCTACCCACGATGCTATATACGCCGTCACAATAATCAACAATGCATTGGTATAAGAACCAGTCATCTCAATCATTAAAAAAGCACCGGTCAATGGAGCACGAATACAGGCTCCAAAGAAACCCGCCATGGTCATCGCCAACAACACACCTACTTGATCGGCGGGTACCCAGCCCAGCAATTTGAGCCCAGCGACCAAATTAGCCCCGGCCAGTGCACCAATCAGCAAAATAGGCATCAGCAATCCGCCAGCCACCCCACTGGCATAACTAACCACAGAAAACAGCATTTTAAACAGTAGCAACATCAACAAGGCAGTCAAAGGCAGGGCCATATGCTCGAGTTGCAACGCAGAAATCCCAAATCCGACTAACACATTGGGAAACACATAGAGCAAGATTCCAGAGATGAAAAAAGGAATGATCACTCGTAAATGCATGGGTAACATGCGTGTGCGATCTGCCCAGTAGGTCAAGCCAATCAAAATGCGGTTATAAAGAACCCCCAGCAGACCCATCGCACCAGCAATCAGCAGCATCAGCCACCATAAGGACCACGGTAGCAATTTGGCAACCTCGAAGGGAAAGACCAAAGGGAAATGAAACACCCACTGCATCACCCAAACAGCCATAAAACAGGCCAGTAGGCAGCTGATAATCAAAGAGGGACGCAGAGGCACGCGCACCTCTTCGAAGACAAACAAAAAACCTGCAATAGGCGCACCAAATGCAGCCGCCAATCCAGCTGCGCCGCCTGTGGCTAGAAAACGGCGCGCATGTGCCAAGGCATGACTGTGCCAAATACGCCCCACAGCGACCCCAAGGCTGGCCCCCATCATGATACAGGGCCCCTCACGGCCCAAGGACAGGCCCCCAGCTAATGAGGTCAATGCACCAAAAAATTTGGTTAGCAGCACCCGCCACCAGTTCATCTGCAAATCGCCATGGATCATGATCTCAACCTGGGGGATACCACTACCGCCAATCAAGCGCTCCCAATGCAAGTACAAAATAGAGAGCAGGGCAAAAACAAGCAACCCTCCAAAAATGATCACCGCCATACCCACCCCTTTATCCAAGGGGTTACCTATGGTACGCACAAAATAAAGGGTGATGTGATCATTTAAATAGCGAAACACCCCCACCACCAGGCCGGTAAACGCGCCTATCAAAAGCGCCTGTATGATTAATAGCAGCCAGCCGGGCTGATCTCCCACAGCATTATTTTTAGTATTCATAAATACAGTGTGTGTTGAGATGAATCAAAAGAAAACCCCTCAGGCCGGTATGACCCAAGGGGCTATTTCAAACAGAATATGCGTCAGGACTTAGTTGCGTTGGTCGCGCTGACGTCCTTGTCTGTTGTTGTCGCCGCCTTTTTGGTCGGGGGCCTGAGGACCACCCTGAGCCTCGATACCACCGATAGCCTTCATAGACAAACGCAAACGCCCTTTGTCATCGGCTTCGATCACTTTAACACGAACGTTTTGCCCTACTTTGAGCACGTCGTTAATGTTGTTAATGCGGTAATTGGCGATCTCGGAAATATGCAGCAGACCGTCACGGCCAGGCAATACCTGCACAATGGCACCAAAATCAAGTACCCGTAGTACTGGACCTTCGTATTCTTGGCCCAGCTCGACATCAGCGGTGAGTTCGCGAATACGGTTTTCTGCCTCTTGGGCTTTTTCCAGATCAACACTGGCGATAGTAATACTGCCATCATCCTCGATTTCGATCTGTGTACCGGTTTCCTCGGTCAACTGACGAATAGTCGCGCCGCCCTTGCCAATCACATCACGAATCTTGTCAGGGTTAATCTTGAGGGTTAGCATGCGTGGCGCAAACTCGGAAAGCTCGTTGCGCGAACCCTCAATCGCTGCCTGCATCTCGTCCAGGATATGAAAGCGACCCTCTTTGGCCTGGGCCAAAGCCACCTGCATGATTTCGGTAGTGATGCCCTGGATTTTAATATCCATTTGCAAAGCGGTAATCCCCCTACGTGTACCGGCGACTTTAAAGTCCATATCGCCCAGGTGGTCTTCATCACCCAGGATATCGGTCAATACAGCGAACTTGCCCCCCTCTTTGATCAGACCCATGGCAACCCCTGCCACGTGATCTTTCATGGGGACGCCGGCGTCCATCATGGCCAAAGAGCCACCACATACACTAGCCATCGAGGAAGAACCGTTAGATTCAGTAATCTCGGAGACCACGCGGATTGAGTATTGGAAGTCTTCGGCGGTAGGCAACTGACAAATCAATGCACGCTTGGCCAGATTACCGTGACCAATTTCACGGCGACGAGGAGCACCCATGCGTCCAACCTCACCGGTAGAAAAGGGTGGGAAGTTGTAGTGCATCATGAAGCGATCGCGCGATTCGCCCATGACAGAGTCAATGATTTGCTCGTCCTGACGGGTACCTAGTGTGGTTACCACGAGAGCTTGGGTCTCGCCACGTGTAAACAATGCACTGCCGTGTGCGCGGGGTAAAAAGCCAAGCTCGATCTCAATAGGACGCACGGTGCGTGTGTCACGCCCGTCGATACGGGGCTCACCATTGAGGATCTGGCTGCGAACGATATCAGCCTCGAGATCATGCAAAATCTCTTTGACGGCATTTTCATCCACAGGATTTTCCTCGGTAGCCTCGGCATTGAGACCTGCAAAGACCTTTTCACGTACATCTTGTAATGCGTGCGTGCGGGCTTGCTTTTGATGAATTTTATAAGCGGCCTGTAAATCGCTTTGCGCCAAAGATTTGATCTTGTTTACCAGCTCGTCTTGGACGGGCTCGGGCTCCCAGTCCCAAGCGGGCTTGCCAGCCTCGGCGACCAGCTCTTTAATAGCCTGGATGGCGGCTTGCATGTGCTCATGGCCAAAGGCAATTGCACCCAGCATGACGTCCTCGGAAAGCTCTTTGGCCTCAGACTCGACCATCAGGACAGCGGCCTCTGTCCCGGCTACGACTAAATCAAGCTGAGATTCTTCGAGCTCGGCCGTATTGAGGTTAAGCACATAGTTGCCATCGATATAGCCGACACGTGCGGCAGCAACCGGTGCTGTAAAGGGCACACCCGAAATAGCCACAGCAGCAGAAGCTGCGATCAAAGCGGGTACGTCAGGGTTAATATTAGGATTGACCGACAGTGCGTGTACGACGATTTGTACCTCGTTGTTAAAGCTCTCGGGGAACAAGGGACGCAATGGACGGTCAATGAGACGAGCGGTCAAGACCTCACGATCAGAGGGCTTGCCCTCGCGCTTGAAAAAACCACCAGGAATACGGCCGGCAGCATAAGTTTTTTCGATGTAATCTACAGTCAGCGGGAAAAAATTAAGTCCGTGGCGAGCCTCGCGTTCTGCTACTACAGTGGCCAACACAACGGTATCTTCTACTGTGACCAGCACTGAGCCAGTTGCCTGTCGGGCAATCACACCGGTCTCGAGTGTGACGGTATGGTCACCGTACTGAAATGACTTTGTGACTTTATTGAACATTAAATATCCTTACAATGAAAAACCGTGCACAGCGACGAACTCAGTTCGCACTATGCACGGTTGCTAGCATTCTAACTGGGAGAACACTGTCCCGTACTATCGACGTAAACCGAGCTTTTTGATGAGTTCGAAATAAGCATCGGGATTACGATTTTTGAGATAGTCGAGCAATTTGCGGCGGCGGCTAACCATGCGCAATAGACCACGACGTGAGTGGTGATCTTTTTTGTGATCTTTAAAGTGTTCACCTAGTGTCTTGATGCGCGCGGTAAGCAACGCAATTTGAACCTCGGGCGAACCTGTGTCACCCGATTCACGCTGAAACTCTTCGACGATTTCAGCTTTTTTAAGATTTTCTACTGTCATAAATCCCTCTAATACATGCGACAGAGCCGAGGTGCCCTGACGTGATAAACCAATAAAACGATAAAACGATAAAATTGTACCTTACTTTTTACAGCGCCGTAAAAAAACATGTAAATAAAGTTACCGCGCCAAAAGTCATATAATTATAACTAGATAATCCTGAAACGCGCAAAGTGTTGCTCGTTTGTCAGTCCCCACCCTCAAAACACAGGAGGCATGCGTGTTTAAAGCAACAACTAAATTAGCCAAACACTTTTCCCCCCATCCTAATTCATTAGTGATCACAGCAATTTCAGCTCTCCTGCTGGTGGGGTGCACCTCAATGGCCGAACTTCCCGAAGGCAGTACATACGCACAGATACAACAACAATACGGCTCGCCTACGGTCACCTGTGAAAACACCCCATTTACCTTACGTGTATGGTCACAGCAGCCTATGGGCTATTACGCCTGGCGCGGTGTCTTTGATGACAACGACCAATTAGTTGATATTCAACAGGTCCTTAGCGATCCACTTTTTGCCGAAGTAGAAAGTGACATTGGCGAAAATAGCTGGGACCTAGACAAAGTGGGCTGCAATTTTGGTCCCCCGGCCGAGCAATCCGTAGCACCTTATATCGGTGTCCGGATGAAGGTCTGGAGCTACCGCTATAAACAAAATAATGTTTGGCCGATGATGATGAACATCTTTTTCGATGAAAATGACCGCGTCCATGCATTGCAGCGCAGTATGGACCCCAGAGATAACGACGGCCAAATCTGGATGGGCCTATAAAACAACAGCGCGTCCTGGCTAAATTAAGGCTAAGGGCCAGGACGGGCTGACAAGTGGGCTGACAGGCGGACTGTTTAAGCAGGCCGCAGGTCTAAGCAATTAAGCGTCTGTATCATCCATGCCCTGTTGTCTGGCCTGATGCCGTTCACGGCGGCGCTGTCGCAGAGTACGAGCACGCTGCCAGCGCCAAAACATCAGCACCCATCCAGACAGCCCATAAATGACAAATAGGCCAAAGAGCACAATAGGCGGGTCACTAGAGACAAAAACAAATACCAATACAAAGAGCAGCATCATCCAAAACGGAACGCTGCGCCCCAAGGCAAAGTTTTTACCGCTGTAAAAGGGTGCATTAGACACCATGGTAACCCCAGCGTAGATCGTCAAAGCAAAAGCTACCCAGGCTAAAGCGGTCTCATTGGTAGTGATTTTGTTATCCACGGCCAACCATACAAAGCCCGCCACTAAAGCTGCAGCTGCCGGGCTAGGCAAGCCCTGAAAAAACCGCTGATCTACGACTTTAATATTGATGTTAAAACGTGCTAAACGCAAAGCAGCACCCACCACGAATACAAAAGCTGCCAACCAGCCCCAGCGACCCAACCCCTGTAGTATCCACACGTACATCACCAAAGCAGGTGCCATGCCAAAGGAAATGACATCAGCCAGCGAGTCGTATTGCTCGCCAAAGGTCGATTGGGTGTTGGTTAGTCGTGCTACGCGCCCATCCATACCGTCAAATACCATGGCCAAGAAAATGGCAATAGCTGCAGTTTCGTAACCGCCATTCATGGCCTGCACAATGGCATAAAAGCCCGCAAATAAATTGCCGGTGGTAAATGCGTTGGGTAGTAGGTATATCCCGCGGCGGCGCTTATCTTCTGTAGATTGTTCTTGCATACATGCCGTTTAGTTTTAAAGTGATGGGTTTATTTTACGCAATGCAGGCCAGCCGGGCAAAGTTTGTGAATATGCTGTGCAGCAGATGTTAGCGGGCTTCGCAGTGAGCGTTAGCGAGCAAGGTCCCGAAGAAACTTCATTACGGGTCTGTTTTGCCCCAAGGTAGCTGTTGGTCGTCGCTCTGCAAGAGTTATTTTTCGATATCTCGCTGCGCTCGAAACATCTTCAAAATAGCTCTTTCTGAGCTTCCTGATTAGTCAGATTTTGTTCCAATGAACTCACTGTAGAATAGTCTCTGTGGCTGTCCTGTTTCAATGCTGCTGTGTTTTACCGAATGCTAGCTGCTGCTCGGTCGTTCTGCGCGTGCAAAAAAACGCCCCGCTGTTTTGCTGCGGGGCGTTTCCTATTTCCTGGTCGTCTAAATGCAATGAATGCTGAGTCGTTGCATCTGACTACGCGCCGATGGGTGTATCGGTGCGGGGTTAGTTTTTGCTTTTGTCGACCAGTTTGTTTTCGGCGATCCAGGGCATCATGGCGCGCAGTTGCTCACCAATTTGCTCGATTT
>Ga0209487_1004721_pt1 | contig 10364 bp, 22 predicted proteins | sample Poulit2012_FD_187524 | JGI IMG/M metagenome (GOLD analysis project Ga0209487, IMG submission 187524) | Agricultural soil microbial communities from Georgia to study Nitrogen management - Poultry litter 2012 (SPAdes) (version 2) | ecosystem: Environmental > Terrestrial > Soil > Agricultural land... | reverse complement strand
CATGGAAAAGCTGAAAGTAGATAGAACCCGTTTAAAAACGGTTGAGAATTACGCTAAGATAGTAGGGTTATCCAAACCAACAGTTTATAAGAGAATAAGAGAGGGATTAATAAAGAAAGTAACAATAGATGGAGTAACATTTGTTGAACTGTAATTTTTTTTCTCTAATATTTAACAAATAGTAAAAAATGGACATTAAAAAAAGACTTTATCAAGAACTCCCTTTCGAGTTTAATTATACCAGATTCACAGAAGAAGAATTAATGGTTCTTACAATAATACACAAGAATGTAGGGAAGGAGCCTATCAGTGATGACGAGCTATTAAGTAAAATTATTCTTGATGAAAATATAGGTGATTTTGACCTGATGGATTTATTCCTGATAGTGCAGGAATACTGTGTAATATCCGAATGTAAATTCATATATCAAGAAAATTCATACACCTTATCCTTATAATATGAAGCTAATCGAAAAACATAAAGCATTAAAACTGTTGGAATCGGGCTTTTCCCTACTCACAACAGGAGGTGGTAAAATACCTAATTTTCCATGGAAGAGGGGAATACCATACGATTTTTTTCAAGGTAAACAGGTCTCCGAAAAAGACTGGGATAGTGCTAAAAAGATCAACATAAGTGAGACGGCACTAACTAAGGACCAATTTAGTTTCTTGTATGATTATAAGGGGGGCTTACACCATTGGAATAATGCGCCTAAGAAGACAAATATACCAGCCACTAATGGAGTGGGCATAATAACTGGTTATGACTATCTGGAGGTGATTGATGTTGACCTTAAGGTCTTCTCCACCGGTAAGGAGCAAAAGGACTTCTGGGAAACATTCCTGTCTTATTTGGAAGATAGTATCATGGACTTTCACGAGAAAGTGGTAATAGCTAAAACAAAAAACAATGGCTTCCACATTCTATACAAGTCTAAGCGGGTACAGGGTAATCTTAAGTTAGCAAAATTAAGAGGTCATAGTGAGGCGGTAATCGAGACCAGAGGGATAGGTGGGTATGTATTCATCTATGATCGTTTCCTTAACGATAGGTCGTACACAGATGTTGATTTTATAACTGATGAGGATAGATTCAAAATATTAGACGTTTGCGATAGTTTCGATTATAAGGAGCAGGTTAAGGTAGAACCACCTAAAAATGTTAAGAAAGAATATACACGAAGTGAAGGAGATATAACCCCCTGGGATGATTATAATGAAAAGAATACGGTCTGGGATGTGGTAAGCTCGGACTTCACTATAGTACGGCAGCTTAAGGATAGGATAGTTATTAAGAGGAACGGAGCCACTTCTACTCATTCAGGTTATATCTTCCATGATAACGGTTGTATGTATCTTCATTCCACAGGTAGTATATACCCTGATGGAAAACAGATAAGTGCATTCGATGCCTATGTCATCAAACATCATGGAGGATCATATTCAGATGCTGCAAAACGAGCTTATGAGGATGGGTATGGAAGTAGGTTCGTAAGGAAAGAGCAAGAGCCTAAGGATGTGCCAGAGATTAATAAGGATAAACTTACGTTTCCTATTGATATATTCCCTAAGACCATTCAAAACTATCTTATAGAGTGTAGTGAGACACTTAATAATAGTATAGACTACATGGGATGCTCTTTACTTTGGCTAATATCAGTCTCAATAGGTAATGCCATAAAGATAGAGGTAATACCGGGATGGACCGAGAACAGTACGGTATGGATATCAATTGTAGGTAAGCCAGGTTGGGGTAAGACTCCGAGTATTAAGCGGATCATTTCACCATTGTTAAAATTGAACTCAAAAGAGGTAAAGCGATATTACAAGGACTTGGAGAAATTTGAGTTTTACGACAACCTAAGCAAAAAAGAGAAAGAGGAATATCCAGAGGTACATAAGCCACGTAAAAACCAATTTATAGCCAATGATATTACCCTTGAGGCATTGGTTGACCTGCATCAGGAGAGTGACAATGCCGTGGGAGTGTTCAAGGATGAACTTGCAGGATGGGTTAAGGATATGAACAAGTACCGGGAGGGGTCTGATTTGGAGTTTTGGTTGTCTTGCTGGAGTGGTTCCCCAGTAATACTAACAAGGGTAACCCGAAAAGGATCCCTTATATCCAGACCTTCTATTCCGGTATTAGGAGGTATTCAACCAGGAGTACTATCAAGTTTCACCACTTCAGAGAATAAGGAAAATGGGTTCCTGGATCGTATGTTACTATGCTATCCAGACCTTAAGAGTCAATACTTATCCACCAAACGTATAAGTATGGATGCTATTTCATGGTACAATGACGTTGCTATTAATTTCTATGAGATAATCAGAAACCATGTGGTACAAAGAAATGAAGAGGGAGAGATTGAGCCATTAACAGCTAAGATGTCGGATGAAGCTTATAAGGTATATGATAAGAGACACAAGGAGATAACAGATACAGAGAATGACGACCATGTTAATGAGTATCTAAAATCTATGCTACCAAAGCAAAAGGCATACATAGCCAGATTCGCATTGCTGATACACGTGTTCAATGATATGTTTGAGGAGGGTGATTCCCTACTTATATCAAAAGAAAGCATGGAGAAAGCCATTAAACTAAGTAATTACTTCATAGAGACTGCTAAGAAGGTTAAGATTAATTCTAACGAGGTATCTGAGATTAAAAAGATTTTGAATCTGCACAAGAATAAAAATAAGAAGGAACAGATAAAGGAATTATGGAATTACGACAAAGATTTCAACAGAAAGGAAGTTGCCGAGATTTTAGAGGTCAGCGCACGTACAATTAGGCGATATGTACAGGAATTTGAGCAAAATGAGGAGTAAAAGCGGACAGAAGCGGACAGAAGCGGACACAAAGCGGACATAAAATTTTGTTAAAAATAATTGTAAAGCATTGATAAATAGAGAGTTAACCATTAAATGTCCACCCTGTCCGCCCTGTCCGCCCTATTTTGGACAAAAAAAATTAATTTTTACAAAAAAAATATTTTACCTAAAACAGGCGGACAAAGCGGACACAAAGCGGACAAACCCAGTGATGGTGCGGCTTACGAGCCGATTTTAGGGCGGACATTAGGCGGACAAGGGCGGACAAAAGCGGACAAAAACTAAAAAACAGGACAAAATGAAAATAATTAGAAGAAAAAAAGGAAGTGAATTGACAGACCCATGCCCTATCTGTGGGAAAAGACACGTGCATGGTTCAGCACCAGGAACGAGGTTATCGCATTGCGCTTCGCCATTCAAGAGAGAAGTGTATAAAATTGTAGAATATTAAAACATGAAAAAACTAAGACCACATCAGGAGGCTAAAGCAAAAGAGGTACTGGATACCCTGACTGGATTCGACATCTGCTACCTTCATGGCGAGGTGCGCTCAGGTAAGACCCTGACCGTATTAGAGTCATCAAAACTATATAAGGCTAAAAAAGTCCTATTCCTGACCAAAAAAAAGGCTATAGATAGCATTATGGACGATTACAACGACTTTGGATATACGTTCGATATTCAGGTCATTAATTACGAAAGCGTCCATAAGGTTGAGGATAACGACTTTGACCTTGTTATCTATGACGAAGCCCATGTACTATCTGCCTTCCCCAAGCCTTCTAAGCGGGTGAAGATTATTAAGGATAGGTTTTCTCACATACCGTGTATCTTGCTAAGTGGAACGCCAGCAGCTGAGAGCAACAGCCAGTATTACCATCAATTTTTTGTAAGCGACTACTCCCCGTTCAGGAAGTACAAGAACTTCTACAAGTGGGCGCATGAGTTTGTGGATATACGCCAAAAAAGGATAGGCACCCACACCGTGAACGACTACTCCGAAACTAATCCAGAGACTTGGGATATGGCAAAAACGATGATAGACCTTGTGAGTGTTATTATGACGCAGGAGGATGCGGGTTTTGAGGTTGATATCAAAGAGCATATCCTCAACGTACCATGCCCAGAAGTGATACATAAGCTCGCTAAGCGACTTATTCGGGATCGGGCAATAGAGGGCAAGAATGGATATATCATGGCGGAAATGCCCGCTAAATTGCAATCTAAGGTGCATCAGATATATAATGGGAGCGTAATATTAGAAACATTAGAGGGCGAGACTATTCCGTTTATCCTAAGCCATTATAAGGCAGAGTTCATCAGGGATAAGTTTCAGGGTAAGAAGATAGCTATAATGTATTATTACCAGTCGGAGCTTAAGATATTGCAGGAGGTGTTTGGAGATGATCTTACAACGGATCTGGACGAGTTTAACTCCACACCTAAAAACTTCGCCATACAACAATCATCGGTGGAGGGTATGAATATAAGCGCAGCTGACTGCCTTGTGTATTATAACTTTGGTTTCAGCGGCAAGAATTACATCCAATCCAGGGACCGGCTAACGGTTAAGGAGCGGACGGATAATGACGTATATTTCATTCTTGAGACGCCAGGTATCAATCATATGATATTGGACACCGTGAGGAAAAAGAAGACGTACAATAGCAGATTATTTTTAAGAGACTTCGTATGAGCAAGATGCAAAATAAGTTAAGGGAGAAGTGGAGGGATAAGGGCTACTTTGTTATAAACCTTATATCCTGTACACCTCTTGGATTACCTGATCTGATATGTTTGAAACCTAACCACGTGGTTTTTGTGGAATCCAAAGAGACTTGGGATAGGTTGAGTGCCTTGCAAAAAATCTGGCTGGGAAAGCTTACTAAAATGGGTTTCGATTGCTACGTTAACAATAAAAAATATAACAATGACTAAATACACATTCACAACCGGCTTTGCTAAGGTAACAGTAGAGGCGGACTCGTTTGAAAAGGCGAGTGAGATAGCTGCCAATCTTTGGCCAAAGCTAAAAATTAATAACACAATAAATCAAGAGAAATGAAAGTAAAAATCAAAAAACTGCATCCGGATTTCAAAATGCCATTCAAAAAGCACGCTACAGACGCCTGCTATGATGTTTATGCCACATCTAAAGACGATCTGGGCGATGGCAGGATAAAATACGGTCTGGGCTTTTCCGCCGAGTTACCAGAGGGAACAAGATTGGATTTGCGGTCCAGGTCCAGCATTCATAAAACTGGGCTGATCCTATCAAATTGCATAGGTACTGGTGATGAAGGATACACGGGCGAGTATATGGCGGTATTCTACCATGTAATACCAACACTACCACCCTATGAAGTAGGCGATCGGATTCTACAAATACACGTCGAAAACGTGAACCAGATCGAATTCGAGGAAGTGAATGAACTATCACAAACCGAAAGAGGTAACGGAGGGTATGGATCAACAGGGAAGTAAAATGAAGATGCCCACCGACCCCTCACGCACATACACCTCTCCACGTGGCAGGGCCTTCCGAGTTTCAGGCCTTGGCCGACACGGCAGGGGTTGGAAGGTAATAATTAAGTTTTTGGACGGAGAGGAAGAGTTTGCGGAGTTATATTTTGATAGTAACGAGAATTTTAAAGGAATTAAGACATGATAACAATAACTAACAAATAAGAAAAAGTAATGAACGATAAACCATTTTATAAAACTACCGATCTATTCGGGAACTCTGAGATTATATTTGCAAAAGGCAAAAAAAGAAAAAAAAATACACTATTTGAGTATGATGAGTTTGTAGATAAATTTAAGGATAAAAAGACTACAGACGAGTGTTATACTCCTAAACCTGTTTATGATGTGATTCTAAAATATTTAAAAGACAAGGGTAAATTGAAAGATGGTCAGCAGATAATAAGACCGTTTTTTCCTGATAACGATTACACAGAAGTAGAATATCCGGAAGGATGTATTGTAATTGATAACCCTCCGTTCTCAATATTTACCGAGATTGTAAAGTTTTATATTGATAAACAAATCCCTTTTTTTCTTTTCGGACCTCATTTGACAATTTTAGGCGGAAAGGTAAAAGAGGTCAATGTGATAGTAACTGGGGCGGATATTGTCTACAAAAATGGCGCAACGGTAAAAACGTCATTTGTCTCCAATCTTTTCGGAGACGTTCAGGTTTTTAGTGATTTCCAGCTTTACAAAAATCTAAAGGACCTGAATAAAAATCCCAACCCTTTACCAAAATATGAGTATCCCGAAGAGGTAATGACTGTTTCAGATTTTACTTATTTGCTTCATAAAGGCGTGGAGTTTGAAATTAACAAAGATGAATGTGTGTATGTCTCAAAGATAGATGATCAAAAAAAATACGGTAAGGCTATCTTCGGAAGCGGTCTATTAATATCAAAATCAAAGGCAAAAGAAAAAGCAAAGGCAAAAGAAAAAGCAAAAGAAAAATCGGAAGCAAGTGTTAACAGGGTGGTGTTTAGATTAAGCGATAGAGAGGAAGGAATTTTAAAAAATTTGGAGTGACAACATCAGGCGCAATTAACTATGTTCTAAATGTTAAAGTTTAAATCTTCCCTTGCGAATCTAATAATTATATGTATATTTGTACAACAATCATAAAAGGATATAGATATGAAAAACGTAGAGAATTACATGCAAAGGTTAATGAATGATAGCCAGAAATTTACCGTAGGTGAGGTTTGTTATTACTTGCACAACAACAAGATTGTAAAGGATTATATTAAAACTGTTGTGAGAGTTGAGCAAATAGGATGTAGAAAAGAAAAAGACGATGATATACTGGTTCTTGAAAAAGGACGAGATGAATACTACTGGCGGGGTTTTGTTTATTCGTATGTCACATTAAATGAAGTGACATTTGACGAATACAACCTTTGTAATCTTGATAGACTTTTTGATAATAGAGAGGACTTAATAAAAAGTTTAATAGATGGCCAAAAGGAGGTTTAAGTCTAAGGCAAAAGCTGAATCATTTGCTAATGTAGTAAATGGGAAGCTGAAGGATTTGAGGGGCTTTCCTGAATCTATAAGTGACTATGTGGTTATTTATACTCCTAAAAAAGGAGGAGGAAGGAAAGGAACGGAAAGAATGTTTGGAGAGAGTTTTCCTCCTAAAAAATTCTGGAACTAAATATGATATTTATTTATGAAAAAAATCAGCAAACAACAACTAAACTGGCTTCTGGATGAAGTCAACTTCTTGGAAGATGGGACCGAGTTCCACGGTGAGGATTATTACATCACAATGGACGGCGATATACGATGCTTCATTAGAGATACAGACGAGGAAGTATATCTAAGCCCAGCACAGGAAGACATTATTTTTGAAAGACAGCAGCGGGAGAGATATGAATACGAAAATGGTTACCACCGTGATAGCTATGAGAATTTAGGATTAACCTTAAAAGATTTTTTATAATGAAAGATTTGGAAAGAAAATTAGTAGCGGTCATGGACGAGTTGCAGCTACAGGCAGGGAAATACGACCCCGATGAACCATGCCAGGAAGATATGCACTACAAGCTTGTAGAGCTTCAGGAGCGAGTAGAGGACATCTACAATGATGTTACCGCACTCGATAAGTACGACCCGTACAAAGTAGCTATATCCACATTCAAGAGCTATATCAGACGTTCGCAGCGGGATTCTAATAGCTTCTTCTACGACAAACAAAAGGAAGCTAACAACCGTGAAATATGGAGAATGTGTATCGAACGAATAAAACAAAGACAGCAAAAAGCAATGGCAAAATGATAACAATAGGAGCTTTTTTACTAATCACGATAGCATACCTGACAGGTTTTGCGGTCGGCATAAATTTCAGAAAATGCAAGAAAAAATAGACTGGGTCAAGACACGATTAAAGGAAGAGGAACGGGATCAAGCATGGCTATCCCGTCACAGCGAAGTATCGGAAACCACAATCAGCAGGTTTCTTCAAGGAAAACAAGCAATATCTTTAAGGACATGGATCAAGATAGAAAATGTGTTGAGATGATAACGAACTGGATAAGAGAAACAGAGAGGATGCCCGAACATGGTCAGAGCGTTTTGGCTTCTTTGAAAAATCAAGAAGTAATACAAGTGACCTGGGTAAAGGGTAGAATGATTGAATTATGTTATGAAGATGAAGGATATGATGAAGGCGATGTTGACGATTTCGGTGATGTTTGGATGCCTGAAGGATGGTATTCTGTAACGATTGAAAACTACTATATGGTCATACCAGAGGGATATGTAATTGCATGGATGCCACTACCTAAACCTTTTAAATTATGAACGACACAATCATCCCCCTACCAAACGGAGACTTCGAGGTTGTAAGAACCAGAGAAGAACACAAGCAAGTTAAAATAACCATACCACCTACATGGGATCCTGAAGACCCGGAAGCATTCAACAGGTGGGCATCAAAACTACCAGTAATATGACAATAATTGACATCATCATGTTTGTAGTGTTTGTGTTCGCTCAAATTGGATTAGTGCGACTCGCATACCAAACCGGGAAGTTAGCAGGTAAAAAAGAGGAATTAGAAAAACAATTGAAGAAATGAAAAGACAAATAAAATTTAGATCGTGGGATGGGTCAAAATATATCACATTTGACAATCACCAATACGATTTAATCTATAATGACATTTCAGGATGGAATGTTGCTCCTAATTTACAAAATTACAAGGATAAATGGACTACAGGAGAAAGCTCAGAAACATCCGAGGAATTTGTATTAGAACAATTCATAGGCTGCTCTGATATGTACGGAAATTCAATCTTTGAGGGAGATATTTTAGAGACTTACTTGAAAGACGAAAGAGTTGTAATTGAGTTTAAAGGAGGTCAATTTGTGGGTAAAAATATAGACAAGAACCATCCCATCGGAGAAACCCAAAATAGAAATTGGTTCCAATGGGAAGTAATCGGAAACATTCACGAAAATAAAAACTTAATCGAATGAAAAACATGTACAAAGAGACCACAAACGGTTTCACACGTTGGCAGCACGCCATCATCATCGCAGTATTAATTTTTATAGGAATCTGCTCAGCGGCCTTATTGGTGGCTATCGGAGCGCAAATAATCAAACAGTTATGAGCAAATTTAAACACACACCGGGGCCTTGGAAGGTAAAAATAAATGCCCACCCAACTACGGATGGTAGTTCCTGGGGATGGGTAGGACAAGATAAAATTCGCCAATTGGATGAAATTCCAGGAGTGAACGTAACGTGGGAAGAAGGAAGAGCATCAGAAGCCAACGCCAAGCTTATAGCAGCTGCTCCTGATATGTTAAAGGCGTTAGAATTTGTTAGAGAGTACTTCTTGAAAAACGACAGGACACCTTACCAGCATTTGGCCTATGAGCTGATAAATTCAGTAATTAAAAAAGCAACAGGAGGCAAGTAAGGATATAAAACAATTAGCAATTAACATAAACGATATATAGATATGAAAAATCAAGTAATTGAAGCTTTAGATAAAGTACACGGAAAAAAAGTAATAGAGTATTGGAGAGACAAGGGATTTGATACCGAGGCGTGGGATGGTAGCTTCACTAAAGAGGATGACTATATCAAAAGATACTATGGAGTTATTAACGGGTACTTTGACAACTACTCAATGCAACATATTAAAAAATATAATGCCGAAATCATCACCCTGCCAGAACCTGAATGGAAGCCGAAACGAGGGGAGCGTGTTCTGGTGTGGAATATCGAAGGGCATGAGGCAGAAGCTATTTTTATCGCTGAGATAGAAGGAGGCATATTCCCATACGTGACAGTAAGTTTTGAGGATGAAGGCAATTTTCTCAAAGGTGAAAAATTCTTAACATACGAATGGAAAAACATGAAGCCCCTCCCACAAGTGAAAGAAGTCACAATGCAGGAAATAGCCGAGAAATTCGGTGTTGAAGTAGAACAGCTAAAAATTAAGAAATGAAAATAGACTATACACCTGAAGATATAGACCATATTCATGAACTCCTTGAAGACTGCCCTGAAGATGTTCAGGATTATGTTGACTTCTTAGAGAAAATGATTAATGTTTCAGCAAAAGCTTTGAACAACCTAAAAGAACTTAATAATTTATAGACCAATGACCACACACCATAAGATAGCGATGGATTACTACAATTCATCCCTCACGAATAAGGAGATAGGGGAGAAGTACAACAGGCATGGGGGCCGAATTAAGGCTATTGTGGACACGTTAGACCCCGAAGCATGGAGAATACCCAAGGAGGATAAGGTAGTGATTGTACTGGAGCGTAAGGACGCAGAAGCAGCATCGCTGATACTCGAAGATCACATGATTAAGCATCACTTGCCAGAGGATTTTGAATTGGAGGAACGTTACCCTTCTTCGTTAAATAAACGTTAAAGTTTATATTTATCCTTGCACAAGCGAAAGAAATAGTTATCTTTGTAGGGAACAAAACAAAGAGATAAACATGAAAAATACAAAGTATACT
>Ga0209487_1004720_pt1 | contig 10365 bp, 11 predicted proteins | sample Poulit2012_FD_187524 | JGI IMG/M metagenome (GOLD analysis project Ga0209487, IMG submission 187524) | Agricultural soil microbial communities from Georgia to study Nitrogen management - Poultry litter 2012 (SPAdes) (version 2) | ecosystem: Environmental > Terrestrial > Soil > Agricultural land... | reverse complement strand
GCATCATTTGCACTTCTATCGATTTTGGGAACATGCCATAGAGCTCCCTTTTATCGGAGGCGTGAACCAGGATACCGCAGTTTCCGGGTTCTCCGGGAAAACGATATTCAGCTACGAGACGATAATCCGAATAGGTTTCATCCGTAATCAGATGCCCCAGAGGAACACCCAGACTCACCAGCATGCCATCCCGCACAATAAAAGCATTGGTTGTATCGGGGTTTTCATCCATTGCGGGGATGTCGTAATGCCACCCGGTAAGGTCAGTGCCATTAAAGAGAGAGAAAGTTTGAGCTGAATTATTTTGTGAATCGGCGTCTGAACACGCAGACAGCAATAGAAGTGCCAGCAGCGTGGTCAGCAGGGATGATCGTTTCATAATTGAAGGAAATCTATCGAAGGTTAAAACATGTAACTCATCAAAGATAAACGTTTTAGAGAGAGTATCAAGAAGAAGATCTTAATGAATCTATCTCTATCCTTAAATAAGTTCAGCCGGACGCTTCGCATGGGGCTTCAGAGAGGTCAAGCTCTCTATTCTTACCGGTTTGCCGGAAGCGGCGCTTTTACGAGCCGCAATACCTGTCAGAACAGACATCACCCCATCCCGCGTGCCTGCCAGTTGATGGAGCGGATCAGGCATATCCGGATCCTTAAACAACCGGTCCAGCAGCAGCGGATCCCCGCCCCAATGTCCGCCATCGCTGAATGGAACCACAATCCTCTGCGGATCCTTTCCACGTGGCGTTAATATCCATTCCTGATGTTCATCCGATGCAGGCCATCCGCCTTCACGCCCTTCCAGGCGTCCTTTTGTCCCATTAAACGCAATCCAGTACCCCGAATGATCGGTGTCGGAGGTGAGAGAATAGTTCACAAACGCACCATTCGCATAGGTAATAAGCGCTGCATGCTTGTCGTGTGAGTCGATATTATGACGATAGACGCAATTGTCACGAATGTATCCGTCGTAATGTTCATTGTCGGCATACATCTGACGGAGATGATCATTCGCATTGATATCCCAGTAGTGCTCACACTCCTGAGTATATGGACATCTTCTGCAATTGGTGGAGCGAAAAGGCCCACTGGATCCGAACATTTCAAGCGCATTCTGAGCATATACTTCCACAGGGTCTGAATCGAGGAACCAGTTGAGCATATCAAAATGGTGAGTGTTTTTATGAACCCAGAGTGTTCCGCCTCTTTTGCTCTCACCGTGCCACCGCTGCATATACGCTCTCTGGTGTCCGTGGTTGATATTCCAATGAAAATCGACCGATCGGATATCCCCAATGGCACCTTCCATCAATAGTTCCTTTACCTTGGATCGGTGGGGAGGGTAGCGGTAGTTAAAGGTGACATAGATGTTGTTATCGGGATATTTTTTGTCCGCGTCAATAATCATCTGACACTTCTCCTCATCGATGGTGAGCGGCTTTTCGCAGACGACATCCACGCCGTGCTCCAGAGCAGTGATGATACAGTTATGGTGCTCCCAGTCCCAGGTGGTAACGACAAGTCGGTCGGGCCGGGTCTGCTGAAGCATCTCATCCAGCCGGGTGAAGGTCGGGCACCCCGCCCCCACATATTCAGAAGCGTATTTCAGACGCCCGGGGTTGGTATCGCAAATTCCCACCATCTCTATATGATCCGGATAGCGACTAACCAGGTTTCTGCCATACATAGAGACGCCCCGGACTCCCATTCCCACAACAGCCACTCTCATCTTGCCATTTTGTGGTTTTCGTTGAGGCTTTCTATCAGCGGCCTTCAGGATGGGGCCTGTCAACAGGGACCCTCCCAGTGCTGCGCCTGCTGTTCCTAGAAATTTCTTCCTGGTATAACTGTTCTGGTCAGACATGGTACTATCTTCCTACATTTAATGATATTTCAGGCCCTAATCCCAATACATCCCTAAAAGCCCTTTGATTTGGTTAAGAGCTCTAATGTAGTTTATTGAGGGTAGAAAGACAATTCAGTTTGTGTTTTTGTCCAGCCAAGTACGAATCCGACACACCTTATCAAGGCACACCAATAATTGTAAGTCGAACAAATTAGACTGTTCTATTCTATCTGATTTTTTACTTGGTAGCTAAATTTCTGTATTGCTGATAAAATTATATTTGACCAAAAAATCTTGCCCTTAGAAATATTCTTGTATTATTGATCTAGCAGTATGCCAGCTACGTCACCTATAGAGTTATCTGAATTTGAGTTACGCTCTTTCACGGTGATGACAACTTATTATAAATGATCCAATCTCTTTCCCCCCTCACTTCCCAATACAAAAAGTGAAGTAAATCAAATATGATTTATGTTTACAGTAACTTACAGGATAGTAAATAGCCGATAAATGACAAATTAGCAACAAAATGTAATAAAACCGGCTCTTTTATAGTGCCAAAAAACTCTTGGCTTGGCTGATCTGCTCCTCAAAATATTTACTGATTCTGTTCTCAGATTTGAGCATGGGATCAATCTAAATCCCATGTATCTGGCTCTCCATAGGTTGCACTGATACTGTTATTCTTTGGCAAGGCAAAAGGCATCAGCTTAACCAATATATCCAGCCTCTCTTTAGGCTCCAGCTCCTCTAAAGTCTCAGGCAGATTTTTGATCTCATCATGAATGAAATTCTTTAACTCTGATCTTAAATCCTTTACTGTCTTAATGTTCTGACTCATCTTGTTTCAAATGTTAACCTATCTGAATAAGCTTTTGCCACTCGATACAATTCATCCCATGCAATTCTCATAACAGAACCAGACTGACCCCTCTGCTCAACTCTACTTTCATCTGCTAAAGCATTATCTACTCTTGCAGTTAAAATGATAGCACTGCCACTCTCTAAAGCAGATACACTTGCAGATATAGAGACATTAACATCAGCCCTCATCAATCCATAACCTTCAGAAGCAGATTTGTAATCAGTAGTCAAACTAAAAAACTCTGGAGAAGTATTTTCAATTGAGTATCCCTGATTAATTAAATAACTACCAATATCTGAATATGCTTCACCTTGTTGCTTATCTGACTGAATAATTATGGTATTTACTCCTATTGGTATTGATGAGCCATCCGGCGCTAAATCTTGAGTGCCTGCACATGAAATTAGTAATGGTATTGTTAGTAAAGAAAGAAATGCTTTAGCGTTAATTTTCATATCGGTTCATTAAGTTAATGATTCATTTATAAAGCTCCTGTTCAAATATTCTGAGAGCCTGATCCTGATTATGCTCAATATACTCAAGCTCATTCATGATCTGCTTATACCTCTTTGTTGGCTTGCCTGCATAGTGAGTCTTGAAGTGCTTACTGTAAAGCTCCTCATACAGTTTATCAGAGCCATTCATGATCTTACAGACCTTATCAACCATTCTGCCTCTTTTAGAGTAAGTCTGGCACTCATACATAGCATGAGGATAAGCATCTCTATGCAGAAAGTATTTACCGGCGCTGTAGAGTTTTCTGCACCGCTTGCCGGTATGAGGACAAATAAAGTACCAGATCCTGCCCATGCCTAAATTTGACTCTACAGAGTCCATATTTACTTTGTACCTGACCTGCTCCTCTTTGTTATAGGTGTAACTTAATTCTGCATAAGAAGACTCCTGCATGTCAACAAAGATATTAATACTGCCAATCTCTTCACCTCTACTGCTCCAGATTAGCCTGCCTGACTTGAAACTGTCTGGCTCCATGTATCCAAACTCCTTTAGCTTGGTAATGGATACCTGCTTTGCTTCATCCAGTAATGTGGGAAAGGTGTAAGGTTTTGGCATATTTAAATAGCACTAATAAAAATTTTCCTATCCTCTTTTTTTCTCTTAACCAAACCAGCATCCTCCATATACTTTACAGTATTTGAAATAAATCTACCATCATCAAAACCTATTTCTTTTTTAAGTGAAGATTGCAAAATATCAGGATTATCTTTTGCTATTTTGTAAATCTTTGATGAAAGATCTTTCCTAACATAAGCTTCTTCAACATCCTTTTTATGCATTTCTAATTCAGGAAAATAATCAACTATATCTTTGATATTATCTATTTGACCTTTTATTCCATGAACAGAAAAATATCTCAGTCCATAATCTATAGCTGGAATACCTTTTATCTTGAATGATCCATACTCTTTTTTTTCAAATAGGATTAACGGCTCAATGTACTGCAAGCTTGCTTGGCAATATTTCAACACCTTTCTAATATTACCTTTTTTATGTTCTTCATGTATCTGATTCAGAAAGTAGAAATACATGTCATGTAGCTTTTTAACTGACTCTCCCTTATTTATTGATCGATACTTTTTTATAATTTTTGGAGTATTATTTTTTTTACCACCAATTGTTTTATTGCTGTTTAGATCAAATTTATTCCCCGTCTTCTTGTCTCGGTACACTCTTATAAGAAGGATTATAAAATATATTATTAAAGCATAAAAAATGTATCTCATAAAACTATTCATTAATGAAATTTGAAACCTAAATAATTAGAGAACTTGCAGTATATCTACCTGTAATATCTTTTAAGCGCTGAAATTTTGCCCTCAAGCTCCTGAATTAATGGAGTAGAGTCTGAGGCTTGAAACTTTTTGCTCTTGTCTCTGATCTCCTTTTTAAGCCTGCTGTAATATTCTGGCTTATCATATACCTGCATTGCTCTCATCTCTTCTACCAGATCCACTGCTCTATTCTGACCAATTTCTTTAATTTTCATCAGTGCCATCTGATCCCAAAAGTCTTTTGGAGTCCTCATATTTTCAGTATCTAAATTGATCTCTGCATTCTTATGTATTGATTTAAAATCACTTACACATCTGTCTGTTAATTTAATGTAAAACTTCTCCTCATACAAAGACCTGGCTCTGACCTCAGGTACTTTTAACTGCTTATGTAACCGGCGCCGGTATCTGATCTCATACCTCAGAACATGCTTATCAGTCCAGACCTCAGGTATCTCATGTCCTTTAGATTTAGCCTCTGCTGACTTATTATAAAAAAGGAGCGATCTACTCTTATTACTATAATAGAGGCTGTTAGGCTGAATATATCGCTTTAAAGACTGACTCTCTCCTAAGTATGGATAATATACCTCAGGTTCATGTTTCATGATGAAATTGTGAGCAAAATCTACTCTTGAGACTTGAGCCTCTTTGATTGGTAAATGCAGATCATCAGAGAGCCTCTGTATAGCCTGCTCAGTATCCTGTCTCCTCAGAGTCTGCATATTATCAGATAGGTGATATTTAGACAGACTGCCTTGTATGGAGACTCCTCTCTCAGATACATAAACTCTCAAATTGTTTAAAGCTCCAGAATAATATAATTCATTGCCTTTCTCATGGGCTGTAACATTCTCTAAATAAACAGGAATCTCAGAGAGTAGATCAGTATCTCTTGCTGATTCCTGCCTTAAATAGAACTTAATGCTATCAAACATTATTGACAGTTTTTGTCAAGACTTTCAGCTTACTATAGCCATAATCAAAAAATGGTGTAGCTGACTGCCTGAGCCTCAGAATATCCTCATCCATTTCCCCATCAATCAAAAGCTGATAGTATGAGCTTATCAAATTCCTGCTATTTGGAATTATCAACATTTCCAGCTCAGATGAATCTTTATTCTCAATAAACAGATATCCATCATTTCTGAATTGAAAGAATGGATTTTCAGAGCCATTAGATAAGAGCCGGTTTGAATTTGGATACCCATAAGAAAGTTCTGGATAGTCCAGATCTTCATTATACAAGCTGGTAATATTCAGGCTCCTATTTGTGAGGCTCCATTCTGCAATTCTCTATGAGTCTGTAGAGATAAAATCTCTTGCTGGAGTCTTATAAAAGAACAGCATCTTTTTATGATTGAGTAGAAAGTCTAACCCTTTATAGCCCCCCTGTCTCATCATTGAACTTTATACAGTCCAGCCTCATTTTTGATTTGATGTTATGAGCTGTTCTTAGTTGCTCAGGTAGATCAACAAATTTGTAGTATGCTATTTTATAGCTCATGACTGGCTCCTCATAATGTGAGATTCTGCCATATCATCAATTTCATCATGAGATAGCTTTTTGTTCCTGAGCAACCATTCATCTATCTCTGTTTTATCAAAGTAGATTTTCTTTCCTGTGGGCTTATAACAAGGTATCCCGCCTGTAGATGTGAGCTTATACAGATGAGACTTTGACAGTCCGGTATAGGCTGCAACCTCATCAAAATTGAGTACTGTTTTTTGCGATAATAGAAGAGTCTCAATATTCCTGAGCCTCTCATCAATGCTTTTTGTTTCCATTGGTTCAAGTTTAATCTGTTATAATTGGTTAAAAATGAACCGGCGCCGGCTCTGATAATCAGTTAACCTGAACCAAAGATCAGAAAGGAATGAAAACAATGTAATTGACCAGGGCTTACTAAAAACTTTACTGTAAAGATTTTTAAAAAATGCTGTTAATAACCTTATCCACAATTTTAGAGCCTTTAGGATGAGTAGTATATTTCATATTTAAGGCATCCTGCTTCAAACTATCTGTATTGAATTTCTCTCCATTCTTTCTGATAAAATGTTCTGATACCAGCCTCCACTGTTTACCCTCAGTTGCAATCAATTCAGCTTTAGCAAGCTCAGTAATTAGATAACTCAATAGCCTATTGGTTTTTAGCCATTTGATAGGCTCAGGCTTATTTTTTTGACCAGTAAGAGCTTTAAAATGTTGATTGATGATATCCCCTGCCTCTCTTGCCTCTATGAGCTGATGAGCTTTAAGAGCCTCAATGAACTGGTATAGAGCCTCATCTGATTTGAGCCATGAGATAGGTTGAATATTGTTAACCTGATCGCTTGGATCATCAAATTTATAAACTTCATCAGTATGCTTTCTCTTCAGATCAATTAACATGTTTCTTAGTTTATACAATGAATAAAATTCCAGTCCAAGAGGATCCATCATTTTTATAACATCCGGAATTTCCTTTATCCCCTCCTCAAAGTATGCTGACAGCTCCTCTCTCTTTCTTTTTTGCTCTTCTGATAGATCATTTTTTTTGAAGTTTACTTTTTCGTTTTGAAAAAAATCAGAAATATCAAATGGCTTAAAAGCCTTATCACTTAACATTGGTATTTTCTTACCTGATCTTTCAAGTTCATGCTTCTTAATCTGAATCTCTTCATGGGAAAATGAGCCGATATATTCATCCCTCTTCATGAAAAGGTAGAAATCAAACTCTTTGCAAAGCAGATTCAGTTTGACTGCATTAAATTTGCCTGTCATCTCTTCTATCATGTTCAGCATATCAAATTCAGTTAGGTAGCCCTCATGAACCTGATCAAAAAACTCCCATGCTCTCATAACTCAATCTGATTTAATCGGTTAACAGCCTCTTTCCGCTGCTGATCCACTATATCAGCATAGATCTGAGTAGTCTTTAGTTCTGAATGCCCTAATAACTTACTGACTGTATAGATATCAGCTCCTAACTGCAGCTGTAAAATAGCATAGGTATGTCTTGCACAATGAAAAGTAATGTTCTTAGTAATGCCGGCGCTCATCATCCACCTCTGGAGAGCTACATTCATGTAGGAAGAGTATTTTAAGCCCTTAAATACTCTCTCCTCAGGCTCCTCAGGTTCTCCTAAATACTGTTTGGCATTATCTGGTATATCTTGATATTGGAGACCAGATGTTTTTTTTTGATGAAAAATCACTCTCCAGCCGTTATCATCTCTCTCAACCTCTGACCATGTCAACTTTTGAACATCAGACCACCTCAGACCAGTAAGACAGGCAAAAAGAAAGGCATTCTTTAATACTGGATATCTACAATCAGTTTTTGAAGCGCTCTTTAACTCATCTATAGTAAGATGCTCTCTTTTATTTTTTTTTACTCTTGGAGTCTCTACCTCTCTTGCTGGATTGAATGAGATGTATCTTTTCTTAACAGCAACATTAAGAGTAGCTCTGAATTTGCTGAAATAAGAGGAGACAGAGGAACTGGCAAGAGGTTCTCCATTAGTTTTTTTAACATTTACCAGATAGTCTTTAAAGCCCTCACAAAACTTTTTATCAATCTTTTTAAATGGAAGTGTATCTGTACCTATGTAGTTTTCTAAATGCTTTTTTGAGATAATCCAATTACTCAGGCTCCCCTCTTTAGCCTTTCTTTTCTGAGCCTCTATCTCATACAATTGCATAAAATCAGCATTGCTACTGCCTGACCTCTGGAAGCCATACTGACCATTTTTAATTTCAAGCTCTCTCTTTGCCTTAATGCTTTTAGCAAGCTCCAGAGTTTCTTTATTAGTTTTCCTCTCTTGCTTAGTCTGAGGCTTATCTACCAGATACAGTTCTAAATACTCATACTATCTGACCGCTTTAGTTTTGCCATCCTCAGTCTTAACGGTGCCTTTATAATACTCCAGATAGAGGCTGATCTGACCTTTTTTTGTCTGCTTTCTCTGTCTTAAATGTACCTTCATAATTGTTGCTATTTGTTGCTATTTGTTGCTATCAATTTCTATACAACAAATTAACAACAATAAAACCACAAATAACAACAAAAGATGAGAAAAGTTACTACCTTGAAAACAGTCTAAATGATAGTATTAGAAAGGTTTAGATAAGTAAGAGAAATTAACTTCACTTACCAATACAAAACCGCGAGAAAATCGAGTCGAGTACGTGTTCATTGGTGATTTCGCCGGTAATGGTTCCTAGCTCATTGAGGGCTGCGCGCAGATCAATCGAAAGAAAATCACCTGTCAACCCCTGATCGAGAGCATCCAGGGCATGCTGCACATGTTCCTTCGCTTTTTGAAGGCCGTCGCGGTGGCGGGATGATGTGACCAGAAGACTGGAGGTGTCGTAATCCTTGCTCTCCAGAGCACGCAATTTCATTAGATCTTTTAATTTGTCAATATTCTCTTCATTGGGAGCCGATACTTTCAGGTCGTAATGGATCCGCTCCTCCTCTTCGGCCCTCTCCAGATCAAGTTTCGTACCGATCAGCAGAAATGGAGTCTCTCCTGCACGTTGCTGAAATTCGGCAATCTCCTGACGCTCTTCGGGAGTAAAGGGCAATGACAGATCTTTTAAATAGACCACCAGATCCGCCTGTTCAAAGGCTTGTTGTGATCGCCTCACGCCTTCCGCCTCAACCACATCGTCGGTTTCCCGCAATCCCGCTGTGTCAATCAACTTAAACAACAATCCCTCGTAGCTCCAATCCGCATCTATGGTATCTCGTGTGGTACCCGCGACATCAGTTACAATCGCACGCTCACTCCCGATCAGGGTATTGAGCAGTGTGGACTTTCCCGCATTTGGACGGCCGATAAATACGGTCTTTACACCATCTTTCACCAGCCTGCCCGTTTCGTAGGTGTCCAGTAGACGGGAGATCTCTTCATTCACCTCCGTCAGAAGACTCCTCAGCTGATCTTTATTTGCGAATTCCACATCCTCTTCGATAAAATCGAGTTCCAGCTCAACCATCGCTGTTGCATCGATGATTTGCTGGCGAAACTGCTTCACATGCTGCCCCAGCCTCCCTTCAAGCTGCTGATGCGCCGCATCCATCGCTTTCATGCTCTTGGCATGAATCAGATCCGCCACTGCCTCTGCCTGATCCAGATCGAGCTTGCCATTCAGAAAGGCACGTTGGGTAAATTCGCCCGGTTCGGCCGCACGCACACCCTGCTCCAGAACAGTTTCCAGAACGGCCTGGGTCACCAGCACACCCCCGTGACACGAGATCTCTACGGTATCTTCTCCTGTATACGACTTCGGAGATCGAAACAGTGTGGCAAGCACTTCATCAACGACCCTGCCCTCCTTGTTTACGATCCTGCCAAAGTGCACGGTATGGGATTCGGCTTCGGTAAGTTTCTTCCCCTGAAAGCACCCTTCCGCTTTCTCGATAGCTCCCTTTCCTGAGATTCTGATCACAGCGATCCCTCCCTCTCCGACAGGAGTGGCAATGGCAGCAATAGGTGGTTGTTCAGCAATTTGTGACACGACGGTACGGGTTTGTTACAGGTTTTCAGGTGGATCGTAAAAGCTGGTTCAGTTCGGTCATAGGGACCCCTCCTTCAGATCGACATTCACCTTCCGGGTGAACTGCCCATCCGATATGCACGTTCCGAATATCCATAGATCCAAAGTACTCTTTTCAGATGAACTCTTCATCAGAGGTTGAGCTTCAGGCGGCAGGATCAGTCCAGCAGGTCATCCAGGCTATCGAGAAGATCAGGCGCAGGCTCGACCACCTCTCCTGCCTCTCCCAGCGAATTTTCTGCAAACATATACTCCCGGACCGGTACCCCCTTTATCAGATGCTGCTGTATAATCTTCTCCAATACCTCAGGTGTAC
>Ga0209487_1004719_pt1 | contig 10365 bp, 2 predicted proteins | sample Poulit2012_FD_187524 | JGI IMG/M metagenome (GOLD analysis project Ga0209487, IMG submission 187524) | Agricultural soil microbial communities from Georgia to study Nitrogen management - Poultry litter 2012 (SPAdes) (version 2) | ecosystem: Environmental > Terrestrial > Soil > Agricultural land... | reverse complement strand
GTTCCAGATTCTATTTTGAATCCTTCTGGTAAAGTAGCTTCGCTAAAATTAACTTCCCTATTAAAAGTTACCCCAGATTCTATTTTGAATCCTTTTGGTAAAGTGGCTTCGCTAAAATTAACATCCCTATTAAAAGTTACCCCAGATTCTATTTTGAATCCTTCTGGTAAAGTAGCTCCTCTAAAATTAACAACCCCATTAAAAGTTGTCCCCGATTCTATTTTGAATCCTTCTGGTAAAGTATCCCACTCAAAAATAACATCCCCATTAAATTCATTGTTTTTACCTATACTATATTTGGTATCAGGATCAATATCAAATGTTATTTTTCCTAAAAATTTCACCTCTTCAATACTCCCACTTTCTGGCAGATTGTTTTTCTTAATTACAGAGTCATATACCACTAAGTCCCCCTTTTTTAATGCTGTATTCTCAGTAATATTCTTAATAATACGACCAACAACTTTAAATTTATCATTAGCGGCTATTGCTCTATCTAAATACTTATTTTTAAGTTCATCATGTTCTGTTTTAGTACTATAATTATAAGTATCTATTTCAACACTTAATGAATCAAGATAATCAACTAACTCTTCCTTTGTTTGAAAATCTCTTCCTTCACGCATAAGGTATAAAGTGTTCGTAGCCTTTATCTGATCCATATAGTCTGGCCCGTTAGGTATCTTAGGTAAAAATTCTCCAACTGTATCACTCTGTGTTTTAGTTAACTCTTGGTTATCTTTAGTTCCCCTAATTTCTGCAATTCTATCTCCCTCATATCTAATAGTAACCTGTGGGTTATATTCATTATCCACAAAAATATAAAAATCCCCCTTTGGTAAGTATGTAGTTGCCATTCCTCCACCCGTACACCATGGATTCTTCATACCTGTTTTTTCCACTAATTTAGATATTTTAGTAAGAGCCTCAGCATCAGCACTATTATCTGATTCTTCAAACCTAATCCACATACCTTCTTTAGTTCTTTCATGTACTCTGTTTCGAACTATATGTGAAGCTTCTTCTTTAGTTATATATGATTTATCATTGTACTTTTCTATCAGAAACATAGGGTTACTCTCTCTACCACTTGCCATTTCTTCATATACAGATGGTAATACCATAGAACTTAATTCTTGGTGATTTGCAGTAGTCTTTTTGCTTCTCTTTACTTTAATTCCTTTTATTACTTTTGTTGAAGTTTTGCCATCTTTTTTTGTATGAGTTATAGTAACATCTTTTGCTACTGCCCCCCTAATAACAAGACCTACCATAAGATACTTAAACTCAGGTGAGTAATCTTTTGATGGAATTAAGTATTCCAATGAACTTAGTAAGTTGCTTCTCTGCTCTTCTTGGAATGCTTTTAAGTATTGCTCTTTTGCATAACTATCCCCATCAAGTATGGCTTGATATCCCTCTTTCTGAGCCTCTGTTTGTGTTATTTCAATGGCCGATTTTAGCCACCCTTCTGAGAAATCTTGTATGTAAAAATCATTAGTATTTCTAGCTCTTTCTAAAATGTCTTGTAGTCGCCTTTCTATTTCTTCAACCATGGCTTCCTTATTTGAAAGACCCCTCAATTTACCAGGAAAGTTTAATGCCCCAAAAGAGTCTTCCATCTTTAGTACAGAACTCATTATGTAATCTGTTTCAGAAAGTGCGTACTGAGATATATATCTCTTTTCAACTGAAGGTTGGAATAAAGTTTCAACTTCTGAGAACTCCTCTACACCAAAAAAATCAGTAAAAGGGTTTTCACTTGACAATCCATTCATCATGTCACTTGTTATGGATGTCACAGCTTTCTTCAAATTGTTAACGGCCCTGAGCTGATTATTTCTATTATAAGTTTCTACATCTATCCCTAATCTACCAGCTATTCTATTTTTTACTTTGTTAATAACTCTAGATAAAGCTTTTGCTTGATTTGTAGCTATTTGTTTTACTTTGTTCAACTCAGCCTCTAAAGTAGCTTCGTTTGTATTGTTATTTTCTTTACTTCTTATTACTTCAGAATTTTTATCTACCATATTATCTTTGAATTTAGCAATATGATTAGATATTCTAGGTTTTACAACCTCGTCTTTAAACTCCATAGATTGGCTTATTGCATAAGCATCCTGTGCAATTTCTGGTGTTCTTCTATTCAATTCATCAAAAAGGTTACTTCTTCTATTGTTGTCAGCTGTCATACCAACAACCTCTCCTTCGCTATTTCTTATAATACAAGCCATTTATTAACAATTTTCTTCTGGTTGGTTCTTTTTAACTATGTTTTTTAATGTTTCAGAAACTATTTTTGGTTTTATTGTTTCAGTTCCTTCAAAAACTTCCTTCATTATATCGGTATTATCCTCTACTACTTTTGCTTCCGATAAGCTTAAAATCACTTTACTTGAATCAAAAGGGTCATTACTGATATCTATATATGTTTCTGCTTGCTCAGCCAACAAAGATACATCAAAATTTTGACTTTTCCAAGCATTTATATCAGCAAAGTTTTCAACATTTCGTAATAAGTTTTCTATCTTTCTAAGTACCTCTGCGTTCTCACCGTATTTTAAGCTTGATGATGGATCTAATTGATAATCATAAGGGTTTACTCCATTTTCTATTAAAATGTTGTTAATTTCTATTATTTGTTGTGCTGTACCTATATTACTATCTACCTCTGCAAGCCTTCCAGAATGGTCTGTAGTTATTTTTTTAAGGGCTACTGGAAAGGCAACGTTTTTTCCCTTAAATTCAAAAACCATTATAGGCACTTCTCCTTCTAATCCTCTTAAAAAGAAAGTGTTTGCATTATTTTGAACCCTCTTATTATTTAGTTCTATTTTTCCATTACTGTATACTCCGACTGCCTTCACGGTCTTCATCATCTCTGGTGTTATTTCTTTTGTGGTGGGGCGCAATGTTCCGTCTGACTCTTCTACTACTACAAAGTTTGGAGACCCTAATAATGTATTTGCTACGGGGACTCTATATCCTAAATCTATTATTCCTGTTTCTCCTGCTTCAATGGCCTTATATGCATTATCTCTTATCTCTATAAGTTTTGAAGTGCTTGAATTATTTGAAAGTCTTTCGTGAAAAGCTCTTAACTGTCCAAAACCCTCCCCACTTTCTGTTTTAGTGTAAACTAACAATTGCCCTATTAGTTTTTTCTTAGTGGATTCATTTTTAGTTCTTTTAATCTTTTTTATAAGTTGTTTATTGAAGGGATTATTTGTATCTATTTCTAAGTGTACTATATCCCCCACTTCTACTTCTGAACTTATTTCTGGGTTTATTCCTGCGTCAAAAAAGTCTCCTTGTAGTGGTATAAATTCACTATCAACATCTGGTCTAACATACATATCAAAATTAATGTTGCTCCCATAGTTAACTACTCTTATATTAGAATTATTTATAATAGAGTCAAATGAATTTTTTTCCACTATTAATCTACTATGAGGTCCTATTTCTATAATTGTACTTTGGTCTTCTAAAGTTATTTTGTATTTATCCCCCTCATTGTAAATGTCGTTAGGGTTAATGTCTTCCAACTCCCCTTTTTTATTTATTTTTTGTACTGTTGCGCCTGGTACAAGCTCCTCTAAGCTGTTTATGTTTAGATGCGATATTTCATATTTCCCATTTACAAGTTTTATCTTAACTTTATCTGGTGTTTGTATAGGGTTAGAACTATTGTACCTTGAGGATGCATCATCAGGTGATTTTTTAACTTCTACGTAATCTTGCAAAGAAAGTTCAGTACTTATCCCTAAAGAATCAGCCTGCATTTGGTATTGCTCCATTAACATTAAAAGGTCTGCTACAGAATTTCCCCCTTCTGAAACACCCTCTAAAATGTACCACTCCCCTAAATTTAAACTTAACTCTACAAAATCGTCAATCTCTTCCTCACTAAAACCCTTCTCTTCTAAAGGGGTGTAGTCTTGGTATTTGTTAATAGTATCTATGTCTTCCCTGTCTAACCTTTCTAAATACTTTTGATATGTGTCCATATCTTCTTGTGAGGGTCGGCTTTTTGCCATTTCTTCTAAACTTTCGCCCCTATATAATTTTGTGTAAGCGTTATTATTAATTAGGTTTTTAATTTTATCCCTAATGCTTTTTATAGATTCAATTATTGTATTTTCATATTTATTTTGTAAATACGCATTTATTTCCTCTGTTAAAGCGTTAAACATATCCTGCTCTTGGGGAGTTAATTCTTCAGTTCTTTCAACAGACTTTTCTGCTAAATATTCAATTATGTCTGGAGTTGTTTGTCCTGTATCTACGAAATTTTGAAATTCTTCTTCCGTAATACCTATTCTTTCTGAAAACCCTTCTTTGTAAGAATCTCTTACATATTTTTGAGCCCTTTTTCTTGTGTTTATTCTAACAGGAAGTACCTGTTTATTAGTCCTAAATCTTTTAGATTCGGGGTCAAATTCTAATGTATCAAGTTCTTCCCTTATTGTATCCTCTTGAGTCTTTACCTTTTCCCTTGGTTCTATAGATTCTTCTTCGGGTCTTGCTTGAGTGTCTGTATCTTCTTCAGTTACAGATTGTGTATCTTGTTGTTCTTGTGCTACAAATGTTGCTCCTATGTTATCTATACCCCACTTCTCTATCATTTCTTGGAAAAAAGCTGCTTCACTGACTTTTAATTTTGCTTTTTTACTGAATAATCTTTTTGCGTAGTTGTTTAATTCTGTAAATCTTGTCTCTGGATTAAGCATTCTATTTGCTGCCTCTAAATACGCTTCTGAATAATCTACTGCTCGTCCATATTCATTATATTTTTGTTGTACTTCATTAAATAATACTGAATCACTTCCTTCTAAAGCCCTCAAGCTTCTTTGCAAGTCTTCAAAATTCTTTTTTTGATTGTCTAAATCTTCTTGAGTTATATTTTCATCAGATACACTTTTTAAATTTAAAGCATTATAAGCTGTAAGTTTAGTAGCTTGCTCTGTCTTAACTTTTTCTTCAAGTTCTATCATTCTTTGTACAAGCTTAGCTCTTTGCTCTGCTTGCGCTTCACTTATATCTGTATGTTGGTTAAGTTCAGCTACTTTGTTTCTAACCTTCTCAAGTTGAATGTCAAGTTCATGTAACCTGTTGGATGCTCTCATGTATCGTGCATGTGCATTTCTGCCTGCTTTCCTTAAAGCATCTGCAACTGCTAATGTCCTGTGAGCTTCTGTTGTAGACACTCTGCCTCTTATAAGCTCTTGTATCTCTTTTATTGTTTCAGTGGCCCTTAGGTCAGCATTTTTACCTATAGTTAATATTGATGATACTGCTCTAACTACATTTTCTCTTACAAGTCCTGAGTTTTCGAATTCAGCAAATTCAGTAACTCCATAAACAGTTTCAGCAAACTCTCTGTTTTTTACATACTCATCTGAAAAGTTTTTGTATGCTTCTACCTGCTCATCTATAAAGTTTTGGGCTTCGCTTTCTGTCATGTTTAACTCCTGCATGATTGTATCTATACTTCCTCTCATGTAAGCAGCAAAATCCTGAAATCCTTGCTCAACCCCTTCAAAAGCGTAATCTCTTTCTATTTTAGCCACAAGTGCTGCATCATTTCCTATTTCTCCACCTATCCTGTCTCCGTTTTGAATAGCCTCATCGGTCATTTGAGCAGCGTACTTAGCTTTATTGTTATATATTACATTATTTAATAAGTTTTCAGCAGTAAAAGCATTATGATATTTAGCTAAGTCTTCTAAATTTTTTCTTTGCCTTGAAGTGTCGTTAAATCTGTATCCTGATTGAAAGCCCCCTCCAATAATACCTATGATAGACCCTATTAATATTTCTTTCTGGCCTTCTTTAGTGCCGAAAGTGTCAGAAAACCCCTCATGTAAAGCATCTATAAATGAAATAGCTTCTGTTGTACTGTCTGGGTCATAAGCAGATAACATATAGTTTTTAGCTGTTTCTGATATTATATTTTGCCCCCCTTCTTCAATAACCCCCTCTGCAAACATTGGCCTTAATATATCGTAGGTTTTAGAAGCTATTTTTTGTGCTTTAGTAGCTTCTTTAGTTACTATCTTAGTCCCTTCTTTTCTATACCCTACTCCTAAAATATTATTCTTAAACCAATTATTTTTAAATGTTCCTGTGTTTCGTGTCCCTAATAGTGCTCGTCCAAATACAGCCAAGTTAGTTGCTCCTACTAATGCAATATTGGATGCGAATACAGCGTTTGCTGAATTTGTTATATTGTTTCTAAAATCTGCTAATTCTATTCCTGTTGGTCTTCTCCCATTAACTCTTAAAAAGTTTTGTATATAGTCTTCTTCGGCTTCCATCATATAATGACGAGCTTCTACTCCCCCCTCATAAGCAGATGATGTGACTATAAATCTACCTTTATGAAAAAGGTCTGTTATCCTCCCTGCTCTCGTTGTAGCTTGTATCCCTGCATCAATTGCCTGTTTACCAGTTACCCCAGCTAAGGCTGTTTTAGGTACGTTTTTATTTATTAAATTTTTTCCAATTTGCTTATGAGCATTTAACACTTTATTAGCTCCACTTCTCCCTAAGTTTTTTGAAAGTGCTCTTAATGCACCTGCTGATAGCCCTCTTGCAACTAAAGAGGTTCCTCCTGTGGCTGCTGCCCAAATTCCCTCGGATACAAGCATACCTAATGTAAAAGACAATCCTTGGAACACTTCGTCTGCCCAAAAATTAACTGTCCACATTTGTCTTGCTAAACTATAGTTTTGCTCCTGCTGAGTGTAGTAGTGAGGGAGCCTGTAATCCATCTTCATATTCAAGTCATCCAACCTAGAGTTGAAATCGTTATCAAACACTGCGCTTATAGACCCTTGCGTTATAGCTTGTATTATTCCATTTACAGTTCCAACTGTTCCTCCTATTACAGAAGTTCCTAGTTTACCAGCTAACTTTATCCAACCATTTTTCCATTTTTCTTGCCTCCCCTGTTGCTGTGCTAACCGTTCTTCATTGTCTGTGCCAGGCATGTAATTTTTGTACCTTGATATAAGGGTTCCGTCAGATAAAGGGTCGTATACGTCTCTGGAATCAATATCATATATTGTTGTAGGTAACCTGTTATCTACTCCTATATTTCCCACCCTGTCAAAAGAGTAAAGGTCTTGTGACTCTTTATAGGACATAGGTCTTGTTTCTATTTGTCTATGTATATCATCAGCTATTCTTTGTATATCGTTTCTTGGCTCTGAATCTGTAGGTGCTGAATATGGTGCTCTTGGTTCTATCATTTTATAGTTCTTATTTTCTCTAAAGTTCTACTACTTCCAGTTCTTGATACCTCTTGCATAATAACGTTCATTATATCTACTACATATATTGCAGGCAAGTATTGCATTTGCTTGTAGTTCTCTGGCATATTTCTTTCTTCTATAGGTGTCTCATATTGAAAAATGTTATAGTTACCTTTATCTACCCTAACATATACTTCTCCTCTTGTTTTGTAAGGTTTTACTGTAATATCTTTTGATTCTAATAACACTTTCATTACTTCCCCCACTTCTGTTGGGGAATCATAACTTCCATTTATATGTTTATTTTCCTCAAATAAATAATGTCTAACTCCCTCATAAGAATACATTTTAGCTGCATTTCTATCGGGGCTATTAAGTACTTCCATAGATAATGCATGTGTTTTAGCTAAATCAGAGTCATTATGGAATCTAACTTTTGAAGTTATGTTTGGAAAATTTGCACCGTTTATAACTTGTTTGTCCATTTCAAATCTTATAGTTTCTTGCACGCTTGGAGGAAGTTGACTTATAGCTATTTTTTTAGTGGTTGAAGTTGCTCCTGGGGTCTTACTATCCGCAGTCGGGGAGAAAAACTGTAATTCTACATGGTCTGGATCAACTTGTCTTATTGTTATTGGCTCTTTTCTGTCAACTTTGTACTCTTCTTCGTCATACATTATACGAGTTGAATTAGATGCTATGTAGTCTCCTAACATGTTGAAAGTACTCCCTGCACTTGTGTCGGGGTGTACTATGTAGTCAACACCTCTTCCTAATATTTCACCCTCCTCATTAGCTAATCTTTTTGCTATCCTATTAATGCTTTTCTCGGATATAAGGTTACGTGTATCGACATCATCTTCAAAAGAGTTGTCAGGGTTTACCAAATTTATAAGCCCTAGTGTTGATACTGTAAGTAAATTTGTACTCACATCTTGTAACTTATTTGTATCATAAGACCCTTTGCTCATAGCATTTTTTAAGTATCTTTCAGCTTCCTCCTCTCCAACTAAATCTTTTAATCTTTCATAATAAAAAGATCGAGTTCTTTTGTTTAGATTTTTCTGCCTTTGTACTTCAGTTATCCCCATAGTTTGTCTTCCAGCTACTTCCCTCCTTACAGGAATCTCCTTATCTTCTCCTTCATTCTCCAACCTAAATCCAGTAGATAATGCCATGTCAGCATAGTATTGTTGCCAAACTTTATTTTTTACATCTTCATTTTTTTCTAAGTCTTCATAACTATATATTTCCTGCCTTTCTAAAAAAGACTTCATTCCTTCCTTTTCCCCTTCTTCGTTGATTATAGGTATTCTTCTATTACTTATAGCTGTTTCGTATATAATTTTTAATTTGCCTGCTTCTTCTTCTTCCCAAGCATCTTCTCTGAGCCTTTTTACTTTTTCAGATGTATCGTTATATTGTAATAAAGTTCTTTCTAAATTGGTTATTGCATTTGGACTTACTATGTTGGGGCTGTCTTTGCTTAGTTCTTTAAGTTTATTAAATATAAACATTTCTTTATCTTCTACATCTTCTCCTTCTAAACTTTTTTCTATTTCTTTTGCATAATCTAATTCATATCCATTCTCTACGTTAAAACTTCGTAAATTGTTAAGTTCTCTCATTACTCCAGCTCTAAAGCTTTCATCAAGCTCTTCTGATTGTCTTATCCAATCTTCATAAGGGTTTATTCCTTTTTCTGGTTTGTACGGTTGTAGTACAGGTGTTATTAAACTATCATCTCTCTCATCTTCACTTCTTTTAGCAGCTTCTATTTCCATTTTAGCCTTAGTGATTGCTGCTTGATTAGTACTGTATTCTAATGTTAGAATGTTTCTATCGTCTTTATAGAATGTGTTTGCGAACCCCTCATAAAAATCATCAGCATATAATTGTACAGCTTTCGCCCTTGTACTTGCGTTATCAAAAGAAGACTTCATATTGTCTCTATACTCTTCCCATTGTTCTATATCTTGCCTTAATTCTTCTTTTTCATTTTCATTTGAAGCCTTGCCTAAAGAAAGTTTTTTTTCTGATATTGTTGCTTCTATGCTTTTTAACCTTCTTTTTGAATACCTTTCAAACCTTTCATTAAGCTCCTCTGGACTCATATCTTGTTCATAAGTACTCCAAGCATTTATCTCCATTTGTCCCTTAGCTTTGTCAGATAGCTGTTGCTCTGTAATACGTCTTACTTGTTCTTTTGTAAGCCTTTCTCCTGTAGTTGTCCTGTAATAGAACCCTTCTGGAACTGTTTCTTTTATTACATCTGTGAATTTGTGTAAATTTAAAGAAATGTTGTTTTTTTCTGCCCCTACATCAACGTAGTCCCTATAAGTCAATTGCCCTAAATCATCTACATCTTTATTTGGGTCCATATAGTCATAATAGCCTGCTTCATTAAGTGCAAAACTATAATTAGCTTCATTCCAAGCATCTGGATTTTTCTTGATTCGCTCTTGTAAGTCAGCCTCAAACTTCCTAATCCTTTGAGTGTTCCCATATTGCTTCATAACCCTCTCATCCATTGCTTGAGAAACATGACTCATTATCTGTGAAGTAATGTTTTCAGACCCTAAATCCGCACCTTTCATGCCCTTAATACTGTTCACGAGTGTATTTAATTTGTTGTAAAGATACTCTTTATCTTCGTCTCTAGCTAAATCTATGTTGCCATAAGTATTTAAAGCCTCTTGTATTTTTGCGGCATTAGCATCATATTTTTGTTGCTTATACCCCAATACTTGTATAGCGGTGTTTGCATCAAAGACAGATTGAGGTTGTCCGTAGTTTCTTATTTGGGAATGGTAATTACTCATTATTTTTGTTTTTTATTTTGACCTAACATTCTATTTAATTCAAAAAACCTTTCTGAATCAGGTTTAACCCCAATTGTACCGTCAGGATTTACTTGATAATTTTCAAATATAGAATTAACCATATTCTGATTTCTTATGTCGTTGTATCTTGCTACATTCAAGTCTCTCATATAATCATAGTACGCATCTAAATTAGCATCGTATGTAGCTTGTGTCCTGAACATTCTATCTTCATAACTTAAAGCATTTTGAAGTGCTAATTGTTCTTCCATATCAGAACGTTG
>Ga0209487_1004718_pt1 | contig 10373 bp, 9 predicted proteins | sample Poulit2012_FD_187524 | JGI IMG/M metagenome (GOLD analysis project Ga0209487, IMG submission 187524) | Agricultural soil microbial communities from Georgia to study Nitrogen management - Poultry litter 2012 (SPAdes) (version 2) | ecosystem: Environmental > Terrestrial > Soil > Agricultural land... | reverse complement strand
GCAAATTGAGGTTCAATTAAATCAGTAATCAGTTCTTCCAGTTCAACTTGTTCATCAATCACTTCTCCTGCCTGAAGGACCTTTCCTGCTTCAATTAATGCTTGCTCATGATCCTCTCCTGGGATCGAATTTGCATAATCCGTTCGCTCCAATTGTTTCTCCGCTACTTCAATCGGGATCCCAGCCTCTTTAGCTAATATCTCAGCCGTTTCACCTGGGTTTTCTTCCGCCCATTTTCTTGCCTTCTCATAGACTTCAATCACTCGTTTTACGTATGCTGGATGGTCTTCCGCAAATTGTTCACGAACATTTAGAAAACCATATGTATTAAAATCAATTTCTCGATAAAATAGTTTGGCATCTGATTCCAATTCTAGTCTCGCCATATGAGGATCTAACCCTGCCCATGCATCAACAGAACCTGATAATAAACTTGATGCTCCATCTCCATGCTGCATATTCACAATTTCAAGATCATCAACCGATAGATTCGCCCCGTTCAATGCCCGAAGTAAAAAGATATACGGATCTGTTCCTAATGTAGCAGCTACCTTTTTACCTTTTAAATCCTGAACCGTTTCAATCTCTGATTCTTTATTTGCGACCAATGCCGTCCATTCTGGTTTGGAAAAAATATACACATTCTTAATCGGTGCTCCGTTTGTTTTCGAAATAAGTGCCGCAGCCCCTGCTGAAGAGCCAAAATCAACACTATTACTATTTAAAAATTCTAATGCTTTATTACTTCCTTGACTTAATGCCCATTCAATCTCAATATCTTCCTCAGCGAACTCCTCTTCCAGCCAACCAAACTCCTTCAAAACGAGACTTATTGGTGAATAATATGCATAATCAAGTCTAATTTCCTTTGGCTTATCTACCGCCTCCGAACTTGCTGAACAGCCAGCCATATATAATAGTACGAAACCAATAATTCCAATCCATATTTTTCTTCTTTTCACTTTCATATTGATAACCTCCCATTATTTTTTTGCATAAAAAAACTCTCTTTCATAAGAAGAGAGTGGATGAACGGAATCGATCTCTTCTTATCTGTCAGGATAAAACATCCTGTTGGAATTAGCACCACTTTAAATGATTGTTCATTTAATGGTTGCCGGGCGTCATCGGGCCATTCCCTCCGCCACTCTCGATAAGAACTATGTAGTTTTTTTCCCTATCAGCAAATACCTGAATCAAATTCATTAAAATAAATAAAAACCTCCCTATGCTAAAGATAGAGAGGTTCATTCATTACAATTCTCGTCTTATCTTCCTAAGCATATTGCTTAGCTGGATGGAGCACCTTTTAAATGGTTTTCATTTAATGGTTGCCGGGTATCATCGGGCCAGTCCCTCTACCTCTCTGGATAAGAAATTATTTAATTTACTTCAAAAATTCTGATTAATTAAAATCCTAGCATATTCATAATTTTAAGTCAAGACAGGAATCAAATAAAAGAGCCGTCATTTCACGTTTCCAAAACATAATGGAAGCGTAATCACTTATTAAGCACAATCAACCCTGAGTGTTCCACTTGGTTATTGAAAAAAATTTTATCTTCGATTTAAACGACCTTAACAAGAAAATTGTCTCTACTTGAATGAATTTCATAATTACCGAAATTAGCTACATCGATACAATATGTAGTTAAGAACGGTTCAACGAAACTATATGTTGTAACGGTGTTGCACTAAACCGGTATTATGAAATTCTTTAACTTATTTTGTTATTGGTGCTCGCCGGCGCATCCGTTGTTTCGGAATATCATTCATTTCATTTACTGAAACAACATCATCCACCTTCTTCTCTGGTTGTTTCCAATAGGCTTCATTTCCAGGCAAATCATCAAACCAGGCCGCTTCTTTCGGACAATCGAGTATCATAAATTTGCCATAATCACCATCTCGTGCTTGGTGAAATTTCAAGTATGCTTTTCCATCTTGAATGGCTAGTATTTCTACTTTACCCGCTGTGTGGCTCATCGATAAACGAACACGTTTGCCAAGTCCAGATGTCATTGCTTTTGCCTCTTCTACGATGTGATAGGCTTCTTCTAGTGGTAAGACGAACTCCTCATTTCCTCTTACCGGGCGGTTAATAAAGAAATAATAAGGTGTGATACCTGCCCAAGATAGTTTGTCCAATAATTCACCAAGGACATGGGCATCATCATTTATGCCTCTTAAAACTGGGGTTTGATTCACGACGATCGCACCTGCTTCATGAAGGGCTTCAAAACATTTCATCGCTTCCTCAGTTAGCTCGCGTGGATGATTGACATGGGCCATAATATAAATCCGCTTTTCTGGGGTGGAATGCTTCCGAATCACCTCAAGTAATTCTTCATTTTGATAAATAGCCATCGGATTGAAAACAGGTAATTTTGACCCGACACGAATAATCTTCACATGCTCAATCTCCCGAAGTCGGGTAAAGATCATATCCAGTCTTCGAGCAGCTAAAATGAGCGGATCCCCGCCTGTTAAAAGCACATTATCAATTTCGGGATGCTCACTAATGTATTTCAGTCCTGGCTCGACATCAGCCATCGCCTCTTTCACATCATTTCGGAACAACCGCTTACGAAAGCAATAACGGCAATACGCGCCACAGACTTCCGAACAAATTAATAAAGCTGTTGTCGTATATTTATGTTGACAACCGGGTACAACATAGTTCGTGTCTTCATCTGATGAATCCCATCTTCCATAGTCTTCGAGCTCGTCTGTACTTGGGATCACAAGTTTTTTAATCGGGTCATTTGGATCATCCCAATCAATTAATTCCAAATAATATTCATTCACCCGAAAAACAAATTTATCGGTAATTTCTTTGAGCTTTTCCCTTTCTTCCTCTGGAATTTGCTTAATTCGATCAATATCCGTAATATACCTCGTTTTCTTCATGAATTATCTAATCCCCCATTCTTTATTTTTAAGTTCAGCAAACAATATCATAAGGATACATCTATGCTGCATCCTTATGATTGACTTGATTATTACTAACTTTTAAACGGCACCCTCCAATGAAAGCGTTTGCATTTTTTTCATAAAAGGTAGTAGTCCGATAATTCCAACATACCACAGTCAATCAATATGTACAAACTGTTTTTTACATATAATGGGGGATTATCCCTCTATCATTTGCCTCTATAACCTCTACGATTTTAAGTTTGGTTATGTGTTTTCGCTACTTAGTCAATCTCCTTTGTACTTACGATTGAAATTTCCTTTAAAGCCTGAGTTGCTAAGCGATCTGCTTCTTGATTTTGCTTCCGCGGAATAAGTTTGTATTTTGGGGTGATCCCTAGTCGATCAAGTTCATGTTCTATTCGGTCAGCCCATATTGTCAGACTCTCTTCATAGCAGGCCCACTCTCCCTTTAGCTGATTGATGACAACCATCGAATCTCCAGTAAAGGTAACCGCCATATGTTGGACACCCAATCGCGCTAATTCTTTAACCGTCAAATGGAGTGCTGCATATTCTGCTTCATTATTCGTCCTCATATTCTCGACGAATGCATTTGTTCGAAGTCGGTATTTCTTATTGTTTTGTTCATAATAAATAACACAACCTAAACCAGCCTGTTTTGTTGCCTGATCAAATCCCGCATCAAAATAAACCTGTAGATGATGAGGTTCGTCTTGAATGCCTTCTCGATACTTCTTCAAATCTTTCAAAGACCAGCGCCGATCATGGTCATCTGTAAACCACAAATCTTTCATATATTTTGTTTTAAAAATTTCCTGGGCAACTGGAATTGCCATTTCAATAGGCATTTGTTCGGATCGAAATGATGTTTCCATCTCTTGGGTCACTTTATAATTAAATTCAATCGTCACGTGCAAAACATCACCTTCTTTGTTAAAATTACATCAGCTTACATAATACGACATGTATTGCTACATATATGATGTGTTAATAAACGCTTTCTATTATCATAACCGAATGACAAGATTAATACGAATGAACGGTTAGATAGGAAGTATATCTATCATTTTCAATGATCATTGATTTATTGGTTACGATGCGTCTAAAATGGGGTATACTACTTTTATACATACTTTAAGGGGGGAGATTTCTGTGTATCCATTTTCACAGATAATAAACACATGAGTAAAAACAATGAAAATGTTTCCGAGGATAAGCTAGGTAAAGTTTTTTATATTTCCGCGTTCCTCGTATTGACTTTTGTCATCTGGGGTACGATGTCCCCTAGTTCGCTTACGGTAACAGCCGAATACACTTTAACATGGATGATTGACAACTTTGGTTGGTATTACATGCTCATTACGGCATTTTTTGTCTTATTTGCGATTGTCCTGGCGATCAGTCCTTATGGGAATATTCGTTTAGGAAAACCTGAGGATAAGCCAGATTATTCATGGATTTCATGGATTGGGATGTTATTTGCTGCAGGTATTGGTGTTGGATTTGTCTTTTGGGGTGTGGCAGAACCTGTCCTCTACTATTTAGATCCACCTGTTGGCTACGAATCCGAAACACGTGCTGCAGCAACCGCGGGGATCCGATATGGAGCATACCACTGGGCATTACACCCTTGGGCGATATTTTCCATCGTTGGCTTAACACTCGCCTATGTGCAATTTAAAAAAGGTAGACCGGCATTAATGAGTTCTGCATTCTATCCATTTTTAGGTAGAAATACAGACGGTAAAATCGGACAAACGATTGATGTTTTGGCCGTTTTAGCTACGTGTACAGGGGTGGCAACTACATTTGGACTAAGTGCCATGCAGATTACGGGTGGCCTTTCTTATCTAACCCCTCTTCCTAATAATGCATGGGTACAAATTATTGTTATTATTATTGTTACGATTCTCTTTATCTTTTCTGCAACAAGAGGGATTGATAAAGGTATAAAAATACTAAGTAACACGAATATGATAATCGCTGGAATTTTATTATTATTTGTTCTTGCCGTTGGTCCCACTCTCTTTATAGCCGAAAACTTTGTGACGACACTAGGTGGATATATTTCCAATGTCATCCCAATGAGTTTAACATTAACACCCTTTTCAGAGAGTGAATGGCTCGGTACAAACACGATTTTCTTCTGGGCTTGGCACATTTCATGGGCGCCTTTTATGGGCCTCTTTATTGCCCGTATATCTCGTGGTCGAACAATCCGTGAGTTCATGGCTGGGGTCTTAATCGTCCCTTCATTGTTGGCTATTTTATGGTTTTCAACTTTCGGGGGAACCGGTTTAAATATTGAAATGTTTGGAACAGGTGGGCTTGCTGAACTTGTAACAGGGAATGTTGAATTAGCGCTTTTCGCTACATTAGCAGAGTTACCTTTAAGTGCGATTACAAGTGTCTTGGCCGTACTGTTAATCTTTATTTTCTTTATTACTTCAGCAGACTCGGCTACTTATGTATTAGGAGCGATGACATCAAAAGGAAGTCTCAATCCTAGTATGCGTGTAAAAATAATTTGGGGAGTCCTGATAGCTGGTACGGCAAGTGTATTATTATTAAGCGGAGGTGGAGGGTTAGAAGCATTACAAACCGCATCACTTGTAGCGGCACTTCCCTTTTCGATTGTGATGCTCTTTATGATCGCCGCGATATTAATTATGTTTAGTCGGGATTGGAAACTTCATAAACGAGTTCAAAGGAAAGAACGCGATTTGAAAGTAAAAGAAGATTTCCGTGACGAATTTTTAGATGAAGTTAAGGATGGAGTCTATGATGATATGAAAGACAATGTCTATGATGAAGTCTTCGGAGACGTGAAAGATGAAGTGTATGATAATGTAAAAGAGGAAGTCTACGATGAGATGAAAGGCGAAGTGTTACAAGATTTCAAAGAAGAAATATATGAAGAATTAAAACAAGAAATGAAAGAAGAAATCTTCGACGAACTTGATTCAAATTCGGATTCGGATCATGATCCGAATAAAAATGAATAAACAATATGCGATAGATTGAATCTTTTATGAAACCAGCATTGGTTATGTATAGCCAATGCTGGTTTTTTTATGCAATAAAACTTCATAAACGAGTGATTGGAATATAACACTCTAGTTTTCAATCCACGCACCCATGAAGGGTGCGACTAGTACCAATGCAAAAGCCGCAGCGTAAAGTCATATTTCAATCCACGCACCCATGAAGGGTGCGACTATTGATGGAATCACAGATGAGTTGCAAAGCATTATTTCAATCCACGCACCCATGAAGGGTGCGACCTGTTCTAACCTCGACACCTGGTCCTCGCTCCAAAATTTATTTCAATCCACGCACCCATGAAGGGTGCGACTTTAGCGCTTAACACAAACGAGTATACGCAAAAGGATTTCAATCCACGCACCCATGAAGGGTGCGACTTAGTCTTGCCGGACTTGGATAGCGTAACCCTCATTTCAATCCACGCACCCATGAAGGGTGCGACGATGTTACGGCATTCAAACATTTAGCGCTTAACAATTTCAATCCACGCACCCATGAAGGGTGCGACCCCGACAACCCCACGATTTGTATCGTAAACTTTTATTTCAATCCACGCACCCATGAAGGGTGCGACCTCCGTGACTTCCCCATTAAGCTTTCCCTCCAAAATTTCAATCCACGCACCCATGAAGGGTGCGACTCCGTCGGATTGGGTACGTCTAAGTACCTAGCGGATTTCAATCCACGCACCCATGAAGGGTGCGACCCGATAGATTTACGTATTTAGCGCGTGAAATAAAATTTCAATCCACGCACCCATGAAGGGTGCGACACGAGGGAATCAGAGTTAAGACAGATTATAACGATGATTTCAATCCACGCACCCATGAAGGGTGCGACCATTTACTTCATCCCCTTATAATGTGATTAAAAAATTTCAATCCACGCACCCATGAAGGGTGCGACGAATACAGAAATAAACGCCTACAAAGGCAAAATATTTCAATCCACGCACCCATGAAGGGTGCGACACTCATTCCGTTACATTGACGAATCTGCCGAGGTATTTCAATCCACGCACCCATGAAGGGTGCGACTAATAAGCAGGATTTACTTGATGCAGGTAATTACATTTCAATCCACGCACCCATGAAGGGTGCGACAATTACGCTACCGCCAAACGCGTTGCCATATCATTTCAATCCACGCACCCATGAAGGGTGCGACGAGCCATCAATAATACAATATGGACTTTGTTTTTATATTTCAATCCACGCACCCATGAAGGGTGCGACTGTTTGCCCCGCATACTTACCCATTACCATGTCAGATTTCAATCCACGCACCCATGAAGGGTGCGACGTCGAAAGAACTAAGAACATTAATTATGAGCATATTTCAATCCACGCACCCATGAAGGGTGCGACCTTCTGTTGCTGTGAAAGGCTCAAACTTGCCTGTAATTTCAATCCACGCACCCATGAAGGGTGCGACGTTCCTTCCGGAGCGTTAAGCACCGCGGTCATGCTATTTCAATCCACGCACCCATGAAGGGTGCGACCTAAAATACCCACACACAACGCAACAATTGGCAAATTTCAATCCACGCACCCATGAAGGGTGCGACGCCTCTAAGTCTAGCCATGAAACAGGCGTACCCGTTATTTCAATCCACGCACCCATGAAGGGTGCGACCTAGAGCATACGATATAGGATACAGAGATGGTCGGATTTCAATCCACGCACCCATGAAGGGTGCGACCCTTTCATGATGAACAAGTACGGCGGCATAGTCATTTCAATCCACGCACCCATGAAGGGTGCGACCCGTGAACTACCTCCTCTTGTCCTTCTGTCGGCTATTTCAATCCACGCACCCATGAAGGGTGCGACGCGACAATCCTGTCATCGAGCACCTTTTGCATTTCATTTCAATCCACGCACCCATGAAGGGTGCGACGTAATTTCTGTGGCACAAACCATGGAGATAAAAAATTTCAATCCACGCACCCATGAAGGGTGCGACATAATATATTTACGTAATCGATATGCGATTTGATATTTCAATCCACGCACCCATGAAGGGTGCGACAAAGTTACGGCAACGCATTTGGCGGTAGAGTAATTATTTCAATCCACGCACCCATGAAGGGTGCGACGCCGTCATTTTCTTTTCTCAACTCCATTATCGTTATTTCAATCCACGCACCCATGAAGGGTGCGACATATGATCCGGATAATAAATAGGGGGATTCAATGGATTTCAATCCACGCACCCATGAAGGGTGCGACTACCACCCTTTGATGCTTCTTCAATTGCCTTAATATTTCAATCCACGCACCCATGAAGGGTGCGACAGAAACGGAATCAAGTACAGAGGATAAACTACAAATTTCAATCCACGCACCCATGAAGGGTGCGACAGTATCGTTTGTTAGAACATTAACTATATATTGTATTTCAATCCACGCACCCATGAAGGGTGCGACTATTGGTATGATCACGGATCTTATCCAGGTCATGATTTCAATCCACGCACCCATGAAGGGTGCGACAATCACTCTCCATGATGGCAATGAGTCGCTAATTGTATTTCAATCCACGCACCCATGAAGGGTGCGACGTTGAATGCAAAAGGAAGGGCCGATGCGAGATCTATTTCAATCCACGCACCCATGAAGGGTGCGACTCTGATACTTCCCGGATCTCATATGCATATAAATATTTCAATCCACGCACCCATGAAGGGTGCGACTGGATAGCTTTCAAACACACTAAAACACTCGAGTAATTTCAATCCACGCACCCATGAAGGGTGCGACCGTCTGAACTTTTGTCATAATAGCTGTCGCGGTATAAATTTCAATCCACGCACCCATGAAGGGTGCGACTGCAACATTTCAGCAACTGGATCAGTCTTGGCTTATTTCAATCCACGCACCCATGAAGGGTGCGACGTAGACCATGGCAACCTCAAGAGGAACTTCATGATTTCAATCCACGCACCCATGAAGGGTGCGACGTTTAAAAATAGAGGGGTGGAAGGTGATGTAGATATTTCAATCCACGCACCCATGAAGGGTGCGACACCGTCACTATTTACGCATATTTCAATACCGATAATTTCAATCCACGCACCCATGAAGGGTGCGACGTGTTCTACATTGCCGGTAGCCTCTAACTTCGTAATATTTCAATCCACGCACCCATGAAGGGTGCGACAAAGATAAGAGTGGATGATTTGTTTCCTTATATAATTTCAATCCACGCACCCATGAAGGGTGCGACTGAGTGATGGCGTTACAAAAGGCTGAGCTGACATATTTCAATCCACGCACCCATGAAGGGTGCGACATCCAACTACCGTCAGATGGTGGCATATTATCTCTATTTCAATCCACGCACCCATGAAGGGTGCGACTTGACTGCCTCGCCCGCCGGATCTCCATAACCTATTTCAATCCACGCACCCATGAAGGGTGCGACACGGATTCCCAGAAATGCAAATAGATTTTGTTATTGATTTCAATCCACGCACCCATGAAGGGTGCGACGACCAATTCCTCTAATCCGTAATATCCCACATCTATTTCAATCCACGCACCCATGAAGGGTGCGACGGAGAACAATTTGATAACGATACAGCAAACAAAACATTTCAATCCACGCACCCATGAAGGGTGCGACGTGGCAGTTTACGGATTTGGATTTCTACAGCGAGATTTCAATCCACGCACCCATGAAGGGTGCGACCCAAGTGAGGCGAGATACCCTTTCGTCCACATTGGAATTTCAATCCACGCACCCATGAAGGGTGCGACAACGGATCTTATGTAGAATTTACTGTAGGGATGGATTTCAATCCACGCACCCATGAAGGGTGCGACGTCCTGTGCATGGCCGTCACCCAATCGCCTTCTTTATTTCAATCCACGCACCCATGAAGGGTGCGACCCTAGTAAACCGAAGGCTAGTCCTAAACCAGTTGCATTTCAATCCACGCACCCATGAAGGGTGCGACGTCAAATCGGAATGCCCCTTCTGCAACCCCGTATCATTTCAATCCACGCACCCATGAAGGGTGCGACGATGAAAACAATAGTCGCTGAAACCAAGCCAATAATTTCAATCCACGCACCCATGAAGGGTGCGACATCCACTACCACTAACAGTGGCAATCTCATCGGATATTTCAATCCACGCACCCATGAAGGGTGCGACGCAAATGCCATGTCTGCCTCGGACTGTGAGCTGTAATTTCAATCCACGCACCCATGAAGGGTGCGACAGCCTCGTGGTAGTTCATGAATTAACTTCCTTATCATTTCAATCCACGCACCCATGAAGGGTGCGACAGCGAATTTTGCTTAATTTAGTCTTAATACAACTATTTTTATAGAAAAAACGCCAAAAAATCATAAAAATAGTCTCTTTCTAGCTTATTGAATAA
>Ga0209487_1004717_pt1 | contig 10375 bp, 22 predicted proteins | sample Poulit2012_FD_187524 | JGI IMG/M metagenome (GOLD analysis project Ga0209487, IMG submission 187524) | Agricultural soil microbial communities from Georgia to study Nitrogen management - Poultry litter 2012 (SPAdes) (version 2) | ecosystem: Environmental > Terrestrial > Soil > Agricultural land... | reverse complement strand
GTATCAGAATAGTAATCAATTATGAATAAATCAATGGTTTTATTGTCACCTGAACTGTGGACTAAGGCATCAACAAAGGAAGAGTTAAAAAGCAGTATTTCATGGTATATGAACAAGAATTACCCAACTTACATTGTACTAGAGGTACACAAATATTATGCGATTTGCGACATAGGCAGGTGAATTAAATGAGTGGCGTCAAATGGATTAAATTAAGCGTGACAATGTTCGATGATGAAAAGATTAGGCTCATTGAACAGATGCCAGATGCAGATACTATATTAGTCATTTGGGTGAAGTTGCTCGCACAAGCCGGCAAGACAAACGCCAGCGGCTACATCTTTTTAAACGAAAACATACCGTACACCGATGAAATGCTTTCAACTATATTCAACAGACCCTTGTCAACCATCAGACTTGCTTTAAAAACTTTCGAAGACTTAGGAATGATTGGTGTAGACGATAACTCTTTCATAAGTGTATCTAATTGGAGCAAGCACCAAAGTACGGATAGGCTTGCGGAGATAAGAGAGCAGAACAGGTTAAGGCAAGCTAAACATCGAGAGAAAGCCAAGTTAAAAGCGCCTGATCTAAATAGTAACGTTACAGTAACGCCACGTAACGCTACAGATATAGAACTAGAACTAGATAAAGAACTAGATATAGAGAAAGAAGTAATACCTTATGTCGAGATAATTACTTATCTCAACGACGTGGCTTCAAAAAACTATCGAACGTCTACACAGAAAACAAAATCATTAATAAATGCACGATGGAACGAGGGCTTTCGTTTGGATGACTTCAAGAAAGTGATCGACACCAAAAATAATGAATGGAAGAACGATAAGAGTATGAGCAAGTTCATTCGTCCAGATACGTTATTTGGTACAAAGTTTGAAGGTTATCTGAACCAAGAAACAAAGCCGACTGGATACAATCCCAACAATGATGCATTTTAGGAGGTTACTATGCAATCACTTAAAGACTCGATGAAAGAATTTATGGACAGCAAAGAGGCGGGGGAAGAAGAGTGTGAGGATTGCGGTAACGTGTACAAGTTGTTTACTACCCCTCATGGAGACATGGGGGCGTGTAAGCCTTGCGAGGATAAAAAGTTTCACGATTCTCTTAATCTACCAACCGCGGAAGAATATCGTAATCAGAAAGAATTAGGCTTTATATTGAAGTTTGAACGAATCACAAATGACCTATCAACCGCAACTGTTAACAACTATAAGCCTGATCCTAAGTTTGGTTCACAAGAAAAGGCGAGAAAGGCAGCGATTGAATTTATTACAGAATATACCGGTAGTGAGTCGCTAGTATATAGCGGAGTCCCCGGCATTGGAAAGAGCCACCTATCTTATGCGATCAATAAGGCAATTCGTAATAAAGGATATAAAACACTGTTTATCAAGTCTACTGATCTACTAGATGCCATTAAACAAACTTACAATTACCAGTCCGATGTGTCGGACGAAATGATATACAAGATGATAGACGGTTTAGATTTACTAGTCTTGGACGATATAGGCGGTGAATACGTCAAAGGAAGTGATTCAGGGCATGAAACATGGGCATCTGATGTTTTGTACAAGGTGATTGATATGCGCCTAGGAAAGCCTTTAATATGCACTACAAACTATGCGGAATCTGAACTAATAGAGAAGTACGGCAACAACGGCCCAAGAATCATATCTCGAATGATGGAGAATGCAAAAGGCATAAGGGTTGAGGGAGAAGATCAGCGGAGGGAGAGGTTTTAATGCCACATAACATGAAATCAGTAATGGTATTCGATCCACAAGATACAGACGAGCAGACAGCTAATAAATGGATTAACTGGACCAGGAACAAGAGCGCTGTTGCTGATAAGGCAGTGCCTAACAAATTAGAGACGTTGGAAATGCTATATGGGAAATAAAATATACGTCAAAGAGATCAACTATCGCAATGCAGACGGGGACTACTTAACTAGGGTTAAAACATACAGAAGCGAACCATCAGGTCGATATTATATTATTTGGAGGTAATCATTTATGAATGGAACAAGAAACACTTTAGGCGATTTAAACAATCATTTATTCGAGCAATTAGAAAGGTTGAATGACACGGATTTGGTAGGCGATCAGTTAAAACAGGAGATAGACCGAGCGAAGACGGTCGCGGTTATATCTCATCAAGTTATATCAGGTGCGGGTCTTGTTTTAGAGGGGCAGAAGGTTATCGGCGACAGCTTAAACGCAAACGCTAAGTTGCCTAGGGTGTTGGATTCTGAATGAGTAGAGCTGTACCGCACACATGGACAGAAGAACAAGAGGAATATATGAAGAGCGTTGTGACAGGAAGGTCAAGAATGGCTATAAGAGAAGAGTTTAACAAGGAACACAACCTTGACTTAACGCTAAACCAGATTGTTGGATATATGAAACGAAACAACCTAAAAACTGGGCTTACTGGAAGGTTTGAAGAGGGAAGAAAACCTTGGAATCGCGGCTTGGAAGGTTTGAATACGGGCGGTGAAAAGGGATGGTTCAAAAGAGGGGAAGAACCAATCAATTACAGGACAGTCGGGAGCGAGAGGGTTGATAGCAAGGATGGGTATGTGAGGATCAAAGTACAAGACGGGGGCAGTTATCAAGAGAGGTGGAGGCACAAGCATGTTGTGGAGTGGGAAAAGGTCAATGGTAAAGTTCCCGATAATCACGTTATCGCCTTTCTTGATACTGATAGATCTAATATAAGCCTTGATAATTTAGTGCTTCTATCTAGGAGTGAGTTACTTCTCATGAGTAAAAATGACTTGTTTTCAAGTGATCCAGAAGTGACTAAGACAGGGTTGAACCTTGTAAAGCTAATGAAAAAAACGAGAGATCTAGGAATGTACGAAGGTGAAGCTGAAAATATAAAAGAACACATCGAGAAAGCAGAAAGAAACGGAATAAATGAAGCGACATTTACTGCAAGGTTGAGGCGTGGTTGGGGATTAAAAGACTCGATCAGCAAACCGTTGCATTATAGATTTAAAAAAACAGGAGGAATTTAATATGAACAGAACAGTATTAGTTGGGCGGTTAGTTAGGGATGTAGATTTACGGTACACACCAAACGGGGTCGCTGTAGCAAACTTTGCAATAGCGGTTAACAGACCATTTAAGAATAAAGAAACAAACGAAACAGAAGCTGACTTCATCAATTGTGTAATTTGGAGAAAGCCAGCTGAAAACCTAGCAAACTACATGAAGAAAGGTAGTCAAATTGGTGTAGATGGTAGATTGCAAAGTCGAACATATCAAGATAAGGACGAGAAAACAGTCTATGTAACGGAGGTTGTCGCTGATTCTGTACAGTTTTTAGAGCCGAGAGATAGCAACAAGTCGGGCGGCGGTCAGGATCAACCGCAAAGCAATGACAATCCATTTAAAAACGATGCTGAACCGATAAGCATCTCGTCGGATGACTTGCCCTTTTAATTAAAAAACTGGAGGGATAGACATGAAGTGGACTGAAGAATTGATCAAGGAAGCTATTTTTGAATTGATGGAATTGCTTGGGTTAGAAAGGATGCCGACAAGTACAGAGATGAGGGTAAATAAAAAAACGGGTTTATCCAGAGCTATAGGGATGAACGGTGGGGTTTACCATTGGGCGGACAAGTTAGGTCTTTCGAGGACGAAACCAAGGCGCGTATGGACTGATGATTTGATAGGTGAAAAGATCGAAGAGGCAATGAGGACACTGTGTATTACCAGAATGCCTACTGCTAGTGAATTGACTTCAATAGGAAGGAATGATCTTCATTGTGCAATAGGGAAGTACGGAACTTATAGGGGGTGGTCGGAGCGACTATCCCTGGAGTTAAAAAGCAATGAAACGAATAAAGGCAATAAGTATGAAAGGGTCATCGGGAATATGCTGGTTGAAAAAGGGTTCAAAGTCAAAGAAATGACAACAGGACATCCCTATGACTTGCTAGTAAATGAAAATGTAAAGGTAGATGTAAAGGCGGGGGCAGCACATCACCACTACGGAAGCAGGGCTCACACATTCAGGCCGTCCAGTAAGGATTCAACATGTGACATCTACATTTGTGTTGCACTTAATGAGTTATCAGAAATAGAGGATGTGTTTATTATACCGTCGAAGTTCGCGCGGGTGAAAACTATAAACGTTGGGACGAATAGTAAGTACGACAAATTTATTGATAGGTGGGATTTTGTGAATGAATACACGGAGTTTTATGAATCCATAGCCATTTAATCAAACAATAATAGTGGGGTGAAATCCCCCACAAATACAAGGAGAGGTACAAATGACGGTAAAGACAAAAAGATACAAGAGATGGACGGAAGAGGAAATTGCATATATCGAATATAACTACGGAGTTATGACTACCGCGGAATTAGCAGAAGAACTAGGCAGGAATGCGCAAGCGATTCGTTCGGCGGCATATAGTCGTGGAATGAAGCGTAAAGGGCAATTGGAATACACCATATATTCTGGCGAAGAAATTAAGTTTACAGGTAACCAGGAGGACTGTGCTGCTTATTTGGATGTAAGTATAGTTGACTTCCACAGCATGAAAGCCCCGAGTTATGCAGAGAGGTCGAAAAACGGAATCCGAATTGTAGACTTAGGAAGATGGAGGATTGACGAAGATGAATGATCAAGCATGGGAGATCATGTATAAGGATTTACGCCTAGGATACAACGCTTTACAGAGTGAGCATGAGCGGTTGAAAGATCATTATGAGGAATTAAAAAAGATAGCGAAGAATATCGAAACAGACAAAAATGAAATATGGATGGAGTACCGCGAGTATTACGAAAAAATGACGGAGCTTGAAGATAATTATGATGAACTAGCAACAGCTTACAACAACGCACAAAAAGAGATTAGCATACTTAAAAATGGAGGTAATGATGATGAGTAAAGAGCGGTTGGAACAGATAAAGGAAAACGAAATGAATTTTCATAGAGGATATGAAGATTTGGAAAGTGATTTTAGCTGGCTTGCCGAACAAGCTGAACGAACGCAGGTGTTGGAATCAGAAAACAAACGTTATCGTTATACGACAGACTACCTAAAATTAAAACTATCTGACTTTCATTTATATGCATATGAGATTAGGGAAGTATCAGAGGAAAAAATGATAAAAGATGATGCAGATTGGCTGAAGGAAGACATATTGAACACATTAAGAGCATTGGAGGCGGACAAATGAAAACCTACCTAACAAACGAGCAGCGCATGACAGCATACTACCAGGATCAACTAAGCAAGCTTGGATTTACAGATACGGAACAGCTATCATATGCGGAGTTGAAATATAAGTTAACAGTAGAACGCACGAAAAACATAAATTATGAACATGAAAGCAATCAATTTTTCTAGGGGGAAAACAAATGAGTTACAAAAGAATCTGTTTTGAATGCAGCAATAGAAAGAATCTGGTCACAGGGTCATTATTATGTGTGGGTTGTTTCAAGGAGTTTGCTGATAAGATGCGGGCGAGGGTAAGGAAATGAATTACTATGAGGCTAAAAAGCATTTCAAGCATGCACTAGGCAACCAACAAACAATTACCATACCAAAGTTAAGGAACATACTAGAGTCTATGAATATATCGCACAAGGGTAACAACGTATTAGTAACTAAGCGTAAAGGCAATGTGGATACAGTGATTGAGTTTAGAGGTAAACGCTATGTATATGATCCAGATAATAAATAGGGGGTCGATCGTGTGAGCATGATACGGCAAAGGATATGGGACAAGTCAGGCGGTGTTTGTTGGTATTGTGGCGAGGGATTAAAGAGAGGTTGGCATACAGATCACTTCTTGCCACTTAAAAGAAATCCAGACGGAACTATGCAGAATCCTGAGAATGATAGCTTTGAAAATCTAGTCCCATCGTGTGCGAGTTGTAACATCATGAAGTCAGATATGGATATTGAGGGATTTAGACATAGGATTGGTAACTTTATAGAGCGATTGAATCGGGATATACCAGTTTACAGGCATGCTGAAAGATATGGATTAGTACAGGAAACAGGCAAGGATGTAGTGTTTTGGTTTGAAAACAATAGGGGGAATTGATGTGAATTTAACTAAACTATTCGAAATGCAAAAGGTGCTGGATGACAGGATTGTCGCTGAAAAGGGATTACAAGGCGTTGATTTGCTAGATAAGAAGATTCTAGCACTGCTAACTGAACTTGGTGAGTTAAGCAACGAATATAGAGGGTTCAAATTTTGGAGTGAGGAGCAAGAACCAAGAACAACAAGCATGAAATTAGTATCTTACGAAGTTAATGGTGAGTTAATAAATAAAGCTGAACCTTATAACCCACTCCTAGAAGAATACGTTGATTGTCTGCATTTCATATTGTCGATTGGGAATGACAGACCACTAAATGTGGGAGGGTTCGAATTATTAGACAAACAAGTGATAAGTCACAATATAAATGTGTACACAGAGAATTCAATAACTAAACAGTTTAACTGTATCTTCAAAAACATTACTGACTACAAAAACGATTACGAACAAGAGTCTTACGAAGGCTTAATTTTACGCTTCATTTCATTAGGCGAAATGTTAGGCTTCACCACAGATCAGATAGAGCAAGCTTATTTTGAGAAGAACAAGATAAATCATGAACGCCAAGATACAAATTATTAATAGGGGGATTCAATGGGAAAGATTAACTCACGAAAAACAACAGTAGACGGGATCACTTTCGATTCCCAAACTGAATCGGAATTTTATAGGCATTTAATGGGGCGTGACGATGTAAAAGATATTGAGTTACAGCCCCATTTTATATTAATGGACGAGTTTACAGTCAGTTGTGGGCGATGTGTGAAGGGCAAGGTGTCATCGCCTAAGACTGGAAACCCGATCAATTGTAGGACATGCAGAGGCACAGGCGAGAGGACAAGGCGACCTTGGACATACACTAGCGACTTCCGGATCATCTGGGATGCAGGACATGAGGACATTGTGGATGTTAAGGGATGGGCGAATGAACGATTTCCATTGGTGAGAAAGATGTTTGAGTATAGGCACGGTAAAGAGTTGTTAGTGGTTAAAAAACAAAAGAATGGGTGGAGATATGTGTGAGAGTAGAATGCATGTTTAACTTCTATGACGGTGAAAGAGAATCAATAATTTTCAAGGGAGACATCAACGAAGATCAGTTACTTCGGGTTAAAATAGGTATTCAAGAAGGATGTAGGGATAAAGAGTTTGTTTATTTAGATAATGGAGTTAAGGAAATAGGCGTAGATTGCTCAAAGATCAGATCGTACTCAATTGCGAGGTGGAAACCAAATGAAACATGAATTTCGCTGGGTACTAAGCAAATACAGAAAAAATAAAGGTGGAGCAAGGCAGCCGGTTAAGCCTAGTAGATACTTTAAATACTTGAATTCGATAGGGGCGGGATTCCATGACAGTAAACAGTCCGACAAGATCAACAATTAAACAAGCTGAACAAGAATGGTTTAATTACAACGATTACTTAAAAGAAATAGCCGATCTACGGCAGGGCATATTAAACCCATACGATGCCTTTCCTGATGAAAATATGGGCGGTGGAGCTAATAGTGTGCGAGACATATCAGATCCCACTGCGGACATGGCAACTAGGTTGTATGTGGACGAGGGATTAGGCTATTGGGAGGGTAAAGCTAGAATAATAGAGATGCTTTATAATGATTTGTCGGACGAGCATAAAAAACTAGTCAGGTTGAGGTATTGGAGCAGGAACAATGAATTGACTTGGGACGGAATCGCTATGCGACTTAAGATAAGCAAAAGGCAAGCGATGAGGTGGAGGGACGAGATCATGAAGAAAACAATTGAAAAGATTTAAAAAGAATTTTACAAATGTCACTTTACATCCGTTTTAGCATGGTATTATTGTATTATGGCATATAAGACATGCCACGTGTGACGGAGATCACACATAGTTTTACCACAATATATAGTAATGTTCTAACAAACTGTACTATATTATTTACCGGCGATCCATTTAATTATGGGTCGCTATTTTTATACTTACTAAACGGGATGTAATTTGGGATACGTAAAACAGGTGGGGGATTACGTGATATGAAAATTAACTGGAATAACGAAAAAGAAAACTATTTACTTAAATTAAGAAGAGATAAACATACATGGAAAGATACATCGAAATTGATGTCCAAGGAGTTTGACGGTAATTTCACCTTGGAGTCATGCAGGAATAAATATAGGTCATTACGGGATAGCGGGATCATCAATGTTAAGCCAAAGGATGAGCCTAAGCCGTACAAAGAAGAAATTAAGATGCTACAGGATGGATCACATACGTCTGATAAACTAATTGAGTTGTCAGAAGAAGAAATGAAAGATAAGGATGCGGTGTTGCTTGCCCACGGATATAGTCCTGATGAATGGGAATTGACATCTAGCCAATCCAGTATGTGGCATCATCGAAACAAAGAAGATGGAACTAAGACAATGTTTGCTAGTAAGATTAAAGCCAAGCCGATTACAGATGGATTCAATTTGGATGAGCTATTAGAAACAATTAACAATATTGAACCTATTAATATTGAAGTACCTAAATATAAAGTTAAGCATAAGCAACTATTAGAGATTAGTTTATTCGATCAACATTTCGGGATAAATAGCTATGATGATTACAAAGAAACGCAATCAAAGATCAGTGAATTAATCACATCTAGAGTGTGGGAGCAAATAGTAATAACCGTTGGTAGTGATATGTTACATCACAATGGGTTCACTAACATGACAGTCAGCGGAACAGAAATCGAACATGTGGACATGGTTCAAGCTTGGGAAGATGCGAGGCTATTCTACCAACCTTTGATAGATAGGGCACTACTAAATTCTAATGAAGTCAAAGTCATTTACATCTGTGGGAATCATGATCAGGCGATGTCGTGGGCATTTGCTAAGATGTTAGAGTCTATGTACCCGCAAGCAACATTCGATGTGGAGTTAGAAGAGCGTAAGGTACACACGTTTAAAGAAATATTCATCGGTTACGCTCATGGAGATAAAAGGCCTAAACAGATACCTAGTTTGTTTCCTGCTGAATTCCCTAAAGAGTGGGCAGGAGCTAAAATTCGGGAATTGCATTTAGGCCATTATCATCATCAGATTGACTCAGTAAAGGATCAATTCGGAATGACTACACGGACACTATCGACTGGTGGCAAGACGGACAAGTGGCATCAAGACATGGGGTTCGTAGGAGCGCATAAGAGGTTTATGGTATTTGAATATACAGCGGATGAATTAGTAGGAATACATTATGTATAGCATGTGGTTATTTATAGTTGAGTTCCTTATCCCGTTAATCACAATGATATTCATAATTTACGCTAGTTGGCACGGGATGGAGTTAAAGACGGGCAAAATCGAGGTAAGGCTTCATTCGATCAAACGACTTATTAAACGATGGAGGTAATACCATGCTAATGACAAAAAAGAAAGCAAATAGGTTGATTAAAGAGGCTTATAAAGAGGGTTATGTAGACGGTCATTTCTTTGGGTCCATTGAAGAACGTGATCAAGGTTATGAAGAAAGGCATACAAAGGACAAGCGCAAGTCGATAGATGTATGTATCGGCGAGGATAAGGTTCGAGAGGTCATAGACAAGATAAATAACGAGAATAAAAGATATAGATATTTCTAGTACATGAGGTGATCCAATGCCAATCGTAGGGGCAATTTGTGTGCTCATTCTCATAATAATGGTGCTGGCAACTGATTAATACGGAGGTGTAATGATGGACACATTAAATTTAATAGCGAGAATGATATTAAACATAATTTTAATTGGAGTAGCAATTGGCTGGGTGGTAGTCTTTTACAAGGAAAGTAAGCGAGAGATGGTCATCAGACTTACCCGGAAAGACATAGAAAACATAGCAGATGAATTACAAGCAAGAGAAAACGGAAGATTAAGCAAAAGTAAAGAAATAGATGAGATCATGAAACCCTGACACACCGCAATTAAATGCCACCTCTTCACGGGGTGGGTACTTGATATATTTTTCCAAGTATAGGATACTAGACATAATAAAAATTAGGGGGTATCAAATATGAGGAAGATATTCATTTTAATGTTCTTGGCAATCATCACATTTGGGTTAACAGCATGTGGGGGAGAGGCAACAGAGAAAGAAGTAGACTCAGTGGAAGCTAGCGGTAAGGAAGACAACGAAGAGGAAAGCGACACAGAGGATGCGACAAGTGAAAAAGAAGAAGTCGGCGAAGTTATTGCAGATGACGATCACATTAAAGCAACCTTGGTGAGTGTGGAACACATAGAGGATGAAACGTTTGACGAAGAGCTA
>Ga0209487_1004716_pt1 | contig 10377 bp, 7 predicted proteins | sample Poulit2012_FD_187524 | JGI IMG/M metagenome (GOLD analysis project Ga0209487, IMG submission 187524) | Agricultural soil microbial communities from Georgia to study Nitrogen management - Poultry litter 2012 (SPAdes) (version 2) | ecosystem: Environmental > Terrestrial > Soil > Agricultural land... | reverse complement strand
GGAGAAGTCCGAGGCTGAGAAGGTGAGGAGCACCGTGGCAGCACCGGGGACGGCATCGACGACTCCGGGAAGGTCTCGCAGGTGTTCCGCGAGCACTACGGGGTTTCGCCCCGGGGTGTCGACGAGCAGCGCCCCCGGGCCGTAGGGGACGATGACCGGTTGCCTCGTCACGGCTCGCTCCACGCGCGGATGTCTACCTTCGCCCGGGCGAGGCCTGCGCGAATAGAGCGGGCGAGCTCGATCGCCCCGGGGGTATCCCCGTGCACGCAGATCGAGCGAACGGTCATCGGCAGCTGCGCTCCGGAGTGGGTGCGCACCCTGCCGCGGGCGAGTTCGAGCGCTTGGGCGAGCGCGTCCTCGGGCCGGGAAACCACCGCGCCGGGCCGCTGGCGCGGGAGGAGGAACCCCTCGTCGTCGTACCCGCGGTCGGCGAAGCCTTCGCCGTAGATCCTCACGCCTCTCGCCTCCGCGAGCGCACCCACCGTTCGCTGGTGGGCCTGTGGGGCGAGGAGCAGCGGAAGGGAATGCTCCGCGGCGGCGGCCACGAGCGCGCCGGCGTGTTCGTCGTCGTCGAGCACCGCGTGGTACAGCGCCCCGTGCGGTTTGAGATACCGCACCTGCGTGCCCTCTTCGCCGGCGATCGCCGCGAGCGCGGCGATTTGTTCACTGAGCGAGTCCCGCAACGCCGCGCTCGGGATGGTCATTCTGCGCCGGCCGAACTCCTCTCGATCGGGGTAGCTCGGATGCGCTCCGATGGCGACCCGGCGGGAACTGGCCCGCGCGACGGTGCGCTGCATCGTGCCGCGGTCGCCTACGTGGCCGCCGCAGGCGACATTGACGCTCGTGACGATTCCGAGCAGGTCGTCATCGCCGCTCATCCCCTCCCCGAGGTCGGCGTTGAGGTCGATCATCCCGGATCGCTTTCCTCTCCCGCGAGATCGGCAACCGCCTCCGGTCCGCCGCCGAGCAGGCGATGGAAACCCTCTTCATCGAGGATGGGGCGGCCAAGTTCGCGCGCTCGGTCCTCCTTCGAACCGGCTCCGGGCCCGACGACGACGAAGTCGGTCTTCTTTGAGACCGAGCCCGTCGCTTTGCCTCCGCGGGTGATGATCGCTTCCTTCGCCCCGTCGCGGGTGAAGTCTTCGAGCGAGCCGGTCACGACGATGGTGAGGCCCTCGAGCGTGCGCGGGATCGAGTCGTCGACCTCATCGGCCATCCGGACCCCGGCGGCGCGCCATTTCTCGATGATCCCGCGGTGCCAATCCTCGGCGAACCATTCGGTGATCGCCGCCGCGATGGTTGGACCGACACCGCTGACGTCGGCCAGTTCCTCCGTAGAGGCAGCGGCGATCTTATCCAGCGAGGAGAAATGCCCCGCCAACGCCCGCGCGGCCGTCGGCCCGACGTGCCGGATCGAAAGCGCCACGAGGATGCGCCACAGTGGCTGGGCTTTTGCCTTCTGGAGCTCCTCGATGAGGTTGGTCGTAGTTTTTCGGGGAGCCCCGCCCTGGGTGAAGAAGTATGGGATCTGCTCCCATTCCCCCGTGAGCTCGCCCTTGACCCGCTTCTCGCGCCATACCTTCACACCCTCAAGGTCTTCGAGAGTGAGGTCGAACAGGTCTCCCTCGTCGACGAGCACCGGGGTCTGGTACTCCCCCGCCGCCGAATCGGGGCGGCCGTGCTCGGGATCGGTGAGCGCGATCGCTGCCTCCCACCCGAGCGCGTCGATGTCGAGCCCCGATCGGGAGGCGAGGGCGAATACCCGCTCCCGGAGCTGCGCGGGGCACGAGCGCTGGTTGGGGCACCGGATGTCGACGTCGCCCTCCTTCGCCGGGGCGAGCGGCGTGCCGCAGGCGGGGCACGCCGTGGGCATGAGGAACTCGCGTTCGTCTCCGGTTCGCTCCGCCTCGACCGGGCCGAGGATCTCGGGGATGACATCGCCGGCCTTGCGGATGATCACGGTGTCCCCGATGAGCACGCCCTTGCGGCGGACCTCGTTGGCGTTGTGCAGCGTGGCCATTTCCACGGTAGAACCGGCGACCAGCACGGGCTCCATCACCCCATAAGGCGTCACCCGGCCGGTGCGGCCCACATTGACCCGGATGTCCAGGAGCTTCGTCGTCACCTCTTCCGGGGGGTACTTGTAGGCGATCGCCCAACGGGGCGCCCGGGAGGTGGTGCCGAGTTGGCGTTGGGAGGAGACGTCGTCGACCTTGATGACGAACCCGTCGATCTCGTGTTCGTAATCGTGGCGGCTCTCCTCCACCTCGGCGATGTGGGTGATGATCGCGTCGATGTCGTAGAACACCTCGTTGTGGGGCGATACCGGCACGCCCCACTCGCGCAGGTAATCGTACTCTTCGCTCTGGCGGCGTAGGTGCGGGCCGCCTTCCCACACGATCGCTCCGAAGCCGTGCGCGTATAGCCGCAACTTCCGCTGAGCCGTGATCCGGGGATCCTTCTGGCGCAGCGAACCGGCCGCGGTGTTCCGCGGGTTCGCGAAGGGTTGTTTGCCTTCTTCGCGCAGTTGGGCGTTGAATTCCTCGAACGCGTCGACCGGATAGAACGCTTCTGCGCGGATTTCCAACACCTGGGGATGGCCCGAGCCCTGGAGCTGGATCGGAACCGTTGCGATGGTGCGCACGTTGTAGGTGACGTCCTCGCCGGTCGTGCCGTCCCCGCGGGTGAGCGCGCGGGTGAGGACGCCGTTTTCGTACACGAGCGAGACGGCCAGGCCGTCAATCTTGAGTTCCCCGAGCAGCGGGATCTCGCCTGAGATTTCCTTGCGCACCCGCTCGTGCCACGCGCGTAATCCCTCGAGGTCGAACACGTTATCGAGTGAGAGCATCGGCTGGATATGGTCGACGGTTTCGAAGTCGGTGGTGAACGCGCCGCCTACCTGCTGCGTCGGCGAGTCGGGTGTGCGCAGTTCCGGGTGAGCCTCTTCCAGATCAGTGAGTTCGCGCAGCATCGCATCGAAATCCGCGTCGGGAATCGTGGGTTGGCCGATGTAGTAGGCGAACTGGTGGGCGCGGATCTCTCGGGCTAGTCGATCAGCCCTTGCTGCGGGGGATTCTTCACTCACGCTTCTATTGTTTCACCCTTCCGCAAGCTCCCCACCTCAGGACTCCGCCGGCTCCTCCGATGGGGTCGAGGTGGGGTCTGACGTCGAGGGTGACGACGGCGATCTATCTGGAGTTTCCGACGGCGTCTCATCGGGCGATTCCGTCGGGGACTCCGATTCGCTGCCTTCCTCGTCCTCGTCGTTGTCCTCGTTCGCTTCCTTCACCGGGGTTGGTTCTTCGCAGGCGAGCACGCCTATGGACGCCTCGCTATCGCAGCTCGCATGCACCCAATCTTCGCCGGCGTGGGTCCGATCGATGAAGTATTCGGAGCCTTCCGGCCCAACCCGGATGAACCAGACGTGGACGCTATCGTCCGCGGTTTGCACAGCAATAGCGCTCTCTTTGCCGCTATTGGTTTTCCCGCCATCAAGACAGTCTGCTACGTCCGGGCTGATGAGATCAGCGCCTGCCTGACTAGCGAAGTCTCCGCAACTGGGGAAATGCTCGCGATCGGCGAACTTCTCTGGTCCCTGGTCATTGCGAGAGGAGTAGATGTACTCCTGCCAGTTAGGGAATGTGTAACGTTCCGGGCCGGGAGTCTCCTGTTCATCGGTGTTTCCCTCCGATGGCTCTTCCGTCTCCGGAGAAGAACTGCCCTCGCTGGGTTCCGGCTCGCTCGGTTCTTCTTCCCCTTCGCCGCTGGGAGTCGCGGTCGGTGCGGGCGCGGGCGGCCACCATCCCGATTGGTCGTCGGGGGCAGCAGACTCAGCTTCTGGAGAAGTCTCAGACGGATCAGGGGTATCCGAGGGCGGGCCTTCAGTGCCGGAGGGTCCTTCACCTTCGGGGTCGTCGGCGTCGTTCGTGGCGCCCGCCCCGGGGTCGTCGAGCACGATGGTTTTGCCAGCGCAACCACTCACCCCGACTAACACAACGAGGAGAGTGACCCCAAGAACGATTCGTAGGCGCATTATGTCGCCAGCACCGGAAGCATTGGAGCGATGTTCTCACCGACTCGGTCCGTCGCGGAGATCGACCCTTGCCCAAGGACCCGGCTCCCCTGGTACACCACGAGGGATTGCCCCGTGGCAACTCCGCGGACGGGTTCGGCGAGCCGAGCAATGATCTCGCCATCCACCACGGTGACCCGGGCGGGAATCTCTCGACCGTGAGCGCGGATCTGCACGGCGAGGTCTTCTGCCTCGGCGGGGTCGACGTCGTCGGCGAGCCAGACGACCTCGTTCGCGGTGAGTTCGTCCACCGACAGCAGCGCCGCGGGGCCGACGATGACCCGGTTCGTCTCCGGTTCCGTTGCGAGCACGTAGCGGGGCTTGCCGTCTTCGGCGGGCCGCTCGATTCCCAGCCCCTTGCGCTGGCCGACGGTGTATCCGTACGACCCTTCGTGGGATCCGAGAACATTGCCGTCGACGTCGATGATCTCGCCCGGTTTCGAACCGAGCCGCTCCCGCAGGAAGCCGCGGGTATCCCCATCGGCGACGAAACAGATGTCGTAGGAGTCCGGCTTGGCGGAAATGCTCAGCCCACGGGCCGCGGCCTCAGCGCGGACGTCGTCCTTGGAAGCGACGTCCCCAAGCGGGAAGATCGAGCGCTCGAGCCGGTCATATCCCATGACGGCGAGCACGTAGCTCTGGTCTTTCGCCGCATCCGCCGCGCGGTGCAGCTCCAAGCGTTCCTCATCGCGCACGATGTTCGCGTAGTGGCCGGTGACGACGGCGTCGAACCCCAGGGCGATGCCGCGGTCCAGGAGCGCGGAGAACTTGATGTGTTCGTTGCAACGCACGCACGGGTTCGGGGTGCGCCCCGCCTGGTACTCGGAGAGGAAGTCCGCAACGACAGTTTCCTCGAATTCTTCCGATAGATCCCACACGTAATAGGGGATCCCGAGGACATCGGCGGCGCGCCGGGCGTCGGAGGCGTCCTCGATGGAGCAGCAGCCTCGCGAGCCTGTGCGGTGTTGGGCGCGGCTGCGGGAAAGCGCCATGTGCACCCCCACAACCTCGTGTCCGGCGTCGACAGCTCGGGCCGCGGCGACGGCCGAATCTACGCCTCCAGACAGTGCTGCCAATACTTTCATGTCTGCTACCTTACGATTTTCTCGAGTCTCGTGCTGAATTTAATTCATTGTGGATTTACGCGAATGCCGCTCGCGCACGCTCAAACACCGTGGGCACAAGCCCCAATGCGGCGTCGATATCGGCCTGGGTGGTCGTGTAGCCGAGGGTGAACCGGAGGGCGCTGCGCGCCTCTTCCTCCGTGCCGCCCATCGCGAGCACGACGGGCGAAGCGCCCACCACTCCGGCCTGGCAGGCCGAACCCGCCGACGCGGCGACCCCGGCCATGTCGAGGGAGAAGAGCACCGCCTCCGAGCGGGTGCCGGGAACCGACACCAGCAAGTGCCCGGGCAGGCGTTCCTCCTCCTCGCCCCAGATGCGGCTGGCGGGAACCGCGGCGCGGATACCCTCTTGCAACTGCTCGCGAAGCCCGCGGAGCCGGGCGGCCTCCTCGACCTGGTCGCGCACCGCGCTGCGGAGTGCCGCCGCGAGCGCTGCGGCGCCGGCCGCGTTCACCGTTCCCGAACGGATTCCCCGTTCCTGCAATCCCCCGTGCATATGGGGGGTGGGGGTGAACTCGCGGCGAGCGAGGAGCACGCCGATCCCCACCGGGGCCCCGATCTTGTGCCCAGAGATACTGAGTGCGCTCAGGCCGCTGGCGCCGAAATCGATGGGCACGTGCGCTGCTGCCTGTACCGCGTCGCTATGCACCCGGGCCCCGTGCCGGGAAGCGAGGTCGACGATCTCCCGGATGGGTTGCAACACTCCGGTTTCGTTATTCGCCCACATCACCGACACGACCGATACCCCGGGGCCGGCTGCCTCGAGGTAGTCGCTCAACGCTGGCAGGTCCACGGCGCCGCGGCTCGTCACTGGTGCGACGTGGAGCTTCGCCCCGTGCTGGGAGCGGAGCCAATGGGCGGTTTCGATGACCGCCGGATGCTCCACCGCGGAGACGACGATGCCCGGGCGTTGCGCACTCGCTGCGAACCATCCCCCTTGCACCGCGAGGTTGTCCGCCTCGGTGCCGCCGGAGGTGAAGATCACTTCCGCAGGCTCGGCGCCGAGAAGCCCCGCCACTTCCTCCCGCGCTTCATCGAGGTACCGGCGCGCGTTTCGGCCAAAGGAGTGAATCGCATTCGGGTTGCCCAATTCGCGGGCAACGCGGAGGAACTCTTCGCCCGCCTCAGGGCGAAGAGGAGCAGTTGCCGCATGGTCAAGATAGGCCCGAGTCACCCGCACAGTGTAGTTCTGCCCGCCGCGTTCTGGGTATGCCGCAGGCCACAGTTGCCGCCGGACGAGGGCCAGGCGTCAGCGCGGCGAGCCCATCGGACGTACTATTGTCACGCGTTTAAGCGAAAGCCCCGCCCGCGCACATGATTTCGATGAAGGACGAGCGATGACCGACACCCTGGTGGATACCAATGAGGCAGCGACCTTACCTGCCCGCTTCCCCCAGCGGTTCGGCGTGCACGTCCTCGATGGCGGGGTGGACGTCGTCGTGCATGCCCCGAACGCTGCGTCCGTGCGGTTCTGCACCTTCGGTGAGGGTGGTGAGGAGCGCGTGCGCCTGCTGCCGGGCGCGCACGGGACCTGGACGGCGCACCTGCCCGGAGTGGAACCGGGAACGGTGTACGGGTTCCGCGTGGATGGCGCGTACGACCGCCGCGCGGGCACGGCGTTCAATCCGGCCAAAGTGCTCCTGGACCCTTACGCCCGGGGAATCGCCGGCGAGTTCACTGGCGCGGCGGAGGCCTACCCCGGCGCGGAAACCCCAGACGAGACCGATTCCGCCGGGCACGTGCCTCTCGGCGTGATTTTGCCACCCGTCCCGCAGATTCCTATCGACTCCGGGGAGCGCCCCCATACTCCGTGGAGAAGCACCGTCATCTACGAGGCGCACGTGCGGGGACTGACGGCGCTGCTGCCGGGCGTGCCGGAAGATCTGCGGGGGACGTATGCGGGCCTTGCCCATCCCGAAACGGTCGCGCACCTCAAGCGGCTGGGTGTGACGGCGATTCAACTCCTGCCCCTGCACGCGAAGGCGACCGAACCGTCCGTACTCGAGCGGGGGTTGGTGAACTACTGGGGCTACAACACGCTCAACTTCTTCGCGCCGGAGCCCTCCTACGCCACGGCTGCCGCGCAAGACGGGGGCGCGGGCGCGGTCCGCGATGAGGTCCGCGGAATGGTGCACCTGCTGCACGAGGCGGGCCTGGAGGTGCTCGTCGACGTCGTCTATAACCACACGTGTGAAGGCGGCCCGGACGGGCCGATGCTCTCGTGGCGAGGGTTCGATGAGGCAGGATACTACCTCCGTTCGGCCGACGGATCGCACTACCGAGACATGACGGGGACGGGTAATTCCCTCGACTTCCGCCACCCGCGAGTAGTCCAACTCGCCCTCGACTCCCTGCGCTATTGGGTGGAGGACATCGGGGTGGACGGCTTCCGTTTCGACCTCGCCGTGACCCTGGGCCGGGACGGATCCCGGTTCTCCCCGCGCCACCCGTTCCTCACCGCGCTCACCACCGACCCGGTGCTCTCCCACGTGAAGCTCATCGCCGAACCGTGGGATCTGGGCCCCGACGGCTGGCAAACGGGCGCGTTCCCCGCGCCGTTCTCGGAGTGGAACGACCGCTTCCGCGATTGTGCCCGCACGTTCTGGGTCGCCAACCGCGGTGCGATGGCGGCCGGGGAACCGGGAGCGGACCTGCGCGATCTCGCCACGCGCCTGGCCGGTTCAGCCGATATGTTCAACCACGGCCCCCTCCCCCGCGGTCCGGTCTCCTCGATCAATTTCCTCACCGCCCACGACGGCTTCACCCTCAACGATCTCGTGTCCTACGACCACAAACACAACGAGGAGAACGGGGAAGAGAACCGGGACGGCACGGATAACAACCTCTCCTGGAACCACGGCGAGGAGGGGCCGACGACGAGCCCGCAGATCCTCGCCGATCGCACACAGTCGATGCGCAACCTCATCGGCACGCTCCTCGTGGCCGCCGGAGTGCCGATGATCACCGGGGGCGACGAATTCGGGCGCACCCAAAGCGGGAACAACAACATGTACTGCCACGACGACGAGCGCGTCTGGCTGGATTGGAACGTCGGCCCGGGCGGCGAGGACATCTTTGCCACCTTCGCGCACCTGTTGCAGCTGCGCGCGGCGCACCCCGTGCTTCGCCCGGTCCATTACCGGTTCCTCACCTCTTCGGGGCGGCCCACCCTTGCCTGGTTCGATGAGCACGGCGAGGAGATGTCACACGAGGTCTGGCACGACCCGCACTACCGGGTCCTCCAGCTCACCCGCGAGACGGGCAACTCCGATGACCGGCGGATGCTCGTCGTCATCAATGGCGCGCTGAATTCCGTGGCGGTCACGGCGCCCACGGGCGCGGCACCCGCCTACGAACTCGTGTGGGACTCCACGTGGCAGCGCCCCCAAATCGGCACCCTTCCCCCCGAGCTCGGCCAGTTGGAGTCCGGCGGAGACCTCCTGATGCCGGGAATGTCGATGCGCATCTACCTCTCGGCGAACCATTAGTCGCATAGTCCGGCGGGCCTTTCAGTCGATGATCTCGGCTTTGCCTGTGCGATGTAGTTCGGCCAGGCTGTCGCGCATCTTTTTGACCTTCTCGGGACTGTGCCCGGTCCACCCACGGAGTTCTTTGACGATTCGAACCGGATGGCGCGTGCGGTAGGAGCGCGTCGGATTTCCTGGAAACTTTTTGTCGGTCACGTTGGGGTCATCTTCTATCTCGCCGGTCGGTTCGACGATGTAGATGCGCTCAGGTTGGTCTCCTTGCGCCAGTTGCGCGCCCCACGCTGCTGCGGCCAAGGTTTCGGTGATGTAAACATGCCGCATGGTCCTACCGGCTTGGAAGTTTGAGGTGTACCCGGGCACGAGTAGATCTCCGGGGTGGAGCTCGGCTTTTGTGCCGTGCAAATACGTTCCGGCTTCGAACACTTCGAATTCCGTCGGTTCTGTCATTCTTGACTCCTTCTTCAACGATGAATCTGCGTGGTTATCTGTCTGTACTGGGTCGATCGCGTGAACTCGGCAGACGGGTCGCGTGGTGCGCTGGTAGCCGATGGTGAGCCATGCCAGCGCTGATCCCCAGATGAGGAAACTGCCGTAGACGATCCCCAATGCCCAGGGAGCAATTTCAGAATTATCGATTGAAATTTCTCGCCAGAGTGCTGGGACGAGTTGAGCTACTGCTGCGATGCTGACAGGGATGAGCATGAGTGCCCCGGTGGTCCCCACGATGATGAGCGGCCATCGCAGAACAGCCGCGCGCGTTGCCGTCCCCATGGCTAGGCTGGCCAGGATCGCGAGGACTGTCAGCGCTACAGTGTCCCCGAATCCGGGTGAACTAGCGGTCACTGCAGTGATCCCCCGGCCGCTGAGTCCGATATCGGATCCAAGACTCCAGGCCAGTTTGAGAGCGCCGTAAGGTAGCGCTGCTACGACGCTCACCAGAGCAAGGGTTTTAAGGTGTTGGCGGCTACGAGTTGTCGGCGGTTCCGCGGAGTCTCGCCCGCAGCGCAAGCAGCGATTCGACCGTTTGCGCCGCTCAAGGGTCAGCCACAGGACCACAAGGGATGAGGCGAGGACATTCAGCCCGTGGGCGAGTGTCATGGGCCAGGACACCTTCACGTCGAAGGGGCCGCTGCCGTCCGTGAGTAGCTGCCCGGTGCGCACGATGACCATCAAAAGGGTATGTGGAATAGCTAAGAGGCTGCCGAGCAGCATCACTGCCGTAGCCCCGGCTATGCTGGCTCGGATCCCGTTACCTCGATCCGATCCGGCAAGGATCGAGATGGTGAGCGCTGCGGCGACTACCGCAGTCATCAGCGGGGGCGTGATGGGCACGGGCACCGGATCTGTGGCGCCGCTGAGAGCTATGGCTGCGAATGACATTGCAGTGATCGAGCACGCAACCGCGCACCAGGTCCGAGCGATCAGTACCGGTGAACCGGGATCTTGGTTGTGGAATGGGGCTGTCATCGTTCCATTGAATGAAGTGGTATCGATATGTACACGGATACTCCGGCACCGGTGAGTCGAAGGGGACGGGTGTACTATCGCCAGGCGTTGCGGCCGCAGGTTGCCCGACGGGTCACGACTGGCTCGCCCCAGGATCGTTCAATCGAGCAGCTTGCCGGAAGAGATGGTCGCGCTCGGCGAGGTTGTCTGCCTGCATCGCTGCGTCGGCATAGAGTTGGGCGGCCCG
>Ga0209487_1004714_pt1 | contig 10383 bp, 5 predicted proteins | sample Poulit2012_FD_187524 | JGI IMG/M metagenome (GOLD analysis project Ga0209487, IMG submission 187524) | Agricultural soil microbial communities from Georgia to study Nitrogen management - Poultry litter 2012 (SPAdes) (version 2) | ecosystem: Environmental > Terrestrial > Soil > Agricultural land... | reverse complement strand
TCCGGGGCTTCAGAAAGCTGGAGCTGGTCATTAACAACGTCAAGTTCCAGGATGGAAAGCAGATTATCGATCAATCAAACAGGAACGCCGCTTGAGCGCCATACACCAGATTTGACAATAACTCCGCTTTGATTTGAGGGTGGTTTTATCTTCATCGGTCAAATTAGTATTGTTTTCAATATCAGAAACATCTTTAGAAAGAAGTAATTTACGGTGTTGCGGCTTTGTTCCTTTAAGTACCTGCTTGTACAAGTTGTTTGGAGCACTTTGCAAAAGTATATTCTTGGCTTTTATAAGATTTTTGGATAAAGACGTGAACTTGCTCGTAGACAGGGTTTTATCGTTTATCAATTCGTGGTAGTGCTTAACTTCTTCCTCGGCGGCTTTGCGTAGAAACAAAGCTGCCTCTTCTAGATCATGGCCAGCCAGATAACTTTCTGCTTTTTGCAGATGCGTTTTGCATGATTTTATATCTATACTTTCTGCAGCGTTGCCTTGTAGCTCTACAAAACGCCACATAGTATGCTGGTTGTCGATACAGCGACGAAATTCACGAAAAAAACCCAAGTCATGAGTCAGAATGATTTTCTGATAATTATCAAAAGTCCCGGATAGCAAAATATCAACAACTTTCATGCGATTGCTCATATCCAGACTGACAAGAAGATCATCTAGAACCAACAGCTTGAGATCGGCTTTGTGTAAATTTATAAGTGAGGCTGCAAAGCGCACAGATAATGCAAGTTGGGTCAGCTTGGCTTCGTTTAAAAAGCTCTGAGGGCGGCGCATAACTTTGTCATCAATTTTAACTTTAAAGCCTATTTTTGGTCGATGAAATCGGCCATGCAAATTTTGGCCTTCAAACGACGGTGGTTGAGTTAGTCCCAGCTTCATTTGTATCGTTTCTGGGTCGTTTTTAGAAAAGTGTTGATCGTAGAATTTCTGAGCCTTATGACTAATTTTGTCAATTATCGCTTCTAGCTCTCTCTCAAATTTTTTGCATTGAAGTTTGAAATTATCGTATGCTAATTTACCTTTAATGCCTGATAGACGATGAGGGTTTGGTTCTCCGGACTCTATTTTTTTCCATCTATCGTATGGAGTTAGGACACCATCGGGGTTTGTGCTTACACAAAACGGTAAAATCTCTTTAACGAACAGCGGCCAAAGATTAAAATTTTGTGAGTTGCGAAAGTTTGAAAAACCAAATAAAAAACGGTAAGTGATGAAGTCACTAGCTAAATTGCCTTTGAGGATCATAGGCTGTTTGAAAGTGCCGTGGATGTCTCTGTTGATTCGAAAAGCTGTTTCAGTTTCGGTGGTTGTGTGACGCAGGGTCAGAGTGATCTCGCCAGGTGTTGGGCTTGTGCCAGACTGTTCGTAAATATTGAGCAAATGCTCATCACTAGTAGGGTCAAAATATTTGGTGATACCGTCCTTGGGTTTACGTGCGCTTTGCAGGAAAGTGTAAAGAGCCCAGTAAAGAGATGATTTGCCTGAACCATTGGCGCCATAAACCAGTAGGTGACGCCCTCCAAGCTGAAGATCAAACTTACGAAAGGCTTTAAAATTGTGGATTGCAATATGATGTAAGCGTTTACGCATGCCTATACAGAGCCTTTGCGTTGAATGACGGCAAGCAGGTCGGGGCTTTCGGCGGGAATGCGCAAAAGCATGTCGCGGATGGGGTGGTCGCTGGCGTTGGCCTGTTCGTAAAAGGCTCGTGCGGCTCGGACCTGGTCCGCAACGTTAAGGCTGGCTGCATCTGGCGGCAGCAGTGGTTGCACATGGGCGCTGATGGCCAGGTTTTTTTCGGCCATATGGTCGCCAAAGTAAACCTCCATAACGCAGGCGTCAATGACTTGGGTGAAAAAGTCGGCCACCATGCTCAGACGCTCTTTGCCGGTGTCCGCCGCTGCGGTTGCGGCCTGAACCAGCGCCACCAGCGCCTCGAAAAGGCTGCGCTGGCTGGCATCGGGCTTTTTGACCGGTATTTTGTCTACAAAAACCTTACGCACTTCATAGGTTTTACCCAGTAATTCCGGAAAATTATCTTTAAAACAGCAACGGAACAAGCTCGAGTTGAGCACGGCTGTCAGATAACCCAGGGATTCATCTTCGCTGGTAATGATGAAGGCCTTGTCATTGATAAAAAAGTGATCTGCCGTATCCAGATAGAACGGCAGGTATTTGGTCATATTGGGATAGATGATCTTGGACTTTTGAAATTTATGGTGATATGCAATTGAGTCCTGTGTCTCAAACCATTCATAGCTGCCGGATTTTCGGCCGGGCCAGCGGCCGCCTTGCCAATCTCTCGGCTTGGGCTGGAGCTCTTCAAAATATTCCGATAAGTGCTTTTGAATAGGGGGTGGAATATCCTGGTAGCGAAGGCTAAGTGTAGGGAAGGCTGCAATCATCCACTTTTCCCCCTCCAGCGCATGCCATGTGGTGCCGTAACGCTTGAGATCGCGCCCGCGCAGCAGCGGCACAATAAGCTGCTCGCAGGCCGGATCCTGAGCAATCAGCTCGTCACGTTGGGCGCTGGTGATATAAAAAGCTTCATTACAGCCTGTTTTTATGCCGTAGTTGATTTTCAGATGCCACTTTTCCAGCGGCACGCCCTGCTTTTCAACCGTCTGTTTTATACGCTGTCGTTGCGCTGACAGCACCACCCAGGGCTCATTGTTCATATCCCGACGTTCCACATGATTTTTGGAAAAATAGTCGGCAGGGTCATGCATGGCTTCAAGGTCGTCGGCCACGTAGCAGGCAAGCGTAGGGCCATCGGGCTCTTTCCGGGTGATATTAAGGATGCACGTGTAGGTGGTTGCAGCACCAAAATTCTGTGCCATGCCAAAGTCCATGACAGAGGTTGCTTGCACTTGTGTAGCAAGGTATTTGCGCAGCTTTTCACCATATGCCGCTCGCATCCATTTGTTGGATGTGATGTAGCTGAGATGCCCGCCTTGCTTGAGCAGGCGCACGCCGCGCTCATAAAAAAGGCAATAAACATCGCCGCTGGCGGCGTAGGTTGTGTAATTTTGGGCTTGCCAGACTTTTTTGTGCGCAGCGCCAAACTTCTGAATCTGAATATAGGGCGGGTTGCCGATAACAATGTCAAAGCCTGGCTCCAGCGCTGGGCCAAACATGGTGGCGGGCTCAAAAAATTCGGCCACGCTGCTGTGATCGTAGGGGTTCCAGTTGATGCGCTGCTTTTCCTCTTCGCTGCCAAAGCCCAGCCTCTCCAGTTCGGCGAGAATTTTTTCCCGCAGGTTTTCATCCTGTTCGCGCAGCCGATTTTTTTCGCTGCGCGTCGAGGCGGCAAAGTACTGGTGGCGCACATCGTCAAGCCGGGCTTTAAGCAGCTGGATATCATTGTTTTTGGCCAGGCTGGCGGTGATCGTTCCCTTGATATCCAGGGCGATAAGACTGTCGGCGACTACAAACCGGGTTTCAAGGTTGGGCAGGGCGCGAATATTGCGATTTTCGGCGCGGTTGTCGCTTGCTTTTTGATCACATACAAGCGAGATGAAAAAGCGCAGCTTGGCAATCTGAATGGCAATGGGCTGAATGTCGACGCCGTAGATGCAGTTTTCAATCAGATACAGTTTGCGTCCGTAGTCGAGCTCATTGCGTTCGAAGCTGGCATTAATGGCCGCTATGGCGCTGCTGCGCGCTTCAGCGTCTTCAATTTTTTTGGCCTTGTCGAGCTGGCGCTGGTGCCATTTGCTGTTGTGGGGGTCGAGTTTGCCCAGCACAAACACCAGCTTGTGCAGAATGCCCATGGGGTAGGCGCCAGAGCCGCAGGCCGGGTCAAGAATCTTGGTTTCGTCAATGGCGGCAATAAGGGCATTGGCCTCGGCGTCGGTAAAGGCATGCTCCTTTTCGGTATAGGCAAACAAAATATCCAGCCCGGCTGCAGCGTCTTCGGGATTGGTTTCGGGCAGGCGTTGGCACAGCGCTTTGGCCAGGTGGCTTTTGAGCACGCTGTCAACCATATATTCCACAATGGGGCGCGGTGTATAAAATGACCCTGTTTGGCGCCGGGCGCTTTGGCCGGTCTCGGGATTATAGCTGGCCAGCAGGTTTTCAAAGACCTGGCCAAGCAGTTCCGGATCAAGGGCGATTTCCTGTTCCACCGGGGTGTTTTCGGCCAGCGTGAATTTATAGTCGTGCAGAATGTGAAGCAGGCCGCGCACTTTCGCGTTTTTCTTTCGGGAAACGCCAAAGTCATTCTTTCCGCTCAGGTCGACAGCGTGCTGTTCGGCAAAGAACAGGTGGTTGGGCACGTGGGATTGCTTGTTTTTGTTGCGCGAAAACCCGTCCACGTATTGCACCTTGCCGCTGCGGTCTTCTGTGTCCAGGCAAGCAAACAGTCCGCCGTTCAAAAAGGGGATATCGGCGAACAGGTCAAGCGCCTCATCGGGCTGGGTAAACAGGTTTTCGTAGCGGTACAGGTTTTTTACGCCGTATTCCTTTTGGTTGTGGTGAAAACTCTGGTTCAGGGCAAATTTTCGCGCCGGTTTCTCTCCGGGCAGGTTCATGCGCTGGTTAAGGGTGGCAAAGAACAGGTTTTGCAAAATGGCCTGGTGGTAGCTTCCGCTGTCGGGCTCCAGATCGTTAAGTATTTGGGCCAGTTTTGATTCGTCAAAAAGAGCGTCCGGAATGAGATTCTTCTCTTTGAGAAACCAGCAGAAAATAAGCCGGGTCAAAAGCCGGATGATGCCGGTGGAGTTGCGCTCGAGCTCGTCGGATTCCAGGTCATCCGGAAAGCTTACCTGTCGGCGTGCCCAGAAATACCAGTTGGACAGTTCTTCATAAAAGCGCTGGTTGAGAAGTTCGATATTGAAAATCTCGGCCCAGGCTGTATGCAGCTGGTCAAAGCTCGTAATGTTACGGCGGCCCGTTTCGAGGGTTTCCAGCGCCAGTGAGGACAGAATGTCCAGATGCCCCCGGTGCGGCTGGTGAATGTTGATATTCTGGATAAGCGTGACCTTGCCAAGCACGTCCCTGCTTTTGTCGCGCTTGTGATAGCGACGGTTGATAATGGCCAGAGACAGCCGGTCGTCAATTTTGAAAAGCACCAGCACCGGCATGGGAAAAACGCGATTGATGCGGCGCGTGATATCGGCCAGCTTTCCGCGCGCATAATCACGGGGCTGCAGTTTGACGGCAAAAAACACGTAAGACTGCATGACCGACCGATGCACGCTATCGTCCTTGAAAAGGGACTGGGCGGAAGAAAGGTCTTCGTCGGTCAGCTGGAAAAGAAGCTCAACCTGCTTCCACTTGGAAAGCAGCGCTCTGGGATGCTGAAGATGACCTTCCACATCAAATTCTTCGCAGAAATCATCTACCGATGCTATTTCCAGGGTACGGCTGGATTGGTAGCCAAGGCCGGAGAAAAAATCCAGCGCGGCCTGTCGCAGCGGCTTCTTGCTGAAGTTTTGTATATGGTCAAAGAGCTTTTGTTTCAGTTCAATTGTCATCCTTGATCACCAGCCAGGTTACAAGATCAAAGTCGGTGGTTTTGCGCGCCGCCTTGTTCGAAGGAACAAGCGTTCCATCGCGCCCCTGCAGCAGGTTAAGCCGGTTTTTGCGTCCAAACTGTCGCGCAATGGCGGCCACTGCCTTGTTAAGCAGGCCATCGTACCGGCTCATGTCGCTGCCATTGGACGTTTTGGCATCAAACAGCTTGCACAGCTCGTCGTATGGTTGTTTGGAGCCAACACAAACAGCCTTGAATATTTCCAGAACCTGCTTGGGCGAGGTAAAGTTGTAGCGCACCTCGCCATCATTGCGGATATACACCAGAAAGTAGGGCTGCAGCGGGTTAACAATTTCATTTTCGCTGCTTTCTGTGCGCTGTCTCAAGCAATAAATCACACCGGGCTGGATGACTTCATGCTTGTTGTGTGGCGGAACAACAGCGTACAGCCCCAGCGGCGCTTCTTCAAGCTCTTGGCGGTTTGATTCGATGTAGGCCGCAAGCTCCATGCGAAAATCATCAAGGGTAAATTCGCTCAAGGATATTGTTTCGTTGAAGTCTTCAAGATCAAGAACTTCATCGCGCATGCGAATAAGTTGTCTGTCGCGGTAATGCATGTCTTCTTCAACCAGGTTTTCAATATCGCCGGCCTGCAGCACGTTGTCTTCTGCAGTGGCGGAAATATCGACCAGCGCCATGCGCGCTTCAACCCGATTTTTTAGATTGATGTACTTGTTGAGATCGGGGGTGGGCCAGAAGTTGATGAGCTGAATTGAATCGTTGTGGCTGCCAATGCGGTCAATACGACCGAAGCGCTGGATGATTCGTACCGGGTTCCAGTGAATGTCATAGTTGATGAGGTAGTCGCAGTCCTGCAGGTTCTGGCCTTCCGAGATGCAGTCGGTGGCAATGAGCAGGTCAATTTCATCATCCTGGGGCATGGACGCCATTTGATCGCGCTTTTTGGCGCGCGGCGCAAAGTTGATGAGAATCTGGTTGAAATCAACTCTTCCAAACGTTGTTCGATTGGGCCGGGTGCCGCCCGAAACCAGGGCTATGTTTACACCCAATTCGTTCTGTACCCATTGCTCGAGCTGTTCATACAGATAGGCTGCCGTGTCGGCAAAAGCGCAAAAGACAATCACTTTCCGGTTGGCTTCACCAAGTCTGTTCTGCGTCGGGTTGTCCACCTTGTTCTGAATAAGCTGCTTGAGCCGGGCCAGCTTGGCGTCGCGTTCGGGTGTAACCGCCTTGGCGTTGTCGGCAAGCAGTGAAAGCTGCTGCTTGTCGCGGGTCAGGTCGGTTAGCCAGCGTTCGACATCCAGGTGCTCCATTTTGTATTTGAGCTTGCTGCCCACCTCGAAGGCTTCGGTCAGCTCTTCGTCCTCGTCATCCTCCTGGCCGCGGTCAAACAGGTCATTTTGCGGATCCAGTTCGACGCTTTCCTGCTGGTGTTCGAGAAAATATCTTAGCCTTTGTTCCAGATCTTCAATTTTGGAAACCGTGCGCTCCATGGTTACGGCAAATGAATGTACAGAACTTTCCAGTCGCTTCAGAAAGTTCACTTTCATCATTCCAACCAGAAAGTGCTCGCGGGTCTGCTGGCTGAAGTTGCCCGCGCCGTGCTCTTCGTAGTGTTTTTTGTAGCCGTCCAAAACATACTTGTTGGGGTTGTAGAGCGACAGTTGATAATTGTCTATTTCGTCGTTGAGGCGGTCATATGAAAGAAAGCGCTCCATGGAATCAATTTCGGAATGAATGGCCATGGGCTTGTTTCGCTCGGGAAAACTGCCAATTTCCTTCATGGCATCGGCATAGTATCTTTGTATATGGTTGCGAGAGCGCGCTATGGTGAGTTCATCGAGCAGGCTGAAAAATCCGGATGACAGCTTTTCCATCAGCTGGCGGCTATCGCGCTTGCCGGTTTGTTTGGACCACTCCATGAACGTTTTCTGAGCTGCCGCCAGCGTATTCTTGATGCTGCGCAGCCCAATGGTTTGGGCAAAGGCAGCATCGTTTTTTTCCGTAAGCAGGTAAATTTGGTTGCGCAGGTCGCTAAGATTATTGTTGACCGGCGTGGCGGTGAGCAGAAGCACTTTTGTCTTTACGCCAGACTGTATGATGTCTTCCATGAGTCGCTCATAGCGGCTTTTGCGCAAGCGGTTGCCATCTTCATCTCTCGGCCCCTTTGTGTCATTTCTGAAATTGTGCGACTCGTCAATAACCACAAGGTCGAAATTTCCCCAGTTGAGCGTCGCCAGATCAACACCATCGACATTGCCGCTGTCGCGTGAAAGGTCAGTGTGCGACAACACGGTGTAGGCAAATCTGTCTTGCAGAAACGGGTTGAGCTCGCTGTTGTTTTGGGCCAGGTAGACAGTCCAGTTGTCGCGCAGCTTTTTGGGGCACAGTACAAGCACCCTTGCATTGCGCAGCTCGTGGTATTTAATGACCGCCAGCGCCGAGTAGGTCTTGCCAAGGCCTACGCTGTCGGCAAGAATGCAGCCGCCGTGGGCATTAATCTTGTGTATGGCAGCCTTGACGCCGTCTTTTTGGAAGGCGAAAAGCGTTTTCCAGATTTGCGAATCCATGATGGCCGTTTGATCAAACAGCGCGTCATCAATTCTTTGTTCGGACAGAAAACGCTCAAAAACATGGTACAGCGTTTTGAAATAGATGAATTCCGGGGCGTGGTTGACGTATAGCTGTTCAAGGTAGCGAAGCACCTCGTCTTTTACATCTGTCGAAATGTCGCCATCTTCCCAAATCTCATCAAACCAGCGCTTGAGATCACGGCGATCCCGGTCGCTGTCAACGATAAGGTTGAGCTCGATATTGGGCGTGGAAGAAAGGCCGAGACCATTTTGCGTGAAGTTGGAGCTGCCCATAAGGGCGTGTTCACGCCGAGTGTCGTCAATGTGATAAAGCTTGCCGTGCAGGAGATTGGTTTGCTGAACCGATCGGATATCAACCTTGTCTTTAATCCATTCGGCGCACCGGCGGGCTATTTCCTTTTGCTGCAGCCGGTTTGACAGGCTAAGTCCGCTATCTTCAATCTGAAAGGCCTTTTTATCCGTTTTTTCCGGATCCAGAGAAGCGATGAAGCGTGGTTCACCAAAGAGAAATCTCAGTCTTTCGATATTATCCAGCTGTTTTGAAAGCGAGTTGTACGCATAAATGGTGAAATAGGCGGAAACAATGAAAAGCTTGCTGTCATCGACTATTTTTTCAGTAAGAAAGTCTGCCACTTTCCCGTAATTGCGATTGTCCTTGATTCCGTGCTGATACTTGCTTTTACTCAATTTAAGGCCCTAGTCCTTTGTTGATAAAGGGTTTTTCATTGTTTTTGATTGGGGGGTGCCGCTCCGCCCCTGGCTGCACACCAAATGCCCCGCCAGCCCTTCATTTAGATAGTACAAACTTCCCAACCCCGGGGCCACCACGACCTGGAAACCACAGGTCCAAAACCAGGAGCGCCTGGCCGGGCCCGAAAGGTTGAGTCCCGGATTCTGCAGGATTTGGGCTGTGCTACCTTATTTCTGAGCAGCGGCCTTGTTTCAAAAGCTGCCACCAGGCTCAGTTTGCGCCAATTGTTGCGATCATACAACACGGCAGCGATGGAAATCCCCGGGGATTGTTGCTACGGCTGCAATTTGAACTGTTTCACATTGTGGGGTATGTTGGGCGTAAATCATTGATAAACCACAGGGGGTAAATCATGGGACACAGCGTTGGCGCCCGCTGCAAATGCGGATATAAGGAAAAAATGCTGATGATCGGCGGCGGCAAGTTGGATTTTCAATACAACTGCAGCCATCCCGCTCTGTGCGAGTCTGGCAAGCACATTGCCACAGTCAACCTTTTCGACAAGGAACATCGCTGCCCCGACGGGCACCCCGGCCATCCAAAACCCTACGTCAACACGCCCGAATTGCAGCGCGAGCCGGGCAATCACCGTGTTTCCCAATGGGACGACCACGAACTGAACGATGGCGCCTATTTATGCCCGGCCTGCGGCGAATACGAGCTGCACTTCGGCCACTGGGGGTTGCAGGTTCTTTTTGACTAGGGGTTCCTGTGGCGCAATCAATCCTGGATTCAATCAGGGGGGAAATGTCTGTATTCGGAAGACCAGTATTTGATAGCGGTTTATTTAACTTTAAAGGCAGGCGCAATCGGCGGAGTTACTTTGTGGCCCAGGGGACAGTTCTCCTTGTGCTTATTCTTGTTGCAGCGCTGTTCGTGGAGTTTATGGGCTCCGTTTCTGCTGACAGTTTTACAACATATATGGGTCCTGTTTCTTTTCTTGTGGCTTGGTCCAATACTTCGACAAGCTCTCAGCGACTGCGGGACATTGGGCTGTCACCCTGGTGGGTCATCGGCTTTTTTGTTGCGCTGATGATTCCTGTTGTCAACCTGATTGCCGTTCTGTTGATGTTTTTGTGGCCCGGAACAGACGGCCCCAACAAATATGGATCCAACCCTTTGAGCGCAGCCGGCGTTTCTGGCTGGAGCGAGTCGGTTGCGGCCGGCGTCAGCTCGTTTAACCAGCAGCAGTCGGAAAGCGGCTTTTCTTCGGAGGCGGGTCAATCCGGGGAAAGCGATGGCCCATTCGGCGGCGCAGACGCAAAGCCCGAAAATGAGCCGGGCAAAAAGCGCGCTGCGCAAGCCGGAGAGCCCGACAAGGAATTCTTCCTGCAGGCTTTTGAAGAGCTTAAATCGGGAAATGTCGATCAGGCGCTGTGAACCGTCCTGACTTTCCCGAAGGCTCCAACCTTTGAGAGAATGGAGCCATGAACACTACCAACAAGAAGTCATCGAGATATTCGCCTGAGGTCAGGGAACGAGCAGTTCGTATGGTGCTGGATCAGCAGCACCAGTACAGCTCCCAG
>Ga0209487_1004713_pt1 | contig 10384 bp, 8 predicted proteins | sample Poulit2012_FD_187524 | JGI IMG/M metagenome (GOLD analysis project Ga0209487, IMG submission 187524) | Agricultural soil microbial communities from Georgia to study Nitrogen management - Poultry litter 2012 (SPAdes) (version 2) | ecosystem: Environmental > Terrestrial > Soil > Agricultural land... | reverse complement strand
CCACGTACTCGGCCTGTTCGGGGACGTCGATGGGTACCGTGAAGATGTCTCTGGCGACCTCCCGAACGGCCGGGTTGCGTGCGGCCCCACCGATGAGCAGCAGCCGCCGGGCGTCCAGGCCCTGGGACTGGACCGCGTCGAGGCCGTCGGCGAGACCGCACAGCATGCCTTCGACGAACGCTCGAGCGACGTTCTCGGCCGAAGCGTTCGCCAAGGTCATCCCCTCGAGCCGGGCGGTGGCATCGGGCAGGTTCGGGGTGCGCTCGCCTTCGAAGTAGGGCACGAGCGTGATGCCGTTCGCGCCCGGGGACGATGCCAGCGCCAAAGCTGCGACCTCGTCGTGGCTGATGCGCAGCAGTGTGCTGGCCGAGACGAGGACGCGCGCGGCGTTGAGAGTCGCGACCAGGGGAAGACGACCGCCGTCTGCGGAGGCGAAACCGGCGACCGTTCCGCTCGCATCGGCGATGGGCACCTCGGTGGTGCCGAAGACCGTGCCCGAGGTGCCGATGGAGATGACGACGTCGCCGGAGGCCACCCCGAGTCCGAGTGCCGCCGCCGCATTGTCCCCGGCCCCGGGGCCGACGAGGAGGCCCTCCGTCGTCCGCCCGGCAGGCTCGTGGTCTCCGAGGACGCGGGGGAGGATGATCGCCGAGGCGGTGGCGACCCCCGAGGCGGCTCCTGGAACGGCCGCGTGTCCGCCCTCCGTCGCGTGTCCGCCCTCCGTCGCCGGACCGCTCTTCGTCGCGGGTGCCCCGCGTGCCTCGCGGGCGGCGGTTCCGAACGCGGTCCGGAAGAGATCGAGATCGTAGCGACCGGTTTCAGGATCGAAATAGGCCGTGCCGCTGGCATCGGAGGCATCGGTGACCAAGGCCTCGAGCACCGGGCCCCGGGCGGAGCAATCGGCCGGTCCATAGCCGAGGAATCGCCAGGTCAGCCAGTCGTGGGGGAGGGCGACGGCAGCGACCCGGGACGCATTGTCGGGTTCGTTCTCGCGCAGCCAGCGCAGCTTCGCGCCGGTGAACGAGGCGACGGGCAGGACTCCGGTGCGGGCAACGAAGTCCTCGGCCCCGACCTCGGCGATGAGATCGCGGGCGGCGGCATTGCTGCGCAGATCGTTCCACAGAAGCGCGTCGCGGATGACGCGTCCCTGGCTGTCGAGGGCGATGAGCCCGTGCTGCTGGCCGCTGATGCTGACCGCGGCCACATCGTCGAGGCCCCCGGCGGCGGCGATCGCCGACTGCAGCGCGGTCCACCACTGCTCGGGATCCACCTCGGTGCCGGGCGGGTGCGGGGCCGAACCGGTGCGCACGACGGCTCCGGAGTCGGCATCGGCGATGACGATCTTGCAGCTCTGCGTCGAGGAGTCGACTCCGGCGACGTATCTGCGGGCCGCGGTCATCGTTGCTCCTCGTCCGCTGCCGACAGGTCCTTCGCCGAGCCGTCCGCTGCCGACAGGTCCTTCGCCGAGTCGTCCACGGCTGCGTCGACCGACGCAGCCCCGTCGAGCAATGCCTCTTCCACCCCGGTATCGCCCTGCCCTGCTTCGTCGAGCAGCGCATCGGCCAGGGCCCGGTCGATGACGGCGATGTCGAGGATCTTCGCCGCGCAGGCCGCCCGCACCGCCCGGGCCCGTTCGGCGCCGCGGGCGACTCCCACGGTCGTCGTGGCGCGGCGCAGCTGGTCGAGGGAGACGGCGATGACCCGGTCGTCGATCGTGGTCACATCCCGGCCGGCGGCGTCGAAGAGCCGTCCGGACACCTCGGCGATGGCACCGTCGTCGATGCCGGACTGCCGCTGTGCCGGTGTGCACTTCTCCCACACCGAGGACAGGCCCTCGGCCCAGGAGGCGACGGAGACCACCGCGAGGTCGAGGTCATCGGCGGCGGCGAGAGTGCCGGAGATCTCGGGCAGGGCACGCAGATCCGCGGCGGTCTCGGCCTCGGTGACCAGCAGCGGAGCCGGCAGGCGGACCATGCTCACCGCATGATCCTGACCCAGCCGGGTGAAGATCTCGGCGCTGGGCCGATGCGATTCCAGGCGCAGGGCCCCGGCGAGCTGGACGATCGTGCACCGGGGCAGGGCAGGGGTGAAGGCGGCGGCGGAGTCAAGGGTCCGTGACCAGGACAGGCCGATGCGCATCCCGGGCCGGGCCTGCCGGCCGACCAGCGCCAGGGCGGCCCGCCCCATCTGCTCGGAGGCATCGGCGTCGTCGGGGATGTCGACGATGACGACCGAACTCAGCCCCAGCGCCGAGGCGATGCGTTCGTCCGCGCCGTCCTCCTCACCGGCATCGGCCTCGATCGTGATCGTCACGACACCGGTGTCGACGGCCTCGGCGAGGAGTCGGGCGACCTGGAAGCGGCTGAGTCCGTTGGCCTTGCCGATCTCGACCTTCGACCGGCCCTCGAGGTAGTGATCGCGGGCCAGCTGCGCGAGAAAACGGCGGTGGCGGGCGGTGGGCACCGTGGACACGGTCCTCCCTTCGGCGGCGACGACATTGTGTTCGCTCATATGTGAAGTGTTGCACATCTGATGGGTTCGTGACACAGTATTGCACATATGAGCACCGACGCTCATATGATTTTCTCGCAGCGAACCCGACGGCGGGCAGCAATCCCGCGAAGACGAGGGAAGGCACAACGATGAAACACCTGATCACCGGCCGAGGCGCCATCTGGGCGGCCATCGGCATGGTCGGAGCACTCGCACTGTCCGGATGCGGTGGTGCCGGCGGCAGCGGCGGCGGAGGAGGAGGCGATGAGGTCAACGTCCTCATGGTCAACAACCCGCAGATGAAGGACCTGCAGAAGCTCACGGCCGACCACTTCACCGAGGACACCGGCATCGAGGTCAACTACACCGTGCTGCCCGAGAACGAGGTGCGGGCGAAGATCGGACAGGAGTTCTCCGCTCAAGCCGGCAACTACGACGTCGCTTCGATGTCGAACTACGAGATCCCGACGTATGCGAACAACTCATGGCTGACACCGATGGACGAGGGCGTGGCCGATGCTGAGGGCTTCGACCAGGACGACATCCTCACCCCCATGGCGGAGTCGATGACCGTCGACGGCGAGATCTACGGCGAACCCTTCTACGGTGAGGGTTCGTTCCTCATGTACCGCACGGACATCTTCGATAAGGCCGGAGTCGAGATGCCCGAGAACCCGACCTGGGACGAAGTCGCCGAACTCGCCGCGAAGGTCGACGGAGCCGAGAAGGGCACGAAGGGCATCTGCCTGCGCGGACTGCCCGGCTGGGGCGAGATGTTCGCCCCGCTGACGACCGTGGTCAACACCTTCGGCGGGACCTGGTTCGACGAGAACTGGGACGCCCAGGTCGATTCGAAGGAGTTCAAGGATGCCACGAACTTCTACGTCGACCTCATCAAGGACCACGGGGAATCCGGCGCCCCGCAGGCCGGATACACCGAATGCCTGACGAACCTGCAGCAGGGCAAGGTCGCCATGTGGTACGACTCGACGGCCGCCACCGGCACCCTCGAAGCCGACGACTCCCCGGTCAAGGGCAAGATCGGCTACGTCGCGGCCCCGGTGAAGGAGACGGATGCCAGCTCCTGGCTCTACACCTGGGCCTGGGGCATCCAGGCGGCGGGCAAGAACCAGGACGCGGCCAAGCAGTTCGTGGCCTGGGCGTCGTCGAAGGACTACGAGGAGACCGTGGCCGAGGAACTCGGCTGGCAGCATGTGCCGGCGGGCAAGCGGACCTCGACGTATGAGAATCCCGACTACCAGAAGGCCGCCGAGCCCTTCTACGAGCAGACCGAGGACGCCATCAACTCGGCCGATCCCGAGAACCCCGGCCTCCAGCCGCGGCCGACGCTGGGCGTGCAGTTCGTGACGATCCCGGAGTTCGCGGATCTGGCCACGGGCATCTCCGAGGACGTCAGCTCCGCCATCGCCGGACGCACCACCGTCGACAAGGCGCTGGAGAAGGGACAGAAGGACGCCCAGAAGGTCGGAGACAAGTACAAGAAGTGACCGATCGGCCTCGGGGCGCGAACCGTTCGCCCCGAGGCCTGCCCACCCACTCTTCTAAGGATGTGCGAAGTGTCAGCACCAGCCGCCGAGCGTGCCTCGCAGCCGATCACGCCGCCCAGACCCCGTGCCAAGGCCCGATGGCTCAAACGCGCCCCCATGCTGCCGGCGCTGATCTTCGTCATCATCGTCACCCAGATCCCGTTCGCGATCACCATCATCATCTCGTTCATGAACTGGAACGCGGCCTATCCGGACGACATCGGCTTCGGCACCGTCGACAACTACGTCACCGTCTTCACCGACGCCGATCTGCTGCGGGCCGTGCTCGTGACCGTCTCCCTCACCGTCGCCGTCGTGCTCGTCTCTGCTCTGCTGGGTCTGGGCATCGCCCTGCTGCTGGACCGGAAGTTCATCGGCCGCGGATTCGTCCGCACCCTGATGATCACCCCGTTCCTCGTCGTGCCCGTGGCCGCGGCGCTGCTGTTCAAGCACGCCATCTTCAACCCCTCCTACGGTCTGCTGGGTGGACTGCTGACGACCGTGTTCGGTGAGAACGCACCTCAGCCGGACCTGATGAGCTCGGCCCCGCTGGTGAGCATCGGCCTCGTCCTCGTGTGGCAGTGGACGCCGTTCATGATGCTCATCATGCTCGCCGGGCTCCAGTCCCGACCGATGGACGTCTACGAGGCGGCGCTCGTCGACGGTGCCGGACACTGGCAGACCTTCCGCTTCATCACCCTGCCCCACCTGCGCCGCTACATCGAGCTCGCCGCTCTGCTGGGCACGATCTACATCGTGCAGAACTTCGACATGGTCTTCACCATGACCTCCGGAGGACTGGGCACGGCGACCCTGCCCTACGTCATCTACCAGGAGTTCTTCGTCGCCCAGGACTACGGAGTGTCCTCTGCCGTCGGCGTCATCGTCGTCGCCGCCTCCCTCATCGTCGCCACCTTCGCCCTGCGCACCGCATCCACCCTGCTCAAGGAGGAGAACTCATGAGCTCCCCAGGCGTTTCGACCACCCTCGGCCGTGCCCCGGGCACGACCGCGAACCCCGCCCGCGACGAACCGGACGCACCGGGATCGGCAGACCCGCCTCGGCGGAAGGCGAACGCGCCGAGGCGGCCCGGGCAGGGACGCACCGGCAAGGTCCTGCTCGGCCTGCTGGCCTGGGCCATCGGGCTGGTCTTCGTGACCCCGCTGGCCTGGATGCTGCTGACCAGCCTGCACGCGGAGACCGATGCCTCGACGAACCCGCCGAGCTTCTTCGCCCCGCTGACGCTCGAGTCCTATATCAGCTTCTTCGGCGGCGGAAGCGGAGCGAACCCCTGGCCGTTCCTCATCAACTCGGCCGTCGCCGCGATCGTCTCGACCCTGATCGTGCTCGTTCTGTCGACGATGGCCGCCTATTCGCTGGCCATCCGCCGCATCGAACGCTGGTCGGATGTGCTGTTCTTCCTGCTGTCGACGAAGATGCTGCCGATGGTCGCCGGTCTCCTGCCCGTCTACCTCGTGGCGAAGTCCCTCGGCATCCTCGACACCTGGCTGCTGCTCATCATCGTCTACTCGGCGATGAACATGCCGATCGCGGTGTGGATGATGCGGTCCTTCCTCGCCGAGGTGCCCGTCGAAGTCCTCGAAGCCGCCGAACTCGACGGGGCGAAGCTCCCACGCGTGTTCGCTCAGATCCTGCTGCCGCTGACCGCGCCCGGCCTGGCCGCCACCGCGCTGATCTGCTTCATCTTCTCCTGGAACGAACTCCTCTTCGCCACCGTGCTCACGTCCACGGCGGCCTCGACGGCGCCGGTGTTCCTCACCAGCTTCGTCACCTCCCAGGGGCTGTTCCTGTCCCAGGTGTCGGCGGCCTCGCTGGTGATCTCCGTGCCCGTGCTCGTGGCCGGAATCGCCGCGCAGGACAAGCTCGTCCAGGGCCTGTCGATGGGCGCGGTCAAATGAGCGCCGAGCCCGAACCGATCCCCGCGCGGCCCGGCGCCGAGGCTCGACCGTCGCACACCCACCACCGGCTGAAGGAGACCCCATGACATCGAACGAACGGGAAGACCGGCTGCCGTTGAACGCGCAGAATCTGCCGGCGCTGTCCGAGAGCGGCATCAGCGTTCCCGACTACGACAGGTCTGCGGTGACCCCGGGGATCGTCCACTTCGGTGTCGGCGGTTTCCACCGGGCGCATATGGCGATGGTCGTCGACGATCTGCTGCGGGCCGGTCTCGCCCGGGACTGGGGGATCGTCGGCGCCGGCGTCCTCGCCCACGACGCGGTCATGCGCGATGCCCTGGCCGCACAGGACCACCTGTACACACTGACTCTCAAACACCCCGATGGGGTGAAGGAGAGGCGGGTGATCGGCTCGATCATCGACTACCGCTTCGGGCCCGACGATCCGCAGGGACTGCTCGCTCTGCTCACGGACCCGGCCATTCGCCTCGTCTCCCTCACCGTCACCGAGGGCGGCTACAACGTCCACCCCGTCACCGGCGAGTTCGTCAGCGACGACCCGACCATCGTCGCCGACGTCGCGGCCCTGAGAGCGGGTGCGGCACCGGCCACGGTCTTCGGCTATGTCGTCTCGGCGCTGCGGCACCGCAGGGAGCAGGGCATCGAGCCGTTCACCGTGCAGTCGTGCGACAACATCTCCCATAACGGCCGGGTCGCGAAGCAGATGTTCTCCGCCTTCGCCCGCCTCGTCGATGAGCGGCTGGCCGAGTGGATGGATGCCCACGTGGCATTCCCGAACTCGATGGTCGACCGCATCACCCCGGCCACGACCGACGACGATCGGGCCGAACTGCGCTCGGACACCGGCGTCGTCGACGCCTGGCCGGTCGTGGCCGAACCCTTCTTCCAATGGGTGCTCGAGGACGCTTTCACCGCCGGTCGGCCGCCCTACGAAGAAGCCGGAGTCCAGCTCGTCGACGATGTCCGACCCTATGAGCACATGAAGCTGCGCCTGCTCAACTCCGGACATCAGGGACTGGCGTACTTCGGTCTGCTCGGCGGCTACACCTTCGCCCACGAGGCGATGGCGAACCCGGACATCGCCGCCTACCTGCGCAGATACATGGACGAAGAGGGCACCCCGAGCCTGGCGCCCTTGCCCGGCATCGATCTGGACGCCTACAAGGACTCCCTGATCGAGAGGTTCAGCAACCCGGAGATCCGTGACACGCTGGCCCGCCTCGGGGCGGAATCATCGGACCGGATCCCCAAATGGCTGCTGCCTGTGGTCATCGACAACCTCGCCTCCGGCCACCCTGTCGAGGTGGCCGCCGCCATCTGCGCCTCCTGGGCCCGGTACGCCGAAGGACACGATGAGACCGGCGGCCGGTTCACCATCGTCGACCGATACGCCGAGCAGCTGCAGACGGTCGCAGCGACCCAGGCCGAGGACGATCTTGCCTTCGTCCGGCAGGAACAGTTCTTCGGTCATCTGGCAGATCAGCCGCGGTTCACCGAACCCTATCGGGCGGCGCTGGCCTCGCTGCACGAACGCGGGGCCAAGGAAACAGCCCGCCGCCTGGCCGCCCACGAGCCGCTCTGAGAATCCGGGCCTGAGCCCGCCGCCGACCAGCCCCGCCGCCGACCGGTTCCCTCAGGCAGAGCGTCTAGCATGGAGACATGCTGTCATCTCGCCTGAGCATCCTGGCTCTGACCACGACCCTCGCGCTCGTCGGCTGCTCCGGTGGGGCCTCGAGCCCCGACTCCGAGAGCTCCGAGGGCCAGTCATCGGCCCGACCCGGTTCGCAGTCCCAGGCCGGACCGCAGTCCGAGGGACAGACGGATCTGTCCGATCCCGCCGAGGCGGACCCGGCCGATTACAGGGACGAGGCCGAGGACATCGTCGGTGACTTCTCCGATGAGGAACTCGCCGGGTCCCTCATCATCGGCACCTGGGAGGACACGAACACCCAGACGGCGGTGGACATGGTCAAGCAGAACCACCTCGGCGGGGTCATCGTCATGGGCTACAACCTGTCGGAGAATCCGACGACCGAGCAGGTCACGGACATTACCGAGCAGATCTCGGCCGCGCGCACGCAGGGCCAACCGGTGTCGATCGGGGTCGACCAGGAAGGCGGCCCGGTCTCCCGCCTGTCCACGGCCGCCCTGCCGTTCCCGCCGCTCATGGCCCTGGCCGCCGCCGACGACTCCGACCTCGTCACCGAGGCCACGACGGTGCAGGCGGCGAACCTCACCGACCTCGGCTTCTCCATCGACTTCGCCCCCGATGCGGACGTGACCACGGGACCGGATGACGTGACGATCAACGTCCGTTCGGCCGGCACCGACCACAAGGACGCCGCCGAGGTGGTCGCCGACGCCGTCGACGGCTACCGGGCCGGCGGGGTCGCGAGCTCAGCCAAGCACTTCCCGGGACACGGCCGCCTCGGCGTGGATTCCCACGAGAGCCTGCCGGTGTCGAAGAAGTCGATCGAGGAACTCGAGGACACGGACCTGCTGCCGTTCAAGTCCGCCGTCGAGGCCGATGTGCCGATGGTGATGATGGGCCACATCGGGCTGCCCGATGCGAAGACGACTCCGGCGACGCTGAATGACAAGGCGTACTCGGCGCTGCGGGACACCCTCGGCTTCGACGGCGTCATCACCACCGATGCGCTCAACATGAAGGCGGTGCCGCAGAACCTGGAAGGCGGTGAGACCGTCAAGGCGCTCGCCGCCGGGGCCGATATCGCGCTCATGCCGCCGGACTCGTCGGCCGCGCAGAAGGCGATCGTTGCGGCCATGGGCGACGGGACGCTGGAGAAGGACGACCTCGTCGAGAAGTCCGAGCGGGTCGTCGCCATGCAGCTGGCCACCGCCGATGCACAGAAGGCCGTGCAGTCAGACGGCGAGTCCGGGAACTCGGCGGATTCTGACGAGGACCAGCAGAAGGTCCTCACCGAGGTGGCCGAGAAGTCACTGACCGTGCTCAGGGGCGAATGCTCCTTCGCCGGCACCGACGCGATCTCGATCGTCGGCGGCAGTGAGGAGGAGCAGGCCGATCTGCGCCAGGCCGCCGAGGACGTCGGCCTCGAGGTCGGATCGGGCGGAACGTCGGTGAGCCTGAGTCCGAAGACCTCCGCCGAGGTGGCCGTCGGCACGGCCGCCCCGTGGACGATGCGCAGCACCTCGGCCGCGACCGCGGTGACCGCCTACGATTCGAATCCCTATGCGCTCAAGGCCGTGGCGAAGTGGCTCAAGGGCGACCTCGAGGCGACCGGCACGCTGCCGGCCGACTACGACGGCAGCGACAAGGCCCCCGACTGCGGCTGAGCCCGCACGCCGACCGAGCTCAGGCGCCGGTTTCGACCGGGCGTTCGGGGTCGGCCGACCAGCCCGACCAGCTGGCGGGGTAGAGGCTCGCCTCGACTCCGGCCACAGCCAGGGCCAGGGCGTTGTGGCAGGCGGTGACTCCGGACCCGCAGTAGACGCCGACCGGCCCCTCGAGCGCACCCAGCGCGGAGAACCGCTCCCGCAGGGCGGCCTCGTCGAGGAAGGACCCCTGATGGACGTTGCCGGTGGCCGGGGCGCTCTTCGCCCCGGGAATGTGCCCGGCCCGCGGATCCATGGGTTCGGTCTCCCCGCGGAAGCGCTCGCCCGCGCGGGCGTCGAGCAGCACCCCGTCCCAAGCGGCCACGGCATCGGCGTCGATGACCGGCAGCGAGTTCGGGGAGATGGTGATGTGACTCGGTTCGAGCTCGGGTGAGGCACCGGTCTCGAGCCGACCTCCGGCGGCTCGGTAGGCGGCCAGCCCGCCGTCGAGGACGCGGGCATCCAGTCCTGCCCAGCGCAGCAGCCACCAGGCACGCGCGGCGCCGAGGGAGGAGTTGTCGTCATAGACGACGACCTCGGTGTCGTCGGTGACGGCCCAGGAGCGGACGGTGTCCTGGAACTGTTCGGCGCTCGGCAGCGGGTGTCGGCCGGCCGTGGGCTCCGTGTTCGCATGGTCGGCGAGTTCGGTGTCGAGGTCGACGTAGATCGCGCCGGGAATGTGGCCGGCGGCGAAGTCGTCCCGGCCATCGGGCTTCGGCAGGGTCCAGCGGACGTCGAGCAGCCTCGGCGTCGGACCGGATGCCTGCAGCCTCAGCAGCTCTTCGGCGCTGATGAGGACATCGGAGCGGTTCATTTCGGTCTCCTTCTTCCGGGGTGATCAGGGTGGGCGGCGCAGGACCCGGCGCCTGCACGGCCGGCAGGCGGCGCAGGGCACGGTACCGCTCCGCTCATAGCCGGCGCAGGCATCACAGGGCGCGGGTCAGCAGCACGACGTGGCGTTCGCCGAGCCGGGTGAACACGAGTGTGGCCTTGTCTCCCTTCGGCAGTTTGAGCTGGCGTCGGACCTGGTCGGGCACGATGTCGGCGCCG
>Ga0209487_1004712_pt1 | contig 10384 bp, 8 predicted proteins | sample Poulit2012_FD_187524 | JGI IMG/M metagenome (GOLD analysis project Ga0209487, IMG submission 187524) | Agricultural soil microbial communities from Georgia to study Nitrogen management - Poultry litter 2012 (SPAdes) (version 2) | ecosystem: Environmental > Terrestrial > Soil > Agricultural land... | reverse complement strand
GCACCACACCCACTCCGGACTCGCGGAGAAAGCCACGGAAACCCCGGATCATCCGATCGCGGACGAACTCGGCGAGAACCGCGGCAGCTGACCGCCTATCGTGCACCCCAAGGGTGAGCCGTCCCTTCCGCGTCAGGGGTGCTCACCCTACGCACCGTGGACGAGGTCGACGACCGGGCGGCGTTTTTCGGCGAGATCGACAAAACGGGCGGGCCCTCGCAGCTCAAACAACGCCTAACTGTCGCTTTCCCCGGCTTCCTCGGCTTTCTCGGACGCGCCGCGGTGGACGCCGGCGAGGAGGAGCTGGGAGACGTCGAGGACCTGCATGTCCTCACCGCGTCCGTCGGCCTGGGCATTGGTGAGCCCGTCGCCGAGCATGACCCGGCAGAATGGGCAGCCGGTCGCGATGGTCTCGGCGCCGGTCTCGATGGCCTCATCGGTGCGGTTGTCGTTGATGCGCGTCCCGAGGTTCTCCTCCATCCACATCCGTGCGCCGCCGGCGCCGCAGCAGAACGACGTCCGGCCGTGCCGAGGCATCTCCCGCATCTCGACACCGGGAAGTGAGCCCACCAACTCACGCGGAGGTTCATAGACCTGGTTGTGCCGGCCCAGAAAGCACGGGTCGTGGTAGGTCACCGGCTTTCCGGCGACTTCGGCATCGCCGGTAGCCCCTCCCGGAGGCGCCACCGGCGCCAGATGGCCTTCGCGCACCAACTGGTTGAGCAACTGCGAATGGTGCACCACCTGCAGCGACAGCCCGAGTTGTTCGTACTCATTGCCCAGCGTGTTGAAACAGTGCGCGCACGTGGCCACGACCTTGATCGCCTGGGACTCGCGCAAGACCTCCACGTTCTGCAGCGCCAACTGCTGGTAGAGGAACTCGTTACCCGAGCGCCGCGCCGGATCACCGGAACACGTCTCACCGTCGCCGAGCACCGCGAACGACACCCCCGCTGTGTGCAGCAACTCCGCGGTGGCCTGGGTGGCCTTCTTCGCCCGCTCCTCGAACGCCCCGGCACACCCGACCCAAAACAGCCACTCCACCTCGGAGAGATCCTCGACGTCGACGCCAACCTGCTTGACCTCGAAGCCCAAGTCAGCGGCCCAGTCCATCCGCTGGGACGCGTTCACCCCCCACGGGTTGCCGGAGCGTTCCAGGTTCTTGAAGAACCCGTTGAGCTCGTTCGGGAACTCCGCGGCGATCATGCTCTGATAACGGCGCAGGTCCAGGATGTGGTCCACGTGCTCGATGTCGACCGGACACTGCTCCACGCACGCCCCGCACTGCGTACAGGACCACAGCACATCCGGATCGATCACCCCGCCACCATCCGGGCTCCACGGCTCCCCCTCGGTGGGCCCGACGAGCGGACGTTCCGCCTCGGCCAACGCTTGGGCGCCCACCCCCTCGCGCGCCGGATCATCCTCACCCGGCGAACCCGCCAGCAGATACGGCGCCTTGGCATAGGCATGATCACGCAACTCGGTGATCAGCAACTTCGGCGACAACGGCTTATCGGTGGTCCAGGCCGGACACTGCGACTGGCACCGCCCACACTCGGTACACGTCGAAAGGTCCAACAAACCCTTCCACGAAAACTCCTCGGCCGCGCCCACCCCGAACGAGGCGTCCTCATCGATGTCGTCGAGCTCCTCGAAGTTGACCGCCTGCCCGCCGATCGTCAACGGCTTTGCCGCACCCAGCGCCCGCTCACGGCCGGGCTCGCGGCCGAAAAAGATGTTCGGCCACGCCAAGAACCGGTGCCAGGCCACACCCATGGTGGCGTTCAGCCCCAGGGTGATCGCCCACGCCATCGAGATGAGGATCTTCAACGCGGCAACCACCACGATGACCGTCTCCAACGACGACGCCGAGGCCCCACCAAAGAAAGCCTCGCCGATCCACCACGTCAACGGGAAATCCCACCGCGACGCCCCGATCAGCGCGTACTCCGCCCCACGCAACACCACGATGCACGCGCCGACGCCCACGATCGTGAACTCCACGTAGTAGCCCTGCCAGAACGTCGACCCGAAGAACCGCGACTCCCGCCCCAGCCGCTGCGGGTGCGTGCGCAGGCGCAGCACGATCAGGTACCCGATCGCCACCAGCATCACCCACGCCAGGATCTCCACCATCCAGGTGAACGGGGCGAAGTGCCCGATCAACGGCAACGCGTACTCCGGGTTCACCACCTGCCCGTACGCGGTCACCAGACTGCCGAACAACAGCACGAACCCGACCATCACGAACCAGTGCGCCACCCCGACCTTCGACCACGTCAGCATCTTGGTGTGCCCCAACGTCTCGCGCAGCATAGTCGCCAGCCGACGTCCACCCTGATCGGTGCGCCCGGGTGCGGGCTGACCCAGCCGCACCACCCGCACAATCCTCCAGGCCGCCCACCCCAGCAGAACGGCTCCGGCCGCCGTGGTGGCCCACGCCAGCACGATCAGAACAGCCTGCATCTTCGCTCCCGTCGCTCCTGTCTGGGCTCAGGCATCAGGTCCGCAGAGTCTAGTTGCCTGGCGCTTTTGGTGTGGGTGGCGCGGACGTGTCGCCCACGGCGAAACTCAGGTGCGAGCGACTCGCCGTCGGGCCCCGCTGGCCCTGGTACCGCGAGCCCTTGCTGCCCGCGCCATAGGGCTCCTCGGCCGGGCTGGTGAGCGTGAAGAAGCACAACTGCCCGATCTTCATGCCGGGCCAGAGTTTGATGGGCAGCGTGGAGACGTTGGACAACTCGAGGGTGACGTGGCCGGTGAACCCCGGATCGATGAAGCCGGCCGTCGAGTGGGTGAGCAGACCGAGCCGGCCGAGGCTGGACTTGCCCTCGAGGCGGGCGGCGACGTCGTCGGCGAGGGTCACCACCTCGTAGGTGGAGGCGAGGACGAACTCACCGGGGTGCAGGACGAACGGTTCACCCTGCTCCGGTTCGATGACCCGGGTGAGCTCGGGCTGGTCCTGCGACGGGTCGATGTTCGGGTACCGGTGGTTCTCGAACACCCGGAAGTAGCGATCCATCCGAATGTCGATGCTCGCCGGCTGCACCATCTCCGGGTCGTACGGCTCGACGGCGACCCGCCCCTCGTCGACGGCTGCTCGAATGTCCCGGTCGGCCAACAACATGACCGTGACCCTACCGGGGCGCTTGCACCCCGGCAGGGTCACGTGGGATTGAGACCGTCAGTTCAGCGCGTCAGGCATCCCGACGACGGAACAGCCACGTCCCGACGAGCAACAGCAGCGCGGCCTGCCCGACGAACACCGCGAACCCGACCCACGGGTCGAGCAGGTCCAGACCGAACGGGGCGACCTGGGCCACACTGCCGCCCGCGTTTCCGGGCATGAGCTTCGTCGTCCACTCGCCCAGGCTCCCGGGCAGCAGCATCGTCACATTGCCCAGCACGAAGATGAGCGCGATGGACAAGGTCAGCGCACCGGCAGTGTGTCGGACCATCAGGCCGATGCCCATCGCGAAGATGCCGAGCACGGCGAGGTAGAGGCCGCCGCCGAACATCGCGCGCAGCACCCCGTCGTCGGACAGGCTTGCCCCGATGCCCTCGGCGTTGAAGAACAGGTTCGCCGCGTAGAAGCCCGCGAACGCAGTGGCCGTGCCGAAGACCAGCAGGATCGAACCGAGCACCAGCGCCTTGGCGGCTACCAGCCGGCCTCGGTGCGGCACGGCCGCGATGGATGAGCGAACCGTGCCGGTGCCGTACTCCCCGGAGATGACCAGCACTCCGAGCACCAACGCCGCCACTTGGCCGAAGCTCAGCCCAACGGTCAGAAACGCCCCCAATGGGTCGGGCTGGGAACCGTCGGCAAGACCGGGCGCCGCGGTGGCGGCGGACAGTGCAGTGACACCGACGCTGAGCGCGATCAGGCTGATCAGCGTCCAGATCGTCGAGCGGACGGTCCGGATCTTGATCCACTCCGCCTGCAGGGTAGCGCCGAAGCCCACCGGGCGTTCCTTGCGATGTATCCCGACGTCGCTCGCTCGGCGAGTGCGCGACGGGGCCGTGTCTTCTGTCAGGGTGATGGTGCTCATGCTCCAACTCCAGTGAGGTCGGCGCGGTCCCGCTCGGTTGCGGGCTGCGAAACGGCTGCTGTCTGATCCGGCGCGGCGGTGGTGCCGGCGTGGTACTGCACGCTGTCGGCGGTCATGCGCATGAACGCCTCCTCCAGGGACGCATGGACCGGGGTCAACTCGTGCACGAAGGTGCCCGAACGACCCGCCAGGTTCCCGATCTGCTCGGCCGTGGCGCCATGGACGAGCACCGTGCTCGCGTCCTTCTCCGACATCGCCACATCCCAGCCGGCCGAGCGCATCTGTTCGCTGAGTTCGCCGAGGCGGGGGGACCGAACCCGCACGTGGCTGGCCGAGTTCTCCGCGATGAACGACGTCGTCGGCTGGTCGGCCAGGATGCGTCCACGTCCGATGACGATCAGGTGATCTGCCGTGAGGGCCATCTCTGACATCAGGTGACTGGAGACGAGCACCGTGCGGCCTTCGGCGGCAAGACTCTTCATCAGATTGCGCACCCACAGGATGCCCTCGGGATCCAGGCCATTCACCGGCTCGTCGAAAAGTAGGACATCCGGGTCACCCAACAGCGCGGCGGCGATACCCAGCCGTTGGCCCATGCCCAGCGAGAAGCGGCCTGCCCGCTGCCCGGCGACCTCCGTGAGCCCGACGACGTCGAGCACCTCGTCGATCCGGCGACGGTCGATCCCGTTTGATGCGGCCAGCCAGTTCAGGTGCTGATAAGCCGAGCGTCCCGGGTGAATGGCCTTGGCCTCCAGCAACGCCCCGACCTCACGCAGCGGCGCCGGTAGGTCGGCGTAACTGACGCCGTCGACGCTCACGCGTCCGGACGACGGGTGGTCCAGACCCATGATCATCCGCATGGTCGTGGACTTGCCCGCACCGTTCGGGCCGAGGAACCCGGTGACCCTGCCCGGTTCGATGGTGAAACTGACATCGTCGACAGCGACGGTGTCGCCGTACACCTTCTTGAGTTTCTCCGCGACGATCATCGTCACTGCCTCCCGCAATCTCGTGCCTTCTGTCGTGCATGAGTGGTCTGGTCCCACCGGGTACGACGCGTGGCCATCCGGTGGGCAGCGCCCACGTTAACGGCACAGAGTGGGGAAGTAGTAGGACAAATCGGGCATCCAAGGGTGATCCCAGGGTGCGCTCAGGGTCCATTCAGGGTCGACCCCCCACCCACATGGTTGAGCCCGTACTGGCGCTAGAGAACCAGTACGGGCTCAACCATGCGAAGGGGTGGTGCGTGTGAGGTCAGCCGGTGAGCTCACCGTTGCGCAACTGGTCGGCGAAGTCGGGGTTCTGCTCCAACCAGTCAGCCACGGCCTGCTCGTGGTTCTCACCGTTGTAGGCGTCTTCGTCGTCGCTGAACATCATCCGCTCCAGCGAGCCGAGTTGCTCGTCGTCGAAGATGAAGTTCCGGGTCATCTGGGCGACGTTCGGGTGCGTCTCCTCGATGTCGCCCTTGCCGAAGTTGTAGATGAACTCCGTCTCGCCCATGGCGCCTTCTGGGTCCTCGAGGTCGCGGATCGGGAAGGCGTCATAGGCCCAGTGCGGGCGCCACAGCGTCACGACGACGTTCTCGCCGGCCTCGGTTCGGTTTGCCAGCTCCTGCAGCATCGCAGGACTGGACGAGGGGCTGAACTCGAGGTCGTCCAGGCCGTAGGTGGGGATGGCCGACTCCCGGGTGATGCGGGTCAACCCGGCGCCCTCCTCGATGCCGACGAGCTCGCCGCCGAACTCGTCGGCCGCATCGTTCAGCTCGGCCAGCGAGTCGATGGGGGCGTCCTCGTTCACCGCGATGGTGTTCCTGGCGTTGTCGTACCAGCAGCCCAGGCTGGTCATGTCCTCACCGAACTGGTTGAGGTAATCCTCGTGTGTCAGCGGTAGCCAGGCATCCAGGGTCATGTCGATGTCGCCGTCGGCGACACCGGTGAACATCGGGGCGGCTTCGTACTCGTTGAGCTCGACGGTATAACCCTGCTCCTCCAGGATCGCCTGGAACAGATAGGACGCGGCATAGGACTCGTCCCACCCGCTGAAGATCCCGATCTCCAACTCGGTCTCGTCCTCACCGGTGCCCTCTGGATCTGGCATCGCGGCCATGTCCGCGGTGATGTCGCAGGAGCCCCAGTCACCGCCTTCGCCGCCCGCGGCCTGGGGGCTCTCCGTAGCGCCGTCACCACCACCGTCGGCGGTGTCGTCACCGCCACCGGTGTTCTCCGCCCCACACGCGGTCAGGGCAAGCCCCGCCGCCAGCACGGCGGCCGTCGTCGTCATGAACTTGGATGAACGCACGTTGTCCTTCCCGGGCCCCGGCTTTCGGCAGGCCCGTGCCTCGTTTGAACTATGAATAATCCTCCACACGTGGTTGAGCCCGTACTGGCGTTATAGGGCCAGTACGGGCTCAACCATGCGGAAAAGGTGGTGCGATGGGTCAGCCGCCGAGCTCACCGTTGCGCAACTGGTCGGCGAAGTCGGGGTTCTGCTCCAACCAATCGGCCACGGCCTGCTCGTGGTTCTCACCGTTGTAGGCGTCTTCGTCGTCGCTGAACATCAGCCGCTCCAGCGAGCCGAGCTGTTCGTCGTTGAAGATGAAGTTCCGCGTGAGCTGGGCGACGTTCGGGTGGGTCTCCTCGATGTCGCTCGTACCGAAGGAGTAGATGAACTCGGTGTCACCCATGGCGCCTTCTGGGTCCTCGAGGTCGCGGATCGGGAAGGCGTCATAGGCCCAGTGCGGACGCCACAGCGTCACGGCCACGTTCTCGCCCGCCTCGGTCTTGTTCGCCAGCTCCTGCAGCATCGCCGGGGTCGACGACGGGCTGAACTGGAGGTCGTCCAGACCGTAGGTCGGGATGGCCTCCTCCCGGGTGACCCGAGTCAGACCAGCGCCCTCCTCGATGCCGTACAACTCCCCGCCATAGGCATCGGCGTGCTCGTTGAGCTCGTCCAACGACTGGGCCGGGGAGTCCTCGTTCACCGCGATGGTCAGCACGGCGTTGTCGTACCAGCAGCCCAGGCTGGTCATGTCCTCGCCGAACTGACCGATGTAGTCCTCGTGCGTGATCGGCAGCCAGGCATCCAGGGTCATGTCGATGTCGCCGTCGGCGACACCGGTGAACATCGGGGCCGCGTCGTACTCGTTGAGCTCGACGGTATAGCCCTGCTCCTCCAGGATGTTCTGGAACAGATAGGACGCGGCGTAGGACTCGTCCCACCCGCTGAAGATCCCGATCTCCAGCTCGGTCTCGTCCTCACCGGTGCCCTCAGGGTCCGGCATCGGCTCGACACCGTCGGTCATCTCACAGGAACCCCAGTCACCACCTTCGCCGCCTGCGGCCTGGGGGCTCTCCGTAGCGCCGTCGCCACCACCCTCGGCGGTGTCGTCACCGCCACCGGTGTTCTCCGCCCCACATGCGGTAAGGGCAAGCCCCGCCGCCAGCACGGCGGCCGTCGTCGTTAGGAACCTGGATCGGCGCATCGTGTCACTTCCTCTTCATCTCGTGCCGGGTTGAGCCCCGGCGGGGTCAGGTTCGTGCCTTCGCTGCTCGCACCACGGGTGCTCGGTCAGCCAGCGCAGCGACCAGCCGATCGAGGTAGATGGCCAACAACACCACGGCAAGGCCCGCGGAGACACCGGTGGCAACGTCGATGCGGTTCAACGCGGAGACCACCTCACGGCCCAGCCCGGCGGCGCCGACGAAGGCGGCGAGCACGACCATGGACAGGGCGAGCATGATCACCTGGTTGATACCGGCCATGATGGTCGGCAGCGCCAGCGGGAGTTGAATCTTGCGCAGGATCTCGCCGGGAGGCGCACCAAAGGCGTGACCCGCCTCGACCACCTCGGTGTCGACCTGTCGGATCGCCAACTCGGTGAACCGCACGCCGGGTGGCATGGCAAAGATGACCGTCGCCACCATGCCGGGCACCTCACCGATGCCGAATGCCGCGAGTGCGGGGATGAGGTAGACCAGCGGCGGCATGGTCTGCATGAGATCCAGGATCGGGCGCAGGATCCTGCTGACGGTCTCGCTCTTCGCGGCCCAGATACCCAGCGGAACAGCAACCGCCACCGCTAATAGCGCGGCGATCAGCACGACGGCCAGCGTTCCCATCGTCGCGGCCCACATCTCCATCGCGCGGATCAGATAGAACCCGATGAACGAGAAGATGGCGAACTGCCAGGACCGCACGAACCAGGCGATCAGCGCGAACACGATCGTCATCACCAGGTAACTTGGTGTGTTGAGCAATCCGGCCAAACCCTCATAGGCGGTGCTCAGACCGACGTCAATACCGTCGAAGATGACCGCGAAGGTGTCGGTCAACCAATCGACCGCCTCCGCGGACCACGGACCGATCGGGATCTGTGGATTGATCGGATCGAAGCCCTGCATCACTGCCCCCCGCTCGTCTCCACGCCGACGAGTTCGTCCCCGCCACCGTCATCGCCACCGGAACCGTTGCCGTTCGCGGTACTGGACAGGCTGGCCATGGACGCAAGCAGTGTCACCCGTGGGATCACACCGAGCAGCCGGTTGTCGTCGTCAACGACGGCGAGGGCGTACCCGCTCTCCACGGAGGGACCGAACAGGTCCGCGAGGACCGTGTTCTCCGAGACCGAGGGCACATCGGTGTCCAACAACCCGTCCAGAGACTCCAGCCCCTTGTTCATCCCGGACATCGCTGATTCGTCGGTGATGACGCCTTCCAGCCGACGGTCCCGACCGACGACGACAGCCACGCTGGTCTGGTTCTCGCGCATGACCCGCAGCGCGTTGCGTGGTCCCGTGGGGCCTACAACCAACGCTTTCGTGGGCTCCATGACATTGGAGGCGGTGAGGACTCGGGTGCGGTCGACGTCGGAGACGAACTCGGCGACGTAGTCGTTGGCAGGGTCGTTGAGGATCTCCTCGGCAGAGCCGATCTGCTCGATCCGGCCGTCGCGCATCATCGCGATCCGGTCACCGAGGAGCATGGCCTCGTTGAGGTCGTGGGTGATGAACACGATGGTCTTGCCCAGCTGCTGCTGCAGCTCGACCAACTGCTCCTGCATACCCCGGCGGATCAGGGGGTCCAGCGCGCTGAAGGCCTCGTCCATGAGCATGATGTCGGTCTCGGCCGCTAGCGCCCGGGCCAGCCCGACCCGCTGCTTCATCCCACCGGACAGCTGTGAGGGGTACTTCTCCTCCCAGCCGGCCAGACCCACCATCTCCAGGGCCTTCACTGCCTTCTCGCGGGCTTCGTCCTTGCCGACGCGACGGACGTTGAGCGCGTACATCGCGTTCTCGACGACGGTCCGGTGCGGCAGCAGCGCGAAGTGCTGGAAGACCATGCTCATCTTCTCTTGCCGGACGGTACGGAGATCGGCCGGTGACAGCCCGGAGATGTCGTCACCGTCGATGTACACGTGACCACCGGTGGTATCCCACAACCCGTTGAGCATGCGGATGAGCGTCGACTTTCCGGACCCGGACAATCCCATGACGACGAAGATCTCGCCGGCTTGCACCTCGAAGGAGGCGTCAATGACTGCGGGGGTGGCACCGGTACTCGCCACGACGTCCTTGCGATCCTCCCCGCTCTGCAGGGCCTTCAAGGCGTCGTCGGCTCGGCGGCCGAATACCTTGTACAACCCCTCGGCACGGATTGCGGCCACGATCACCTCTCCTCGGGCGGTCGGTTGAGTCGAGGTCGTCCCGGTTACCCGCGGACAGCCTCGACCTGCAGTCGTGCGATCACGACATGCTCTGACGTTATGCGGCTCCAGGCCCATTGGTGCAAACCCAGCAGCCGGATTCGGGCAGTTGTTGTCACCTTGCGTACCTGACCGATGCCGGATCGTTACTCATGTTGCGGAACTCTGGCTGGTCAGGCGTGTCGTGGGGGTGGCCAGAACGCTACACGGGGAAGGTATGCTGAGCCACTGTCGACGTCCTCGGACGTCGTTCGCGGGTGTAGTTCAATGGTAGAACCTCAGCTTCCCAAGCTGATAGCGCGGGTTCGATTCCCGTCACCCGCTCCACACTGCGGTTTCGCAGGTCAGCGCCTCTGTAGGTGGCTTCTGCGCACTTGGGCGTACGCCCTTGGTGAGACCTCTCGGGCCACCCATGGGGCCATGGACGCTCACGCTCTCGTCCCGTCTCCTCGGCCTCGCCCATCAGACTCATCTGTGTATCCAGGTGCGCAGCGATGGCCCGATCTGCTTCGCGGCTCGCGTGCTGATAGATCAGAGCTGCGGCCATCGAGTCGCGCCCCATCCTTGCCATAAGGTCTCGAGTCGAGACTCGACTGGCAGCGGCGAGCATGTTTCCTGTGTGGCGCAGGACAAG
>Ga0209487_1004711_pt1 | contig 10388 bp, 10 predicted proteins | sample Poulit2012_FD_187524 | JGI IMG/M metagenome (GOLD analysis project Ga0209487, IMG submission 187524) | Agricultural soil microbial communities from Georgia to study Nitrogen management - Poultry litter 2012 (SPAdes) (version 2) | ecosystem: Environmental > Terrestrial > Soil > Agricultural land... | reverse complement strand
CTTTTTCCTTTAAATTCTTTACCTATCATGTCATCACCTCATAAAAAAGCCCAGGCATAGCTGGGCTTTACGTTGATTATTCAACAATTTCCCAATCCTCTGCAAGCAAGTCACAGACTGTTGGTGTAAACATCGTGTAGCCTTCACCCTTAACATTAATTAAAAAGTAAGGGTTAAGATCTTCACCGTCAAACGTTGTTTTATCAACTAATTTTATATAGAGTTCCGCCCCTGGCCAACCTGAACGAATGACTTTTTCACCCGCTTTTAAACGTGGCAACGCCTCTTCAAATGTCATCTTATCTCACCCTTTTTTATTTGATATGAAAAGTATAAGCTAAACCCGTCTGAAAGACAATTGAAGCGCAATGTGAATGAAAGATGAACCAAACAGATCGATTTATAATATACCATTAATGGAATGGTTTTTTAGACTAGATAAAGGAGTCGATTTTAATGACAAAATTAAAGCAACCCATTACTTTCAGACGGGGACTCACTTTTAAAAATAGAATTGTGATGGCACCGATGACAACGTGTATGAGTTTTTTCGATGGTGTGATTACAAAGGATGAACGCGAGTATTATGCCTTGCATTCTGGAGAAGTTGGTGCAGTGATTACAGGGGCTGCGAATATCCAAGAAGTGGGGAAGACGTGGGAGGGTCAGCTAGGTGTCTACCATGATCGTTTTATTCCAGGTCTGGCAAAATTAGCTGGAGCGATTAAGCGCGAGGGAACAAAAGCTATTTTACAGATCTTCCATGGTGGTAGAATGACTAACTCGAAGATTTTACGGGGTGAACAACCCGTATCAGCAAGTGCAATACCTGCCGAACGACCAGATGCAGAAACTCCGAGAGAATTATCATCGACAGAAGTCATTGATGTCATCAATAGCTATCGACAGGCGACAGTTCGAGCCATTAAAGCAGGTTTTGATGGTGTTGAAATCCATGGCGCAAATACGTATCTGATTCAGCAATTTTTCTCGCCACATTCAAATAGACGAACTGACGAGTGGGGTGGCACGAGAGAAAAGCGCTTTAAATTTGTCAGTGAAGTGGTTGATGCTGTCACACAGACAGTCGATGAATCAGACGTGAATGAGTTTATTGTCGGTTATCGTTTTTCACCTGAAGAATTCGAAACACCGGGGATCAGATTAGAAGACACGTTGTATCTCATCGACCGATTAGCGGATAAACCATTAGATTATTTGCACATTTCATTTAATGATTATCAGCGTGTCGCCATCAGTGAAGCCTATCAAGATAAACCGATTATTGATTATCTTTATAAAAAAATTGATGGTCGGATTCCTTTCATTGGCGTTGGTGATATTCAAACAAAACAACAAGCAGAGGAAGTGTTAAAAACAGCTGATTTAGTAGCACTAGGCAAGGCTTTATTAATCGATCCCCACTGGACGAAAAAAGTCTTTGCTGAACGGGAAGATTTAGTGCGGACAGAATTAAGCGAATATGAGCGAGAAGAGTTGATGATTGAAAACGGGGTTTGGGCGTTTTTAGAAAGAATGATCCCTGATCGATTGATTAAAAAATAAAAAGAATTGACCCCCAGAACTCATTAATTGGTGGGGGTCAACCATATTGTTAACGAACTAGGAGAAACAAGCGAGTAGCCGGAATGCCTATCTTAAACGTTCATCTTCGCTACGTTTCACACGGTTGTAATCAAAGTCCTCACCTAATTCAACACCATAATTTACTCTTCTAGTATTTGTTGGGCGATCGCGGTCCGTTTCTTCAACCGGATCAAATAAAATTGATAAACAGATGACGCCACTGATACCGACTAACGTATAAACAAGACGAGCCAAGCCAGCAGTTTGCCCGCCAAAAAGAGCTGCTACTAGGTCAAACTGGAACAGTCCAATTAATCCCCAGTTAATGGCCCCAATAATGACTAACGTTAAGGCAATTCGTTTGAGCGTTTCCATCTAGGTATTCACCTCCTCATCTGAATCCAAATTAGGATCAGTTTTATCTTTTGCTTTAATGAGGATTTCATACAATCAATATGTGGAAAAATAAAATTACTCAAATAAAAAAACAGTACCCAGAAAAATGATCTGTGTACTGCTTTTGCCTAAACTTATATGTCTTGATTCGTTAAGTTAAAAATATGTTTAAGCGGTTTATATAGAATTAATGTGAGTGCGATATTGCCAAGTGCATGAGCGGTATCAAATGGTAAGCCAGCAATAAAGTAAGCCCAAAAGTTATCAAAAATAATATATTCATAAATGGACATGACTAACCCATGGAAATAGCCTGCAATGCCACCGACAAGAGCAAGAAGGTAAACAAAATGCTTTTTGTCTTTATAGTGATGAAAAGATCCGCCGATTAAGGCAATCATAGAAAAGGAAATCACTTGTGGTAATGTCCAGGGACCAAATCCTAAATATAAATTACTGACAACAATAGTTGTTGCTGCCACAATCACGCCATTTTTTCTACCCATAATAACTGCCGTAATAATAATAATTGTTGTCACTGGTTGAACATTCGGTATAAAATTCATGAAAATTCGTCCGATGACCGCAATACTGACAAGCATGGATAGCGTTGTTATCCTACGTACTGTTAAGGGTTTACTCCCAGCTGTGGAAATCGAGTTCAATTTGATCACCGTCTTCGATGATATAGTCTTCCGCTCCTACTACTGCATCTTCACCGTTTATTTGAATACTCCAGAAATAAGGTTCTCCATCTTCTGCTTTCACTCCATTGATGGAATTGATGAAGCCACCTTCTTCTTCAATATCAAAATTGTTTTTCAATACTTCCATTAAATTTGTACCTTCTTCAACATTAAAGGCTTCTTCTTCAAGCACTTCTTCTCCATGATCTTGAGAAATAATTATTTCTACTTGAACTTCAGCTTGCTCGGTTTGTGCTGTTTCTTGCTCACTATCTGCAGTATCACAGGCAAATAGAATACCCGTCGTTAAAATCATCGCAATTAGTAATTTAAGTGTTCTCATGTTACTATCTCCAATTTTACTTTTTTAAATAGAAGGTGCTATTAGAATAACACCTTCTATTCAAAATATGTTTTACAAATCTTAAGTTTAAGTTTTTACAAAAATGCTTTAAATAAGATTTCAGCTTATCTTACTGGACAAGCTCCTGTTGTACAACCGTCATTTCCAATGTCTGCGTCTTCTAGGTTGTCAGTCACTTCATATTCTTCCAGTAATTCAGCAGAGAATGGAGCCATTTTAGCTTTTTCCTCTTCAAATTCTTCTTTTGTAATGGCTTCATAAGGTGTTAACTGGTACGTTCCTCCGTCCAGTGCTAAGAAGGAGACACCAACAAAGTTATCCCAACCTTGTTCGACACGTTCTTCTGCTCGTTTCCATTCATCATCTTTTACAGTAATTGTGTTTGATGTGTTGTGCTCTGTGTAATGATTTTGGAAACTAAAGTAATTATCAAATTGTTCATCAACAGAAATATCATCTTTCGTCTTATCTGCGCCAGATGCAACAGGGAAGTCGATGACAAGTGTCTTCGCATTTTTCATACGCTCGTCAAAGGTATCGCCTTCAGTTCCTACCTCAGGATTAACAGTCCAACCTAGATCTTTAGCTACTTTAGCTAGTGGATCTTCTGCGTTGATTCTAATTCTTCGGATGTAATAAGGCGAGTGTGACCAGTGTAACCCACTTGATACAGGTGAATCTGTGATTGGGTTTCTGGCAACTTGACTTAGTGTTCCTTCAGGCTTAACTGCTGTGACTAATAATGGTGCATTGACACGTAATTCTTTTGCGTAACTATCCGCTTCAGATCGAGATGCGTGCTGTAATTTTCTTTGTAATTCTTCTTCTTGTTCTTCTGTGTAACCAAGCAGTGACATTGCATCTTTCCAGCCAGTTAGTGATGTTCCAAGTAAACGATCACGCTTTTGAACCTTGTCCCAATTTGGAAGTTCAAGATCAGCTAATGTCATTCTTAAGCCCATGCGAGCGGAATCTCTCTGTGCTCTTAATAAACCTTCTTCATCAAGTGTGCCGTCTTCGTTAACAAAAGCTGTCACATTGACTGTTGTTAAGTTACATACGTTTTTACTGAATAAGATAATTTCAACACAAGGGTTTAAGCCAATCTCATCCATAATATATTCAAGTCGACTGCGCGTTGGATTTGTATCCCCAAGTTGCTTTAAGACTCTTCTGGCTGCTTCTTCAAGGTTAACAAAGGCAGGTTCACCTTCACCTTTTAATAGTTCGAATTGCAGGCTTAATCTTTCATCTGTTGGTTTTTGTGTAAATGCAACAGAGTTATTACTCATTCGACGATGGTCGATGTTTTTACGTGGCTCCCGAACTGGGAACATGTGAAATCCGCCAACTTCATCAGCGTATGCTTTCGCTTCATCTTCATCATCGAAGTATCGTAAGTTTTTACCATCATCGTAAGAAACCGCGTGTTGTTTAATCGATAATTCTTCAAACCATTTTGGAAGCTCAATGTCATTTTTAATCAGTGATTCTTTAACAATTTCATGTTGGTCAAAGTGTTCCTGAGTCCAAAAACCGTTGATTCCGTATTTTGCAAGTAAAACTTCAATATCATCTGCATCGGATAAGAAAATTTCGGCGGTACGTCTAACCATGTACCAATTCTTGTTCGAATGAGTTCGCTACTACCCACTCCGTATCTTAAGATACTGCTCATAGTCACCTATGAGGTCAGACTATATCTTCATCACTTTAAAAGTGAGTTCCCCGTTTCCACTACCAATCGCTTGTAGTGTACGTCTTTCGACTAGTCGTTACACGTTTTGAGAAAGTTTAATAATTGTTCCTTCGTATACGTAGAACATTAACGAACACCTCCAATTATGCTATTAATTATGCATATCTTTGATGTCCACATAAATATTTACTCTTTCTCAATTTCGCTCGGTATTGTCTTATGCTACTAAGAGTTTCACCGAATTAGAGGAATTTTTTTTATAGTTGGAGGCATTAGACTGTTTACCACCAACAACTACGTTTGCTCCAATCAAGTTCGCCATATCAAGGATGTGAATTGGTCTAACTTGACCGTAACCATTTTCATCGACCACAATCGGATCTAAGCTTTCATCGATCTTATTCTGAAGCACATTCGCAAATCCTTCAAACATTGCTTTCAGTGGTTCATGCCCTGAAGCTGTCCCACCAAACGTTTTTAGTCGTTCACCTTTTGGACGAACAGAGTTATAACTGAATTTAATTGTGTGAATATGCTCGAACTCTTTTTTAGTTAAAACATTTAAATATAACTCGAGTGACTCAACCCAACCTTCTTTTGAATCACCAATATAGATTTTAGCGTAACCATTACCAATTTCAACGAGTTTCGAGTGTTCTAACCGCTCTTCTGGTGGAACTGGTCGATATTTCGAATGCAGGACTTTCACATTTGTTTTAATCTTTGGCATTTTCTTAGCCATCTTTAACGTTGACTTAACGCCAATACCTGTTCCAACTAGCAATAGATAGAATATCTCAGATAAGTCCTTCCATTCCGTTACGTTTGTGAATGAACAGTTGAAATTACCGAGTGTGAATTTTTCATTAATGACATCATTTCCGCCACCTAGCCAAAGCGTTCGACCAGAAGGGAATTGTTTTGTATTATAAATGCTGGTAAAGATGCGCTCTGCTTCTTTTTGAAGTGCAGGATAATCTGGCCTTAATCCTTTTTTTATGAGGTGATCACTTGCGAGTGTCATATTATAGTTCACTGCGCGTTGAACCGTCTCTTGCCAATGCTCTCTTCTCCCTTTTGTTGCTTTCCATCTGGAATATGTCCTTGTATAGACAAAGCTCCCGATTTCAGTAAGGGGACTTGGTTCTTCTTGAACAGTCTTTTCGACAAAACCGTCTGTCACATACTCAATTAACATAAGATCGCTCCTTTTTCTTTTATGTAAATTGTTTCTCTAAAATTAGAGTATTTCCTGTATTTAATAGCATACTCGCTATTAGGGAAAAAATCAACATATAGAATCATAAATCTTAAATAACCACAATATATAGTTAATTTGAAAAATATCGTGAATTTCAATCATATCAGATTTTGTCGAAGAACGGAAGGGGTTTTCTTTTTAAATTAATTTAACTATCAAGTATAAAAAGTGAAAAATTGAGCAATCTGTTGGGAAAGAGCTACACAATAACCTTTTGAAGAAAAATTAATTATGGTAATGATAGACGATTGAAAATCATCTTGGTATATTAAAGATAAGAACTTTTTAAAAATGATTATAGGAGTTGATCAATTTATGAGCCTCAAGACAACTAGAAAACTTAACAACGGAGTAGAAATACCTGTCATTGGTTTAGGTGTTTATAAGGTTGATGAAGGTGAAACAGTTTATGATACTGTAAGATCAGCGCTAGAGATTGGTTACCGCCATATTGATACAGCATCTTTATACAAAAATGAAGAAGGTGTCGGTCGAGCGATTGCCGATAGTGGCATTCCTCGCGAAGACATTTTTGTGACAACAAAGGTCTGGAATGATGAACAAGGTTATGATGAAACGTTAGCAGCTTTTGAGCGTAGCTTAGAACGGTTGAATATGGATTATGTTGATCTCTATCTAGTGCATTGGCCTGTTCCTGGGAAGTATAAAGAAACATGGAAGGCCCTCGAAAAAATCTATGAGGATAAAAGAGCGCATGCAATAGGGGTGAGCAATTTCCATCCACATCACTTAGATGACTTAATGAAGGATGCGACAATCAAGCCAGTCATTAATCAAATTGAATTACATCCACAGCTTTCTCAAGTTGAAGTCAGAGAGTATTGCCAGGAACATCATATCGCAGTCGAGGCATGGGCACCTATAGGTAAAGCAAGTTATTTGGATCATCCAGTTCTCGAGGAACTTGCAGAGAAATATCAGAAAACAGCTGCCCAGATCATCATTCGCTGGGATTACCAAAATGATATCATTACCATCCCTAAATCAGTACGAGCTTCAAGGCAAAAAGAGAATGCGGATATCTTTGATTTTGAACTATCTGAAGCGGATATGGCAAAAATAGAAGAGATGAATAATAATAACCGTTTAGGGATGAATCCAGACGAACTCTAATCATTTTAGATAAATACGGTTTAAAGTTACTCTGTTCTGTCCAGACTAAGAGGGACAAACTAGTGAAAGGGGCAAGAACAGATGATTAAAAAACTCTCGATTTCTCTATGGCTCCTCTGTAGTCTAATCATTGTTGTAGCGTGTCAGGAAACGACTGATGATAGCGATCAAAAAGAATTAAGTGAGGAAGCAGTAGAGGTGGCGTCAGAAATAGACCATGTCATTGTCGAGCTTATGAATGAGCATGGTCGACCAGTTGCAATCGCAACGTTAGTTGAAAATCCTGAGGGTGGGGTCAAAATCACTTTAGATGGTGAAAATTTACCCCCAGGAGAACACGGCTTCCATATCCATGACCGTGGAGAGTGCACGCCACCTGATTTTGAATCAGCTGGGGGTCATTATAATCCGACAAATAGCCTTCATGGTTTTGATGATCCTGAAGGACCGCATGCAGGTGATCTTGAAAATATTACAGTTAAAGAAGATGGCTCAGTGTTTGTAGAATTGGATGCACCGATGGTCAGCCTTAAACGCGATCATGAAAACACGCTTTTTACAGAAGAAGGGACATCACTTATCATTCATGCGGATCCAGATGATTACATTTCACAACCAGCTGGAAATGCAGGGGAGCGCATTGCATGTGGAGTGATTGGTCAATAGAACAATGAATAAAAAAAGGCAGAGTGATGAGCACCTGCCTTTTTAAATCCTTATTTATCTTTTTCTGATCTAGATAAGTGGAGCAATCTTTTTGAACCGAAGGCTAATTTTTGTGCCAACGGGCTTGATTGATTAGTTAATAATCGTTCTGTAGAGAAATAAGTCGGTACCAATATGATGATCGCACTGAACCACGCAAGAGGGTTAGACATAACCGCACCACTATAACCAAAGAATTCAGATAATGTAATCGCACCAAATACTCGAGCAATCAGTTCCATTGCACTTGCAAAGGTTGGGGCAAAGCTATTACCCAAACCTTGTAGTGATGGTCTCAAAACAAAGATTAATGCTAAAAATAAATAGAAAGGTGAGTGAATCTTAAAGTATTGTTCAGCCAAACTTAAAACTGCTTCATTTCTCCCATCAAGAAAAACAGCAGAGAGGGAATGCCCAGTAAACCATAACAGAACACCAATGAAAATGCTGTAAGAAAGAGCGATTTTCAGTATTGAACGCATCCCTTCCTTAATCCGATCGAATTTCTTCGCACCAAAATTCTGTGCTACATAAGTCGACATAGCAACGCCAACTGTTTGCAGAGGCATCGTAAAGAGTTGGTTAATTTTAGATGCTGCCGCAAAAGCGGTAACTGGAAGGACACCTAATCGATTTAGAGTGACTTGAACAGCAATTGAGCCTACTGCAATAATTGAATTTTGAAAGCCGTATGGCAGTCCGATGCGGATGTGTTCTTTATATTCTTGCCAATCCAGTGTCCAGTCTTCTTTAAAGATCCTCAGCATTGGGACGCGTCTTTTAATATAGACAAGACAGAGAATACTAGCTACAATTTGAGAAATGATCGTTGCATAAGCAGCTCCTTCAACTCCTGTATTAAATCCTAAAATAAATACATAATCGAGAATCACGTTTAGAATGGAAGCAATAACTAAAAAGATGAGTGGAGTTCGACTATCTCCAATTGCTCTTAGAATATTTGACAGATAGTTAAATAAGACGGTGATTCCTACTCCACCCAAAATGACAGACAAATAACTATAAGCTTCATCAATAATTTCAGGCGGTGTTTGCATTAATTCTAATATTTGTCTCGTATTCGTTGCTGCAAAATAAGTGATCAATGAACTCGTAATAATTACAATGATTAAGCTGACGCCTAAACTTCTCCTTAGACCAGCTTGATCTTTTTGTCCAAATCGCTGTGCTGTAATAACGGCGAGGCCAGCGGTGATTCCAATCGCTAAACCTAGGATTAAAAAGTTAATACTTCCGGTGGATCCAACGGCAGCTAATGCATTTGCGCCTAAAGTTCGACCCACAATAAATGTATCGACCATACTATAAAATTGCTGAAACACATTACCTAATAACATAGGTAATGCGAATAGTAAAATTAATTTTAACGGTTTTCCTGATGTCATATCTTTACCCATTTGTGCACCTCATAAAAATACTATATTTTCAAATGACTTACTAAAATTAAAGATGCTCTTATTGTAAGCTAAGATCATCTTTATATCACAAGCTATAAATAATATGTGAAAAAAATAAATCCACCACTTAGGTGAAGAACAATTAATCTTCAATGGTGGGATCTTGAGTTTGTTTGTTAATCTGAACTTTTTCTATTGATCTGCCATTTACTTTTAAGATTTTAAAGGTTAAGTTACTGATTTCAATGGCCTGACCATCTTCAGGAATGCTATTGAACGTCCTCAGTAAATAAGCTGCTAAAACATCGTCTTCTTCTGGTATGTCTGTTCCGAAAATGGAATTCAAGTGGTGCAGTGTAATTTTTCCATCACAAATGATTTCAGTCTCTGTTAACTTCTCAATCAAAAGGCCACTTTCTAAATCTGTCTCATCTTCAATTTCTAATCCGATCATTGTTTCTATAATATCCTCATGAGTGATAATACCTTCTGTCCCACCGTATTCGTCTAGAACAATAGCCATATGTTTCTTTTCTTTTGTCATTTGTCTGAAGACTTTTTTGACTAAGTTAAATTCATAAGTAATGAGTGGTTCAGAGTCGATCACTTCATGTAAATTCTTATCGGGTTGAACTGACCAGCGAATGAAGTCCTTTGCATGTAAAATACCAATGATATGGTCAATGCCTTCTTCATAGACTGGATATCTGGAAAAGGGATTTTGCAAAACAACCTCTTTGACATCTTGATATGTTGCTGTATTAGGAATCGCAACGATTTCAATTCGTGGTGTTTTCAAGACATCTTTTATGTTTAAATTGTCAAAATCGAGGACACCTTTGATCCGATTTGATTCATCTTTTTCGAGCATTCCTTCTTCATCTGCAATATCGATAATGGCTCGAAGTTCGTCTTTTGAGACTGAAACATCATCAGGAACATTTTTTGATAAAGCGTTTGTAATGGAATAGGTGATCTTATTGATTAAAACAGTTACTGGCTTTAATATAATTAAAATGCCCTTAATAATTGGTCCCACAAGAAAAGAAACTCTTTGGGGAAAGGCAGCTGAAATGGATTTTGGAATAATTTCAGCAAAGAAAATCATAATAATTGTCAAGATAGCAGTTGCTAAACC
>Ga0209487_1004710_pt1 | contig 10388 bp, 11 predicted proteins | sample Poulit2012_FD_187524 | JGI IMG/M metagenome (GOLD analysis project Ga0209487, IMG submission 187524) | Agricultural soil microbial communities from Georgia to study Nitrogen management - Poultry litter 2012 (SPAdes) (version 2) | ecosystem: Environmental > Terrestrial > Soil > Agricultural land... | reverse complement strand
AAGGGCATTACGAAAATATGATTCGCCAAGAATACGCGGAGATTGGCGTCGGCGTTCATTATGATGGAGAAATTCTATATGCTACGCAGATGTTTGGAACGCAAAGATAATAAAAAGAAATCTCAGGTTTATCTCATTTTCAGAAGAGACAGCCTGAGATTTTTTAATGGATAAATGTGATTTACTGGTGTTTAATCGATTTAGTGACCAATATTTTAATTTTATTGGTGTCTAATCGATTTAGCGACCAATAATAATCAATTCTAAAACAGGCTTTAGGATATCTGCTCTTAAGTTGAAATCGTAACCAATCGTGAATAAGATCAACCCAATAATAGAACCCGTAGCCAAGTTAATGGTTTCTGAATAAACTTCAAACAAATTGAGAGACTGTAAAATGTCTACACCGTCTACTAAGTTTAAAACAACACCAAAAAAGACAGCTAGAACAAAAGGATTACGGATAATTTGTAAAAACATTCCTCGTCGACCAACACCAGATGAAGACATTCTTGCGACAAGAATTGGAATTACGACGAAAGCTAAAATAGCTCCTGCAATATCAAAAGTAACGGTGTTGACGGCATACTCCATTCCAACAATAGCTGTATAAAGAGGTAAAGTTACGCTTCCATCCTCAACAGTTGTTAACATAAAGGGAGCAACATCCGCAAGCTCCTCACCATGCCACTTTCTTAAGAAACGTCGACCAATAAAAATGGTCAAGATCCATACAATAACCACAAAACCGATCATTTGAAAGGTTGAAGGGTCAAAGGTGGATGTTAACATGACATTAAAAATTAAAATTGGAAAAAAGAGGCCGAATACAACATCTTTTGTTCCTTCTTTTTGCTCAGGGGTTACCCATCCACGAATACGTGAAATAAGTCCAAGGCCCATCAGAGCAAATACTGGAAATAATAAATTAAATACAGTCATTAAAAATTCTCCTTCTACGTTATAAAAAAATATTTTCTTATATACTGATAGCGCAATCAAAAATATGTACTAAACACCTCCTATAGTTAGCCATGCGCTATGCAATCTTATTCATCATAGCACTTAACCTTAACTTTAAGTCAATGCCATTTATCAAAATAAATGACACAATTTCAAAAAAATAGTAAAAAGTAATTGACAAAATAAAAAACGACCTTTATACTATCTAAAGTTTGGCCAACAATAAATGAGAGAATAATGAAAATTTAAGTTGGAAATTTTGGGAGGGGACTATCAATGAAAAAGAATAAGCCAATTATCGCACTAGACTTTAATCAAGCTTCTGAAGTTCATGATTTCCTTACTTTATTTGGGGATGAAAAATTAAATATTAAAATTGGAATGGAGTTATTTTATTCCAGTGGACCTGATATCGTGGTAGATCTTATAGATTCTAATCACGATATTTTTTTGGACTTAAAGCTGCATGATATTCCAAATACCGTCAAAAAAACGATGAAAGTGCTCGCGAATTTAGGCGTAGGCATGGTCAACGTACATGCACAAGGTGGCCGAAAAATGATGGAAGCCGCCAGAGTTGGGTTAGAACAAGGAACACCTTCTGGTCAAACACGACCAAGATTGCTTGCGGTTACTCAGTTAACGTCTTTATCCGAAGAAGCGTTTAAAGAAGAACAGCAAAGTTCCTTGACCTTGCAAGAAAGCATTTTACATTATGCAAATTTGGCGTATCAAGCGGGGCTTGACGGAGTGATTTGCTCGCCGTTGGAAGCAAGGCAGATCCATGAAAAAGTTGCGACAGACTTTTTAACCGTCACTCCAGGCATTCGTTTGGAAACAAAAATCACAGATGATCAAACGCGAATCGCAACACCAAAGCAAGCAGCATTAGGTGGTAGTGACTATATCGTTGTCGGTCGACCAATTACGCAAGCAAAAGAGCCGTTAAAAGCCTATAAATCAATCCAAAGCTCGTGGGAACAAGCTTTGAAAGAAGGAGTTAGATAATATGATGCGAGAAAGAACACACGAAGTCGCAAAAGCATTACTCGATATTCAAGCAGTTTCTTTGAAACCGGCAGATCCTTTTGTTTGGACAAGTGGTCTAAAATCACCAATTTATTGCGACAATCGCTTAATTATGAGTTTTCCTGAAGTTCGGTCATTTATCGAAGAGGAACTTGTAGCACTTATTAAGACGCAATATCCAGAGGTTGATTTAATCGCAGGTACGGCAACAGCAGGGATTCCGCATGCAGCAATTGTGGCGGACCGAATGAATTTGCCGATGATTTATGTGCGCTCAAGTAGTAAAGGGCATGGGAAGAAAAATGCGATTGAAGGACAAGTGTCTCCAGGGCAAAAAGTAGTCATGGTGGAAGATTTAATTAGTACGGGAAAAAGTGTGATTGAAGCGGCGGATAAAGTGGAAGAAGCTGGCGGAGATGTCATTGGAGCGGTAGCCATCTTTAGTTATGAGCTTCAAGAAGGACACGAAGCTTTTGAGAAACAGACTTATAGTTTAAATACATTGACGAGCTATCCGGAGTTGATTGAATTTGCGGTGCAAAGTGAAGAGTTATTGCCTTATAAAGAAACGTTGAATGATTGGTACAAAGATCCAGTGAAGTGGTCGGAGCAAGCAAAATAAACGAAGAATGAAAAGAGGCATTTAAAATGAAAACAAATGATAAGCGTGCGTTAGTTACTTCCATCTTAGGCTCAGGATTAGATGATATGAATGTCATGTTTTTATCTTTTTCTCTGTCGAGTATTATTGCGGATTTGAATTTATCGGGTTCGGAAGCTGGTTGGATTGGGACAATTACGAACTTGGGGATGTTACTTGGTGGCTTAATTTTCGGGGTTTTAGCGGACCGATACAATAAATTTAATGTCTTTAAAGTGACCGTTTTGATTTTTAGTGTGGCGACAGGGTTAATTTATTTTGTGGATAGTGTGTACTTACTTTATCTCTTGCGCTTCATTTCAGGAATTGGAGTGGGTGGCGAATATGGCGTAGCCATTTCAGTGATGGCAGGTATTGTACCACTCGATAAAATGGGAAGAGTGGCTTCCCTGAATGGAATTATCGGGCAAATCGGTTCGATCTCAGCGGCAATCTTGGCGGCATTAGTAGCTCCAGCGCTCGGTTGGAGAGGCTTATTCTTATTCGGTTTTTTACCAGTTGCGATGATTATTTGGGCTCACTTCTTTGTGGACGCGGATGCGATCACCGAGAGAGGCGCGGAAGATCAGTCGCTAGTTGAACAGGACAAACCGAGAATTAAAGAATTATTTGCGACACCAGAATTAAGAAGATTGACCCTTTCATTGATGGTTATGGCGACAGTTCAAATTGCTGGATACTTTGGAATGATGAACTGGTTACCAACAATGATGCAGACACAGCTCGGTATTTCAGTCAGCGATTCTTCACAGTGGATGATCGCAACAATTGTCGGCATGTGTATAGGCATGTTTGTTTTCGGGCAAATGTTAGATCGCATTGGCCCACGAAAAAGCTTCGGTATTTTCTTAGTGAGTTCAGCAGTGGCTGTTTACTTATTTACCTTAGCGAACACGACTTGGATGATGATTTTAGGTGGCGCAATCGTCGGTTTCTTTGTAAATGGGATGTTCACTGGTTACGCAGCCGTTACAACTTTACTTTATCCACAACGTATTCGTACGATCGCAAATAACACTATTTTAAATATAGGTCGAGCAGTGGGTGGTTTTTCATCCGTAATTATCGGTATGATTCTTGAGAAATCAGGCGTACCAATGGTTATGCTGTTCTTAGCAAGCCTTTATGTAATCAGCTTGATCACAATGTTAAGTATTCCAGATTTGAGAAGTGAAAACTATGTAAGAGCTGCTCGACCTGTTGAAAATTAAAATGGATGTTAATAGTCTGTAGATAAAACAAGATTCTTGGACATAAAGTCCGCTTTATTATGGACTTCAACGTTCTACTGGACGCGAGAATATTTCTCGTTTCCGCTGGACCGTTCTACTAAACGCGAGAATATTTCTCGTTTCCGTTGGACCGTTCTACTAGACGTGAAAATCATTTACGTTACCAGTGGAGATAAAATAACGTTCTACTGGATGCGAGGTTAACTTATGTTGCCACCGAGTTGCTGAAGTAAAGGTAGCCTCCGGATTCGTGTCAATATCAATTGATCATATAAGTATATATTGAAAAACTCTGTCTTTTTCGGCAGAGCTTTTTTTAATTCCTCCTCTTATAATAAATCCAAAGTCTACGTCTAAATCACTTGGCTTGACAAATAGAGAAAAAATTTGTAAAATTACAAATCGTAATGATTACGATTTAAGGAGAAAGGAATTAATAAAATTTATGGCTAAAAAAGCAAAAGTAGAAAAACTAAAAAGACAACAACGAACAGTTGAAAAATACGACTCTTTAAGAAAAGAATTAAAAGAAAAAGGCGATTATGAAGCTCTTTCTAAATTACCAAGAGATGCTTCGCCAACAAGACTACACAATCGCGATAAAATTGACGGACGTCCACATGGTTACATGAGAAAATTTGGGATGTCACGAATTAACTTTCGACAATTAGCGCATGAAGGAAAAGTTCCTGGTGTAAAAAAAGCAAGTTGGTAAAAAACAAGGCTAGTAACCATTAAATAAAGAGAGGAAAGAAAAATATGGCTAATAAAAATGATTTAGCAACTGCACAACGTATGATGAAAAGCCCAAATAAAAAGACCGCACGTCGTGGCTTAAGAATTATTAAAGAATATAAGAAACAATTAAAAGGTATTAGATAGTAGAAAGAATAAAATGAAACTACAAATTATAAAGCTCTCTATTGAGTAAACAGATACTTAACATAGGCTCTGAAGACTTGATAGGGAGCATTTTTTATTATGAATGCCTTATCCTTGAATATCCCTTGGCTTTTATCTATAGTGCGTATGAAGTAAGAGATTACTACAATAAAGAAAAGGGAGTTTTGTATAGTATGGTTTATTCAAAAACAAAAGAAGTATTAAATCAACTAGTAGCTGATTTATATACGATGCGTGTAATCGTCCATCAAACTCACTGGTATATGCGGGATCAAGGTTTCTTATATTATCATCCTTTACTAGATGAATTTATTGATGACATTGATGACCAAGTAGATGAAATTGCTGAACGACTAGTAACGTTAGACGGCAAGCCATATTCGACGTTACAAAATTTTCATGAACATACACAATTAGAAGAAATCGAAGGAACGTTTGATTATACGATTAAAGAACAATTGACAAGGCTGGTTGAAAATTATAAAAAAATAGCCGACACATTAGAAAAAGGTGCTCAAATTTCAGATAAAGAAGGAGATTTAGTGTCTCAAGATATTTTATTAGATACTAAAGGAGCCGTTGATAAACGTATTTGGATGATTCAAGGAGACTTAGGATCAGCACCTGGCCTAGAACACTAAAAATCTAATCAAAGATTAAATAAACCCCATAATACTCTCAAACTTAGATGGTAAAGAGAGTGTTATGGTTTTTTTCGTTGAATAAAGACATTCAATAGCTTACTTTAAATCGTTAAGTGATTTCGTTGACAGTCATTTTATTCAGAGATAGAATATGGCTGTAATAAGAGGTACGCTACATAGCAACAAAATCTAAAAAGAAAGTAGGAGAGCAGATGAATAATTTATTCCCCTCAAGACGTGACTTTATGGATATGAACAGAAACTTTATGGGCGACTATTTTGATCGATTATTTACGGACGCAGGAAATTTTAACGTAGACATCAAAGAAAATGACGATGGATATATGTTGGAAGCAGACTTACCTGGCTTGGATAAAGAAAACATCCAACTCGATTACAGTAATAATGTGCTCTCTATACGTGCGCAACAAGAGATGAGCACAGAAGAAAAAGATGAGGAAAGTAACTATATTCGTCGAGAGCGTTCTAGTCGTTCTTACAATCGACAATTTCTAATCAAAAACGTAGATGAAGATAACATTACCGCTGAGTTTGAAAATGGTGTATTAAAGGTTCAACTACCGAAAAAAGAAGTAGATGGACAAGAAACGAAAAAAATTGATATTCAATAATGTAATAAATAAAGGGACTATGCCACTGAGGCTAGTCCCTTTTTAATTAGTAGGAAATTGCAAAAATGAGTTCGAGAAGTAGCTTATAAGTAATTATTATTTTATTTTGAATGGCATTTAGAAACAGTCGTATTCTATCCTAACAAGTGGGCATTAAAATGAGCCCCACTTGCTAGGGTAATTACTTTATCCTAACAAGTGAGCATTAAATTGAGGTCCACTTGTGAGGGTAACGACTCTATCCTAACAAGTGAGCGTTAAAATGAGGTCCACTTGTGAGGATAACAGCTCTATTCTAACAAAGGAGCGTGATGTGTCGTCTATGTTTAAAAATGACAATAAAAAATAACCGTTCAACTTTGGTTGGTTAACGGATATTTTTAATCAACAAAACCAGCCACCGTCTTTAGTGGCTTGCATAGAGGGTTCTGTTCGCGAAGAATCCTTTTCTTATGCAAATTATCACATGTTTAAACTGAAATGTAAAATTATACAATCATTCTGGTTTAGTCGAATCTCTGCTTATCGTTCCAACCGTTAACGCAATTTTTCAAAGGCAGCATTAGCGGTGTCGTTTTCTGGCAAAGCATCTTTTATACGCTCGAGACACTCAGAATGATCATGTTTACGTGCAACACATTGATGACGTCCAAACAATAAAATCGAATGATGTGCTTGATACCAGATATTTTCAGGAAGTTTATCCATCATAATACGTTCAATTTCTTGAATGGAAGCATCTTCTGGTACGAAGTGTAATCTTCGGGAAACACGCTTAACATGCGTATCCACCGCAAAAGCAGCCATGTTGAATCCATTAGTTAAAACAACATTGGCTGTTTTTCTACCAACGCCGGGAAGCGACATTAAATCTTTCCGATTATCTGGTACTTCACCATCAAAATTTTCGATTAACGCCCTAGCCATATTTTTTAAATATTTAGATTTATTATTTGATAAACCGATACTGCGAATGATTTCACGGATATCTTCTAACGAAGCATCCGCCATTTTTTCAGGGGTTGGAAATTTTTCAAATAATTCTGGAGAGACTCTGTTAACCGCTATATCTGTTGTTTGTGCACTTAGAATCACTGCACATAATAATTGAAAATTTGTCTCGTAATTCAAATCTGTTCCTGATTCTGGATAAATTTCAATAATTGCTTTCACAATTTCTTGAACTTCTTCATCATTTAAAATGATTTCTTCAGCCATTCTATCCGACCTTTCAAAAGTATTAAAACTCATTGTAAACATTCTATTTCCAAAAATAAACTGACTTGTGTTATCTTAGAAAAAAACAGAGTAGGTGAGTGCTCATGAGACGTATATCTATCAAAAATTGGTTCGGATTAAGTATTAGTTTCTTCATTTTGCTTTTCAGCAGTGCTTGTGGAATGATTGACCAGAATAATAGCGCGACGGATCTTGAAATAGAAGAGGATGATATTCGAATTGCAGCTGTTGGAGATAGTATCACGGCAGAATATACACCGCAATCAGGTTATCCAGCAATTTTAAATGAGCGACTTGGTGAAGGGTATGCTGTTTTAAATTTTGGCGAATCCAATTATGCAGCGCAAGCTTCGAGTGATTTTCCATATGAAACAACGGGCTCTTACGAGGAAAGTCTAGAATTGAATCCGGATATTGTTATAATGATGCTAGGAACAAATGATACAAAAGCAAATAACTGGAATGGACCTGAAAGATTTAAGGAAGAATATACTGATTTACTAGAAGATTATTTAGAACTGGAAAGTGTTTCGCGTGTCATTCTCGCTTCTCCACCAACGGTATTTTTAGAGAATATATTTGAAGGCTCTATTGATCCAGAAAATATTGAGCCTATTCGTGATGTGGTCGAAGAAGTAGCAGAAGAATACGGCTTAGAATTTTTAGATATGACCGAACAAACAGCCGCTCACCCAGACTGGTTTTTTGATGGCGTGCATCCCACAGCTGAAGGGGCTGAACAATTAGCACAAATTTTTTATGAACAAATAGAAGAATAAAATGAATTGAGGATATTAAAATGGCAATCAAAATAAGACCAGAATCAAATGAAGAATACTCAAGAACAGAAGAGGTCGTCAAAAAAGCTTTTTTAAATGAAGAGATGAGTGATCATCAGGAACATCGTCTCGTACAAAAACTAAGAAATTCAGAAGCGTTTATCCCAGAGCTTTCTTTAGTCGCTATAGGGCAACATGAAAATATTCTAGGCCACCTTATGTTAACAACGAATAAAATTATAAATGAAAATGACACGGTTGAATCTCTTTCCCTTGCGCCAGTATCTGTTCTACCAGAGTATCAATATAAAGGAATTGGCTCTCAATTAATCAAAGAAGGGATAAAAAGAGCAAAAGAATTAGGTTACAAATCAATCATTGTTTTAGGCCATCCAGAATACTATCCAAAATTTGGTTTCCAACCGGCAAGCTTTTGGAATATCAAAGCTCCCTATGATGTGCCAGATGAAGTCTTTATGGCGCTAGAGTTACAAACCGATGCTTTAGAAAATGTTCAGGGGATCGTGCAATATCCTAAAGCTTTTGAAGAATAACAAAAAACTTCTCATGCCTTAAAAAAAGTTTAAAAGAAAAGCACAGAAACGAATTCTGCGCTTTTTTTATCTTACCTAAATTTTAATTCATTATTTTCTTTCAAAAATTTCGTCTATAAACAATCCCATAACCAACTAAAGCAAGTAATCCAACCCCGGTCATGATAACTCCTACTTTGAGGAAGGGTGTTTGATAAACAAATTCAATTGTATGTTCGCCCGCCGAAATTGGAACACCGACGAAACCAATATTTACTTTTTCTGTCGGAACTTCCTGACCATCCACATAAGCTTTCCAACCTGAGGTGTAAGGAATATTTGTCACTAACACTCCATCTTCTAAAGCATCCACAGATCCTTCAATTCGTTCATTAGAAAAGGACACAATTTCTAAAGCTTGCTCATTTTTCTCTTGAGCTGCGTTTGAAACGACTTCTTCATCAAACGCTCTAGAAATCACAGAAACATTTTCAAAAGAATAATTACCCGCATCTTGAAACTCCACAGTTAACGTCTCTTCCACCGACTCGACTTCATTTAGATGAATGAGGATATTTTCTCTTTTAAAATAAGAACTAAACGTATAGCGATCGGACTGTAAAACACTCTTTTCTTGCTCATTGTAAGCAGCTCTCACACGAAAAGCAGTAGAGGGCTCAATCCAAAAAGGTGTTTCTGGTGGCTCAAACTCGATCCCTTCAAAGTAAAGAAAAACTTCTTGACCGACAAGATCTTCTGGCTGCTCAAAGCTCAAAGTCATCTGACTCTCACCCTCGTCTACCGTAATTTCCATCGATTCATTCAATGGAAGATTTTCTTGTCCATGAATATTTTCAGCACCTTCCCATACCCCTTCATGCTTCGCAAATGACGGAATATCTGCTTCGTGCAATTGTAGTGTGCTTTCTTCTTCTAAGATCACTGCTCCCGCTAATAAGCTTTCACGTTGAACAGGGTGCAAGTTTTCAGCCTCAAAACGAGAGAGGGCATCTGTTTCAACATAAGCAAAAGGCGCTTCATTTTCAGTTTCAGCAACCATCATTCCTGCTTCTTCATCAGACAATTCGGAATTTATCGTATAATCTGAAGGTAAATAATTTATATTTTCTTCATCCGTTAGAATATATTTCACACCGAGCGCTTGATTGACTACTCGTCGATCATCGACGCCATTTCGAAGTGGCTGAATGATTTGATAAGAACTAGCTTCTAAAAATTGTGCAAATTCTGCGACAGAACCGTTACTCAATGAAGCATAAGAGTTGGTTCCAGGTTTATTGATATAAGCATATTGATTACGAACGTGATTGTTATGCGAAGTTACCCCGATTCGATACAACCCATCTTCAGGTAAGTTCTGTTCTGCACCTTCAAAAACATTCGCATAAGTTTCGTCAATGGTGCCATAATCTTCTGTTGGAGACATGGCGTTCTTTCCAGTTGGTAAATAAAAGATCAAAGCATTAACTGTCATATTTAACAAGACAAAACCAATCATTATTCGCTCGAAATTTATGGCTTTCAACTTATTATTTTGACGAGCATGAAATGTTCCATAAATAAACCACCCGAGAATAACAGGTGTTAGATAAAGGAAATAATCATCCGTCACTAGACTTGCGGCAATATATATAATAGAAAAACCAAACATTAAACGACGTATCCAACGGAGATCTTTTGGTGTCATTTCATGATGATGATCTATAAAAAAGGCAGTGGATAGGGCAATATAAAAAGGTAAAACAAAAGTAA
>Ga0209487_1004709_pt1 | contig 10388 bp, 6 predicted proteins | sample Poulit2012_FD_187524 | JGI IMG/M metagenome (GOLD analysis project Ga0209487, IMG submission 187524) | Agricultural soil microbial communities from Georgia to study Nitrogen management - Poultry litter 2012 (SPAdes) (version 2) | ecosystem: Environmental > Terrestrial > Soil > Agricultural land... | reverse complement strand
ATCACAAAAGCGCATATCATCTAAGCCGAGCTGTTGTTGTTTTAATTTAGCATACTTACGCATATGTGGGGCGAGTTCTTGTTGAATAATATCTAATTGGTTATGGTACATTTCTTGAGTGACCTTCTGTGGATGAAGTAACATATCTGTGACAGAATCATAACCACGAGCGCGGGATAAGGTCACTTGCTTTGTCACTTCCGTTGCATACACTGCCGCGTATGTATGCTTATAGTTGTTTAACGTTTTGACAAAGGAATCGAAGGCTTTATGGCGTAAGTTTGTATTTGGTTCAAATTCATAACGGTCTTCATATAACGCGAAGGACATTGGTAATTCGTTGCCATCTTCATCGACAACTGACTCAAATTCCATATCAGACGATTTACTTCGTTGATAAATCATATATGGTGCATCGTGCACTTCACTTAAAGCTGCGAGTATTTCTTCAGTTTCTGGGGATAGTGTGTATGCTTTTTTCGTTAAAATGTCATCTAACATAACGCGATACGTTTCTAATTCAGTTTCTTCTTGTAAGTATTGTTCAATCGTTGCTTCAGACGTTGCTAAAAGTTCCGATTCAATAAACGATAATTGAGCACTAATGTTAGCTATCGACGCAGCAACTTTAGCAGCATTCGCCTGATTAGTTGGATCACTACCATCAGTATTTACTTTTAAATTTGCATATGTTGCAACACGAATAAGTTGCTCCTGAAATTTCTCGTATGTTGTCAGAGCTTCTAACAATGTTTTTGCGTTTTCAGTTAATTTGCCTTTGTAGGCAGCTACATTTTTGACGTCTTCATTTACTTGCGTAAGTGCTTGTTCCCAATCTGCATCTGTTGCAAACAAATCTGCTAAATCCCATGTTTCTTCTACTGCTACATCAGAACGTTTTTTTCTAATACTCAAAATAATACCCCTTTCAACTAATTGTCATTTAATGTATGTTCATTATATCATAAAAGATGTACACGCTTACAAATAAATATTTTGTTAGTTGGCTGGAAAAATTGTAGTTATTTATAGTAAACTTAATATGAACTGTTTCTCGCTTTCGGTAAATATTGAGCAATCGTTAGAAAGGAGCACGAAGGATGAAATTGACAGTCGTTGGCCATTGGGGTGGTTATCCGGCGGCAAAGGGGGCGACCTCTTGTTATTTGCTAGAAAAAGATAACTTTGCTCTCGTTATTGATATGGGAAGTAGTGCCTTAAGTAAATTACAAACATATATTGATGTAACTCATATCGATGCAGTTATTTTATCGCATTACCATACGGATCATGTAGCTGATATTGGAGTTTTACAACATGCGAAACTTGTGCAAACATATTTACAAGGACATTCGGAAATTTTACCGATATACGGACATGTAGAAGATATTGCAAGTTTTAATACGCTGTCACATAAATATACATCCGGTGTTATTTACAACCCGAAAAAAGATCTAACGGTTGGTCCCTTTACGATTAAATTTTTACGAACGAAACATTCGGTTCCTTGTTTTGGCATGCGGATCACCGATGGAGAGCATTCGATCGTTTATACGGCAGATACTGCTTATTTTGATGAATGGATTTCTTTTGCTAATCGAGCGAATTTGTTAGTGACCGATTGTAACTTTTATGCCGATCAAGAAGAAAATGCTCTAGCAGCTGGTCATATGACGAGTATTCAAGGGGCACATATTGCCCAACAAGCTTATGTTGATGAGCTTCTTTTAAGTCATTTACCACACTTTGGGGACCACGAACAACTCGTTGCAGAAGCGAAACAATATTTTACAAATGCCGTTCATTTAGCTGAAGAAGGATTTGTCTGGCAGGCGAAGAAAAAATAAACTGTTTACAATGTTTTGCGTCGATCGATAAAATTATATAAAATATTAATGGAACAACTTTTACAAGGAGGCAAACAATGAAGTTTATTGATAACAAAGGAATTACAGACCCGACAGTAAATTTAGCGTTAGAAGAATATGTTTTAAACAATTTTGGGAAAGATAATACATATTTATTGTTTTACATTAATGAACCATCGATTATTATCGGTCGCAACCAAAATACGATCGAGGAAATTAATACAAAATATGTTGAGGAAAATAATATTAAAGTCGTTCGTCGTTTATCCGGCGGGGGAGCAGTTTATCACGATGAAGGTAATTTAAACTTTAGTTTTATTACGAAAGACGACGGTGAAAGTTTCCATAACTTTGCGAAGTTTACAAAACCAGTCGTTGAAGCGCTTAATCAAATTGGTGTACCGGCAAAACTTGAAGGACGTAATGATTTGTTAGTCGAAGGGCGTAAATTTTCCGGTAATGCTCAATATGCAACACAAGGTCGTATGTTTAGCCATGGAACGATTATGTTTGATTCAGAAATTGAACATGTCGTTTCGGCGTTAAATGTCAGTTCAGAGAAAATTAAATCGCACGGGATTAAATCAATTCGTAGTCGGGTAGCAAACATCTCCGAATTTCTCGATGAAAAAATTTCGATGGATCAATTTAAAGAGTTAATATTAAAATACATTTTTAATGTCGACGATGTGAAAGATGTACCACGTTATGAATTAACTGATGAGGATTGGGAAGCTGTCCATAAGATTTCCAATGAACGGTATAAAAAATGGGAATGGAATTACGGTAAGTCGCCAGCATTTAATGTGCGACATTCTCATAAATTTGATTCAGGGTTACTCGATGTTCGCTTAGATGTTAAGAAAGGTATCATCGAAAATTGTACGATTTATGGTGACTTTTTCGGTGTCGGTAATATTGCTGAATTAGAACAAGCATTAATAGGTGTTCGTCATGACCGACAATCGATTGAAAAAGCGCTTGAATCAGTCGATGTTGCCCATTATTTAGGAAAAATAACGAAAGATCAGTTGCTCGATTTAATTTATTAAAAAAGAATTGCGGTTCTCGTATGGTGTCATGCGAAAACCGCAATTTTTCAGTGAGTATGATTATATATATGTTATTACTTTAAATTTAATAAATATTTGCTACAATAAAGTTTAAGCCCCTTTCTTTGCAACAAATAGAGAAAGGATGCTAGATATATGAAAAAGAAAACCACATATGAAAACTACGAACTATCCTCATTAACAATGCTCGTTACTCCGCAATTTGATGACTTTGGTAATGTTTATGCAAAAGTTATTGAAGAAGATCAAGATATTATCATTCGAAAAAGTCCTCTACAAATTATCGAAGTAGCTTGTGAGTATTTCGGCTCCGATCTTCGTGGACGGCAAAGAGCAACGGAAGTCATTGCCAACTATACGTACAAACTCCCGATTGCAATTGAACCGTACAATAACATTTACTTTTTCCCGACGGCATCACCAACCACTTTGACGTGTTCTTGGCTTTCACACTCTCATATTTTAAGAATTTATCAATTATCAAGTAAACAATCGGAAATCATATTTAATAATGGGAGACGCTATACCCTTGATGTCTCAAAACATTCGCTTACGAATCAATTACACCGGACGGCACAGTTGCGGTATTTGATTGAACAGCGGATTAAAGATCCAAAGGTTGATTTTCACTATCCGCCTTTGTCGCTCGTAGCAGATCCCAAAAGATATTTTCGACCTTTTTCTTAATCGTCGGGTTAAAGTAATTTCTTTTTTCTTCACGTTTGTTGCTGACGAATAAAAATGTTGAAAACAAGTCATCTTTTTGTAACAAAGTAACTTGTATATTAAATTTCTTCATCGACTGTCGTAGTGACCGCCGTTCCTTTGTCGCTCGGGTAAGCATTTGTTCTAATAATTCAATGTACGGTCGTTTTATTTTAAAAGGTCCATTTCTAATCGTTTCAATGTCCCGATTAATGACGATAATCGCCATTGATAAAAAAAGAAACCGAGAAGCTAATTGTAATTCATGTTCGTTTAAATAACTCACAATTTTGCCTCCTAGACAGAACGTTTGTTCTATTATATACTTAAATTAAAAAAATGTACATGAAAAAAATTAATTATGTGAGGAAAGGGGCTTTTATATTTAGATGAAAATGTTTAAAATATGGTCATGTAGCTTTAAACATATTGCTTGAAATATGTCGTCAACTAAAGTGATGGCATAAGGGAAGGAACTATACCATGCCAAATTTATTTGCAGCAATTAATTGGGAAAAGTTTTTTGATGAAGAACTTTTATATGAATATATTGTCGAAGCTCTTAATAATTATGAACGGTTAGGTCCCTTTATTGGTATATCTTTGCCTTTCATTGAGGCAATTTTACCATTTTTGCCCTTAATCGTTTTCGTCTTCGTTAATATCGCTGCCTTCGGTTTAGTTAAAGGATTTATTTATTCATGGATCGGTACAACCCTTGGTTCAATTTTAGTTTTTTTCATATTCCGTCGCTTAGGAAACACACGTTTATTAAAAAAAGTACGGGGAAATGAACAAGTGAAAAAAGTAACACATTGGGTTGATCGTAGAGGCTTCGGTTTAATATTTTTACTTTTATGTTTTCCTTTTTCGCCTTCCTTTGTTATTAATGTAGTTTCAGGCTTGTCAAAAATTAGTTTGCAACAGTTCGCTTTAGCCGTTATTTTAGGAAAAGCGGTAATGATTTTTTCTGTATCTTACGTCGGAGAAAATATTTTTTCCTTCGCTGAATATCCAATACGAACAATCGTCATTGCAGTAAGTATCGTACTTTTTTGGATTGTCGGTAAACAAATAGAAAACTATATCCAAAAAAGAACAGAAAAATAGAGGGGGATAAATAATGGGACTTCGCTTTTTGTTTGGCCGAGCTGGAACAAAGAAAGATACGTTTATTTTAGAAGAGATTAAACGACAATTAATCGAACAACCGATCGGACCACCTATTTTTTATATGGTGCCCGAACAAATGACATTCCAACAAGAATACAATTTGTTTAAAGACCCGGCTGTCCAAGGAAGTATCCGGGCACAAGTGATGAGTTTTTCTCGACTCGGTTGGCGTGTATTACAGGAAACCGGTGGGGGAACGAGGCGGTTTATTAGCTCAGTAGGTATTCAAACGATGCTGCGGAAAATTATTGATGAGCGAACAGGAAACTGGCAAATTTTCCAAAGTGCTTTAGAAAAGCAAGGTTTTCTCGCGCAATTAGAGCGGCTTATTACAGAGTTTAAACGGTACAACATTACACCGGAAATGATTAATATGTATTTAATACAGATGGAACAAAAAGAGAAACCGTCTGTTCATGAACGAGCCTTACAACATAAGCTCGCTGATTTATCGTACATTTATGGGAAGTTAACGCAAATGTTACAACATACATACATTGATGCGGAAGATCAACTACAAATGTTAACGGAAAAAATCCCGGAAACGACACTTTTTAACGATGCGATTATTTATTTAGAAGGTTTTCACCGACTTACTCCAAAAGAACTCCAAGTAATTGAAGCATTAATGAAACGAGCGCAACAAATGACCGTTTCTTTAACAGGTGATCATTTTTCAAAAACGGAAATTTCTAATCTCGATTTATTTTACCAGACGAATGAGACGTATCGACAATTCGTTAATATCGCAGAAAATAATAGTATTTCCTTGGAAGAACCGGTTATCTTGCAACCGATGGAACAAACTTTTCAAGACAGGCCATACTTTGCCCATTTAGAAAAATATTTTAATGTGCAGGCAGCTCCACCATATGAAGGTGATGTTCCAATTACATTAGCTGAAGCAGTCCATCCACGGGCAGAAGTTGAAGGAGTTGCTCAAGAAATTATTCGTCTTGTGCGTGAAGAAAATTATCGTTACCGTGATATGGCTATTTTCATTCGTGAAACGGATACTTATCATCATTTATTAGAAACGTTATTTACTGATTACAATATTCCAATTTTTATTGATGAAAAGAAAACGATGTTAAATCATCCACTCATTGAATGTATCCGGTCGTTAATTGAAATGGTCGTCGGTGATTGGAAATACGATGCAATTTTTCGTGTCTTAAAAACAGGTTTAATTCCTTCATTAGATGACGAATTTCCATTAACAGATGATGCGGTTGACGAGTTAGAAAATTACGTTTTGGAATACGGTATTCGCTCGCGCAACAGATGGTTAGCGGATGAAAAGTGGGTGTTCCAACGCTTTCGTGGCTTTGATGAAGCCGCCCAAACTGATGTTGAAAAAGATATTGAAACGAAAATAAATCGTTACCGGCAACAAGTTGTCCAAATAATACAACCCTTTGATGAAAAGTTACGATCCGCTAAAACAATCAAACAATTTTGTGAGACGATTTATTTATTTTTAGAATCGATTAATGTTCCTGATACACTCGAAAAATGGCGCACTACTTACGATTCAGCAGGAAATATTGAAAAAGGTCGGGAACAAGATCAAGTATGGGATGCTGTTATCCAATTACTTGATGAAATGGTTGAGATTGCTGGAGACGATGAGATTAGTTTAGACGTTTTTCGTACATCGCTTGAAGCTGGTTTTGAATCTTTACAATTCACTCACGTCCCACCGACAATTGACCATGTGATCGTCGGAACGATTGACCACTCACGAATAACAGGGGTAAAATGTGCATTTCTTCTCGGGGTTAATGATGGTGTATGGCCGATGAAGCCACCTGTTGATGGGGTTATTAATGAAAATGAACGGGCAGTTTTAGAAAAATACGGCATACAGTTAGCTGATAGTAGCGAGCGACAATTACTTGATGATTGGTTTTATATGTATCTCGCTTTTACAGCACCATCTAATTATTTATGGGTCAGTTATCCGTTAAGTGATACAGAAGGCGAAGCGAAAATACCATCTCAATTAGTGAAACATTTACAAGACATATTTCCTACGTTAGAAAAACCTGTTTTATTGCAAGACCCTGATGATTTAGAAAAAGCTGCCCGTTTTATTACGACACCACTTAAAACGAGAGCTGCATTAACGACTCAATTAGCCCGTAAATTGCGCGGTTATCATGTTGAACCGATTTGGTTGCACGTTTTAAATTGGTATATCGCTGAAGAAGAAAAATATGAGACAACATATAAAATTTTACAAAGCTTATTTTATGAAAATGTGCCGACACATTTACAACAGGAAACAGTTGAACAACTTTATCCAAAACAATTAAAGACGAGTGTTTCCCGTTTAGAAATGTACCACCGTTGTTCATTTCAACATTTTGCACAGTATAGCTTACAATTATCAGAGCGTAGAACGTATAAACTCGATGCCCCTGATATTGGACAATTGTTTCATGAAGCATTAAAACAAATTACGAAATGGGTTAATGAAGAAGGAAGAGCTCTCTCCGATTTAACAAAAGCGGAAGCAGCTTTATATGCGAAGCGGGCAATTCAACAGCTTGCCCCTGTTTTACAGCATCAAATTTTGCACAGCTCAAACCGTTATAAATATATTCAAAGAAAATTACAAGAAATTATTTCACGGGCGACATACGTCATGAGTGAACAAGCCCGGGTGAGTGAATTTACTCCCGTAGGTATTGAACTTGGATTTGGTTTAGGGGATCATTTGCCACCTTTACGTGTTCCTTTACCGAATGGGTATGAATTGCTTTTACGGGGAAGAATTGACCGTGTTGATAAGGCTAAAATTAATGACCAACTGTATTTACGAATTATCGACTATAAATCAAGTGCGCAACGTTTAAATTTACTAGACGTTTATTATGGACTTGCTTTACAAATGTTAACTTATTTAGACGTTATTTTAACGCAGTCAGAACAATGGCTAGGTTTACAAGCATCTCCAGCAGGTATTTTATATTTTCACGTTCACCATGCGATGATTTCGGAAAATGAAAAAGTATCTGATGAACAATTGGAAAAAGCGTTGTTTAAACAATATCAAATGCAAGGAATGGTCATTTCAGATGAACAAGTTGCTCGTTCGATGGATACGTCATTGGAAGCAGGAAACAGTGATATTATTCCTGTTGGCTTGAAAAAAAGTGGTGGTTTTTATAGTCGATCAAAAATCGCGAATGAACAGACATTTTCCCTTTTACAAGCCCATATTCGTCAACTGATGATCAATGCGGGTCTTGAGATGGTCTCGGGAAAAGTTACGTTAAATCCTTTTGAATTTAAACAACAGAACGCTTGTAGATTTTGCCCATTTGATGCGGTTTGCCAATTTGATCCGATTTTAGAACATAACAATTATAACAAATTAAAACCGTTAAAAGATGATGATGTTTTACAACTGATTGAAAAAGAGGTGGATAATTGATGAAATGGACACCGGAACAAGAAGAAGCGATATATACATCGGGTCAAGATCTTCTCGTCTCAGCAGCAGCTGGGTCGGGAAAGACAGCTGTATTAGTTGAACGCATTATTCAAAAACTATTAAACGAACAAAATCCACTCGATATTGATTCGTTGCTCGTTGTGACATTTACAAATGCAGCAGCCCAAGAAATGCGTAATCGTGTTGGTTTAGCCTTGGAAAAAGCATTACAAGAACAACCACATTCACACCATTTGAAAAAGCAACTGTCTTTATTGCAACGAGCATCAATATCAACCTTACACTCTTTTTGTATGGAAATTATAAGAGAACATGCATATTTACTAGAAATTGACCCAGCTTTTCGTATCGCGAATGATTTAGAAGCTGATTTGTTAAAACAAGAAGTTATTGATGAGCTTTTTGAAGAAAAGTATGGAGCGGTAAAGGATGCCCAGGAACAGTTTTTTGCAGTTGTTGATCGTTTTTCGAGTGACCGTAGTGATGTTGAAATTGAACATCTCATTTTACAGTTATATACGTTTGCAAGACAACATCCATGGCCCTATGAATGGCTTGATCAATTAGTAAAAACTTATGAAATTAATCATAATACGGATGAAAAAGAACTCGTTTGGTTAGACGTTTTAAAACAGTATGTTCATACACAATTAACAGCTGTTGAACATGATATTCAATTAGCGTACGATATTGCCTCGGAAAGTGATGGTCCCTATCACTATATAGACGTTATTGAAGGGGAGCGCCAACTGCTAAAGGACGCAAAAGCGTGCCAAACGTGGGATGAATTACAGTCGTTTATGGAACAAAGTACGTTTAAACGATTACCTAGTCGGCGTGTAGAATGTAATAAAGATAAACAAGAATTAGTGAAAGATGTTCGTAACGGTTATCGAAAACGGTGGAACGATTTAAAATCATCGTTATTTACACGGAATTTAGCCGGACATATTGCCGATATGCAACAATTAGCCCCGATTATTAAACAATTGAGCATTCTTGTAAAAGAATTTGATCAACGTTATGCAGCCGTTAAGCGTGAAAATAGTCTCGTTGATTTTTTAGATTTAGAACATTATAGTTTACAAATATTACTTGATGAATCATCAACACCTAATCATATTGTTCCATCGAATATTGCTAAACAGTATAAACAATCGTTTGCGGAAGTATTAGTTGATGAATATCAAGATACTAACTTAGTCCAAGAGACGATATTAAGTTTATTAACCGATCAAACGGGCCCAGGTAATATGTTTATGGTCGGGGATGTGAAACAAAGCATTTATCGATTCCGTCATGCAGAACCATCATTATTTATTGAAAAATATCATACGTTTGCAAAGGACGACCATCCGGCAAAGCGGATTGAATTAGCGCGGAATTTCCGGAGTCGTGAACATGTCTTAACAGCAACGAACTATATTTTTCGGCAAATTTTAGATGAACACGTTGGGGAAATTAATTATGATAAAGAAGCGGAATTAGTTTATGCAAATAAGATGTATGATTCGTTACCATTATCCGATTTTGAACCGGAACTTATCCTTATTGATGAAGACCCTGAACAAAGTGAGCAGGATAATGATGCAGATTATGAAGATTTACAAACAGCGCAAATAGAAGCCCGGGCTTATGCGAAAAAAATTAACGAATGGATCGGCAAAGATGGCAAAAACCCTATGCAAATTGTCGATAAAAAGACTGAGAAACAACGTAATGTGCAATATCGTGATATTGTTATTTTGCTTCGTTCGCTCAATTGGGCACCTGTCATCGTCGATGAATTTAAACAACAAGGAATTCCTGTTTATGCTGATCTAAAGACCGGTTATTTTGCAGCAATCGAAATAAAAGTTGTTTTAAGTTTATTAAAAGTGATTGATAATCCGCATCAAGATATTCCATTAGCAGCTATTTTACGCTCACCGATCGTCGGATTAAATGAAGATGAACTGACTCAAATTCGATTAGCGGAAAAAGATGGCTCATATTATGACGCTTTACAAACGTTTGTCGCTGAAAATTCATCAGAGACCGTTAAAATTGTTAACAGTTTTCTGACGCAACTTGAGCACTTTCGTTTTTTAGCTCGGCAAGGCTCTT
>Ga0209487_1004708_pt1 | contig 10389 bp, 7 predicted proteins | sample Poulit2012_FD_187524 | JGI IMG/M metagenome (GOLD analysis project Ga0209487, IMG submission 187524) | Agricultural soil microbial communities from Georgia to study Nitrogen management - Poultry litter 2012 (SPAdes) (version 2) | ecosystem: Environmental > Terrestrial > Soil > Agricultural land... | reverse complement strand
TCGGCCCGCCGGAGACGAACACGGTGGGGACGTTCAGCCGCAGCGCTGCGTTCAGCATCCCAGGGGTGATCTTGTCGCAGTTGGAGATACACACCAGAGCGTCCGCGCAGTGCGCGCCCACCATGTACTCCACCGAGTCCGCGATCAGGTCCCGGCTGGGCAGGGAGTAGAGCATGCCGTCGTGGCCCATGGCGATACCGTCGTCCACGGCGATGGAGTTGAACTCCTTGGCCACTCCCCCGGCCTCGCGCACCGCGGAGGCGACCAGGTCGCCCATGTCCTTCAGGTGCACGTGCCCGGGCACGAACTGGGTGTAGGAGTTCGCGATCGCCACGATCGGTTTGCCGAAGTCCTCGGTCCCCATGCCGGTGGCCCGCCACAGGGCGCGGGCGCCGGCCATGTTCCGGCCGTGGGTGGACGTACGAGAGCGCAGCGGACGGCTCATCTGGGCGATACTCCTTCTTCGTGCTCCAGGGTCCGGGCGGGCCCGGGTCGCAGGGTACGACCGCCGGTCCGGCCGGTGCGGCGGGTGTCCGCAGCGTGGTCGCCGACACAGAACGGGACCTTCGTCCCGGGAGGCTCGGGACCTTGGGCCCACGAACCGGCCTTCCTGACCCGAGATGCTGGTGGTGTCAGAAAGAGAAGCACTCAAACTGGAGGGCATCATGGCCACCGCTGCTCGCAGTGACCGGTTCATCAAGGGCGTGGGAATCGCCTCGTTCGTCGTCGGCCTGGTGCTGCTGCTCGCGGGCATCGGGACCTGGACGATGGTCTCCAGCCAGCTGGCTGACGAAGAGATCACCGTGGCCGAGGACGCCCGCTGGTTCGCCGGCGAGCAGGTCCGCGGCCCACTGACCGCCTACTCGCAGGCGGACATCATCAACACCCACGCGCTGGAGGGCACCGACGGGCGCACCTACGCCGAGCTGGGCGACGCGATGTCCCAGGTGGACGAGGACTCCGAGGAGTACGCACAGCTGCAGGGGCAGCGCACCATGGTGATGAACGCCTCGTTCCTGCGGGCCTCGTTGTTCACCTCGGTGCTGGCCTTCGGGGTCTCGGCCATGGTGGTGGGCCTGGGTGTGATCCTGGCGCTGACCGGTCTGGCGATCCGCAAGCTGGCGCTGGCTGCCTGGGCCGCTCGGGATGCCGATCCGGGTCCGGAGAAGGTGACTGCGAGCGCGTCCGCGTAGCCTGAAGGACATGACTGGGCCCGAGCCGCAGACTGTGCAGGTCGACACGCTGCACGGGCCGGCTCGGGCCCAGCTGCATGTTCCCGACCAGGTACCAGCGGGGGCGCTGGTCCTCGGTCATGGCGCCGGGGGCGGCATCCAGGCGAGAGACCTGGTGACCGCCTCCGGCGCCGCGATGCGTGCCGGCTGGCTGGTGGCGCTGGTCGAGCAGCCCTACCGGGTGGCCGGGCGCCGTGCCCCTGCCCCGGCGACGCAGCTGGACGCGGCCTGGCGGGCGGTGCTGGATAGCTTGGTCGCCGGTCCGCTGGCCGGGGTGCCCGTGGTGGTCGGGGGTCGTTCCTCCGGGGCTCGGGTGGCCTGCCGTACCGCCGGTGACGGCGTAGCCTCCGGGGTGCTGTGCCTCGCCTTCCCGTTGCTGCCGCCGGGCAAGGAGGAGAGCCGGTCGCGGCTGCCCGAGCTGGCCGCGGTGGACGTGCCGGTGCTGGTGGTGCAGGGGTCCTCGGACCGGTTCGGCATCCCGCCGGCTGCGCCCGGCCGGGAGGTGGTCATCCTGCCCGGCACGCACTCCTTGGACTCCGACCTGCCGGGGCTGGAGGCTGCGGTGCTGGCGTGGCTGCGCCAGCACGTCTCATGACCGGGTGTCGGTCCAGCCCTGCACCCGCTCCTGGTGGTTGCTCACCCACTCCTGGGCGACCTCCTCTGCGGAACGCCCGCCGTCCTCGACAGCGGCGATCAGCTCGCTGACCTCATCGGTGTCGAAGTCGACCGCGGCGAGTATCTGCGCGGCCAGCGGGGAGTCCGCGGCGAGCTCCTCGGTCCAGGCGACGTGCACTGTGGCCGTGCCGGTGCCGCCGCCGGTGGTGGGCACCGGAGTCAGGTACCGGGGCGCGAACCGGCCGTGCACGATGTCCGGCTCGTAGCCGTAGAACAGCATCGGCCGGCCGGCCTCGGCCTGCTGCTGCAGCCGGGCGCGCAGCATCGTCTCGGAGTAGGTCTCCGCCTCCAGGTGGTCGTTGCCGCTGCCCTCCAGCCAGGTGAGCACGTTCTCCGTGGACACCCAGCCACGCGGTCCGGCCCAGACCTCCCCGGCGCCGTCGCCATCGCTGTCGAACACGGCGGCGACCTCGGGATCGGCAAGGTCCGACCAGTCGGTGACAGCGGCAGTGCCGTCCGGGTCCAGCACGTAGATGCCGTCCCGGCCGGTGTAGGGCGACTCGTTCAGGTGCACCTGGTCAGCGCTGATGGCCTGCTGGAACGCCGCCGGCTGGTTCTCCAGCCACAGGTCAGGGTGGACGCCCAGGTGCGGGTCGTCGGCGATCAGGTCGGCCGCAGCAGCGGAGTGGTCGATCTCCTCCACCTCCGCCGGTACCCCGGCCGAGACCAGCGTGGCCCGCAGCACCTCGGCGGTGACCGACGCACCGGTCCAGCCCGGGTCGGCGATGAGCACGGCGTCCGCTGCGTCGCCGACACCGTCGATCTCCTGGGACTGCCCTGGGCGCGGTGCGGCGACCGTGGTCTCGCCCGGGGCCCCGGTGGTGGTCACCGGCAGCACGAGCACGGCGAGGATGACCAGTGCCGCAGTGCCGAGGTAGAACACACTGAAGGTGCGGTTGCTGGGCAGCGACTCCACCAGCTGGATGCCGCCGTCGGGGCCCTCGGTACGCACCCCGTGCCGCAGCTGGGCGGTGGTCAGCTCCCCGGAGTCAAGGATCTCCGCGGGCACGTAGTACGGCTTGCCGATCTCCCGGAACCCCTGCTCCACCCGCCAGAGCTGGTTCTTGAAACCGTGGATGTTGTTCCGGTCGTAGTCGCGGATGGTGAACATCGCCATGAAGGCACCGGCGGCGAACACGATCGAACCGGCATTGCCCAACGGCGAGGATCCGCGTAGCAGCAGCACGAACACGATGCTGCCCAGCCCGGTGAGCCACAGGGCCGCCTGCTCACCGATGGACAACCGGTCCTGGTGGATCGCCAGCCAGCTGTTGAAGGCGTCCAGCGCCTCTTCCCGAGCCTGCTCGCTGCGTACCTGCGGCCCGGCCAGCTGCTTCCGGATCGCTAGCGCACGCTCCTCCTTCTGCTCCCCGGAGCGCTCGAACTCCAGCTCGATCAGGTGCTGCAGCAGCTGGTCGGCGTGGTCCCGGTCCTGGCTGTCGTCCGTGGCCACCAGGCGGTGCACCAGAGTGGCGCGGGCGTCCAGCTCCTGGGTGCGCCGCTCGGCGACCCGGGCGAGGATGAAACCGGCGAGGATGGCGAACAGCCCGGTGAGCGCGGCCGCCATCTCCGGCACCGAGCTGAGCACGTCGGTGGGCAGCACCTGTGCGGCCAGCGCCACGTACACCGTGGCGACCAGGGTCAGGGAGAGCGCGTTCGTGGACCGGTGCCGGGCGTGCAGGGTGAGGTTGGAGAACAGGATCAGCACCAGTCCCACGACCGCCACCGAGCTCACCGGCGCGTCGAAGATCAGGTGCAGCAGCACCACGGAGACCGCCGGGGAGAAGTACGGCAGCGACGACAGCGTGAGCGACTTGTACTCCTGGAACGCCCAGGTCCAGGTGATCTCGGCGACCAGGTAGGTGCCGATGCCGATCAGCGCGCAGATCCCCACCACCTGCGCATCGAAGGCGTAGAACCGCAGCGTGTGCCCGGACACACCGAGTGCGGCGAGCACGGCCAGCAGTGCCACCACGTTGGCCACCGAGATGGAGTAGAAGGTGGCCACCGGTTTGGAGTCGGTGATGCGCTCGAAGCAGCTGGCGGCGTTGATCGCGAACGGCAGGTACAGCCCGCTGCCGATCGCGGCGACGAACGCCCAGACGATCTCGTGCCCGCTGGTGCCGGCGCCGGCCTGCTCCGCGCCGAGGTTGGCCACCCCGATCGCGACGGCACCGGCGAAGGAGGCCAGCACCATCAGCCACTGGTTCAGCTTCAGCCGGGGAGCTGTGGCGGGGGCCAGCAGCGGCATCACCACCACTGCGATCAGCGGCCAGGTGAAGGCGATGATCGTGGCATCCACCTTGGCCGCGCCGTACAGGGCCCGGTAGAAGCCGTAGTACCAGAGCGCCAGGAACAGTCCCGAGGCACTGGCGTTGGCCACTCCGCGCAGGATCCGGCGCCCGGCTCGCAGCAGCGCCACCGTGTGCTTGCCCAGCACCAGCATCCCGAGGGCACTGGTCGCCACGGAGATGGCGCCGGAGACGACGTACACCTCGGCGTAGTCGGCGCGGTCCCCGATCGCGGAGATGAAGATGGGCTTCAGCGACCAGAACGCCACTGCGGTCAGCGCCGCCATCGTGATCGCGGTGATGGGCAGGGCGCTGCCCCTGCTCGTTCCCCCTGCCACTGCTCGCTCCTCGTCCACGGCACCCGCCGCGCTCGCCTGCACTCTGCCTGCCCAGGGCCGCCGAACATCGTACCGAGGTGCCGCTGCGGCCCTGCGCACCGGACCCGGTGCGCGGCGGGTGGGTCAGAGGGTGAGGCCCACGTGCCGGTTGACGTCCTTGTAGAGCAGGTAGCTGAACTCCCCCGGACCGCCGGCGTAGCAGGCCTGCGGGCAGTAGGCACGCAGCCACATGAAGTCGCCGGCCTCCACCTCCACCCAGTCGGTGTTCAGCAGGTAGACCGCCTTGCCGGTCAGCACGAACAGGCCGTGCTCCATCACGTGCGTCTCCGGGAAGGTGATCGAGGCACCGGGCTGCAGGGTGACGATGTTCACGTGCATGTCGTGGCGCAGGTCGGCCGGGTCCACGAACCGCTGGGTGCTCCACGCACCATCGGTGCCGACCATGCCGACACCGGCCACGTCCTGGGCGCGGGTGACGAAGGACTCCGGCACATCCACGCCGTCCGCCTTCTGGTAGGCCTTGCGGATCCAGTGGAAGCTGGCGACCTCGCCGCTGCGGTTGTGCAGCGTCCAGGCCGCGCCGGGGGCCAGGTAGGCGTAGCCGCCGGAGGTCAGGGTGTGGGCCCCGCCATCGAGGGTGAGCTCCAGCTCGCCGCCGACCACGAACAGCACCCCCTCGGCGGCGGCGTCCGGTTCGGGGGCGTCGCTGCCACCGCCCGGGGCGACCTCCACCAGGTACTGGGCGAAGGTCTCGGCGAACCCGCTCAGCGGCCGGGCGAGCACCCACAACCGCGTGTCGGCCCAGTGCGGCAGCAGGCTGGCGGTGATGTCGCTCATCGTGCGCGCCGGCAGCACCGCGTATGACTCGGTGAACACGGCACGGTCGGTGGTCAGCGCCGTCTGCGGCGGCAGCCCGCCCTGGGGCACGTGGTAGGTCATGCTTTTCCTCTCCAGATGAGCTCACCGGCCGGGTGGTCGAAGTCGATGGTCCTGCCCGCCAGCAGGGTGCGGCGAACCACCCCGGACAGCGACTTCTGGTCGTAGGGGGTGATCGGGTTCTTGTGCTCGAGCGCCTCGGCGCGGACCACGAACGCGTCGTCCGGGGCGAAGATGGACAGGTCCGCGTCGTAGCCGACCGCGATCGTGCCCTTGTCCCGCAGCCCGGCCAGTGCAGCAGGCTTGCTGGCCATCCACTGCACTACCTGCTCCAGGGCGATACCCCGGGCGCGGGCAGCGGTCCACATCACCGCCAGGCTCAGCTGCAACGAGGCGACCCCGCCCCAGGCGGTGCCGAAGTCACCGGTGTCCAGGTGCTTCAGGTCCAGAGTGGACGGTGAGTGGTCGGTGACCACGCAGTCGATGGTCCCGTCGGTCAGTCCTTGCCAGAGCAGGTCGCGGTTGGCCGCCTCCCGGATCGGCGGACAGCACTTGTAGGCGGTGTTCCCCGCCGGGATGTCCTCGGCGGCCAGGGTGAGGTAGTGCGGGCAGGTCTCGGCGGTGATCTGCACCCCGTCCCGTTTCGCGCTGGCGATCATCGGCAGCGCGTCCGAGGAGGACAGGTGCAGGATGTGCACCTTCGCCCCGGTCCACCGGGCGCGGGCGATCACCTCGGCGATCGCCAGGTTCTCCGCGCTCCGCGGGCGGGAGTGCAGGAACTTCTCGTACTGGTCCCCCTCCGGCTGGGTGGCCCGGTCGATGGTGCGGGAGTCCTCGGCGTGCACGATCATCCGGGCGTCGAAGGTGACCAGCTCGCGCAGGTCCTCCTCCAGCTGGTCCGGGTCCAGCGGTGGGAACTCGTCCACCCCGGAGTGCAGCAGGAAGCACTTGAACCCGAACACGCCCGCATCGTGCAGAGCGCGCAGGTCCCCCTTGTTGCCCGGGATCGCCCCACCCCAGAAGCCGACGTCCACGTGCCGCTTGCCCTCGGTGGCGGCCACCTTCTCGGCCAGCGCCGCGACGGTGACCGTGGGCGGGATGGAGTTCAGCGGCATGTCGATGATCGTGGTCACCCCGCCGCGGGCCGCGGCCCGGGTGGCGGAGTCGAAGCCCTCCCAGTCGGTGCGGCCGGGCTCGTTCACGTGCACGTGGGTGTCCACCAGCCCGGGCAGCAGCACCTCCTCGTCGGTCAGCTCGATGACCTCTTCGCCGGCGAGGTTGTTGCCCAGCGGCTCCATCGCCTCGATCCGCCCGGCGGTGATGCCCACCTCACGGGGCTGGAACCCGGCCGTGGTGCACACCCGCTGGGCGCGGATCACCAGGTCGTAGGTCGTCTCCGCCATCGTCTGTCTCCTCACAGGTGCACAGCGACGATCTGCGCCGCCACGTCTTCGAGCAGCCGGCCGGCCTCGCGCATCGAGGTCTGCGGGTCCGGCTCCAGGGCGCTGAGCGGATAGCAGGCGGCGATGCCGTGCCCGACCAGCTCCTCGTCGGCGAGCAGCGACCGGCCGGCCACTGCCACGGTCGGCACCCCCGCCGCTGCCGCCGCGCGGGCCACGCCGACGGGGGTCTTGCCGTACAGGCTCTGCGCGTCCAGGCTGCCCTCACCGGTGACCGCCAGGTCCGCACCGAGGAGCAGCTCGGCCAGACCGGTCAGCTCGACCACCACCTCGATGCCCGAGCGGCGGGTGGCGCCGAGCAGCGCGAGCGCGGCGTAGCCGACCCCGCCGGCGGCCCCGGCCCCTGAGGCGTCCGCAGCGCGGGCGGCCTCCGGGTGCACCTCGGCCAGCGCCTGCACCCAGCTCGCCAGGCCAGCCTCCAGCTCGGCCACGGTCGCGGGGTCCGCGCCCTTCTGCGGGCTGTAGACCGCGGCGGCGCCGCTCGGTCCGAGCAGCGGGTTGTCCACATCCGCAGCCAGCACCACCTCCGTCTCGGCCAGCCGCGGGTCGAGCCCGCTCAGGTCGACGGCGGAGAGGTCGGTGAGTGCAGCACCTCCCCCGGGCAGCGGGGTTCCGTCCTCAGCCAGCAGGCGCACCCCGAGGGCCTGCACCAGTCCGGCGCCACCGTCGGTGCTGGCGCTGCCCCCCACACCGAGCAGGATGCGGCGAGCACCATCGTCCAGGGCGTGGCCGATCAGCTCGCCGGTGCCGAACGAGGAGGACCGGCGGGCGGCGTCGGTGTCCGCCTGGGTGAGCGCGAGACCAGAGGCGAGGGACATCTCCACGACGCACGCTACGCCGTCGGGAGACAACGCATAGGTGGCCTGCACCGGATCACCCAGGGGACCACGGACCACCGCTGCCCGCTCGGTCCAGCCGGCGGCGAGGGCAGCAGCCACGGTGCCCTCACCGCCGTCTGCCATCGGGACCTGCAGCACGGTCAGCTCCGGCCGGACCCGGAGCATGCCGGCGGCCAGGTGCTCGGCCACCTCGGCGGCGGTCAGCGATCCCTTGAACTTGTCCGGAGCAAGGACCACTGTCGTCATGGCGCTAGTCAAGCAGAGCGATCGCGGTCGGGGCGTCCTCTGCGGAGATCGCCAGCGCCTCGAACTCGTTCACACCGCTGATCTCGGCGCCCATGGAGATGTTCGTGACCCGCTCCAGCACCACCTCGACCACCACCGGTACCCGGTACTCCTCGACCATCGCGTTGGCCTTGGCGAACGCATCCTGCAGGTCTTCAGGGTCGGTGACGCGGATCGCCTTGCAGCCCAGGCCCTCGGCCACCTTCACGTGGTCCACACCGTAGCCGCCGGTCTCCGGGGAGTTGATGTTCTCGAAGCTCAGCTGCACCTGGTAGTCCATGTCGAAGGCACGCTGCGACTGCCGGATCAGGCCGAGGTAGGCGTTGTTCACCAGCACGTGCACGTAGGGGATGTTGTGCTGGGCACCGACGGCCAGCTCCTCGATGTGGAACTGGAAGTCGTAGTCACCGCTGAGGGCGACCACCTTCTCGTCCGGGGCGGCCACGGCCACCCCGAGCGCTGCCGGGCCGGTCCAGCCCAGTGGGCCGGCCTGGCCGGCGTTGATCCAGTGCCGCGGCTCGTACACGTGCAGGAACTGGGCGCCGGCGATCTGGGAGAGGCCGATGGTGGTCACGTACCGGGTGCTGCGGTCGAAGGCGTGGTTCATCTCCTCGTACACCCGCTGCGGCTTGATCGGCACCTCGGTGAAGTGTGTCTTGCGCAGCATGGTGCGCTTGCGCTCGGCGCACTCGGCCACCCAGGTGGAGTAGTCGGGCACCTGGCCGGCGGCCTGGCGGTCCTTCGCCACGGCGAGCAGCTGGTCCAGGGCGGCGCCGGCGTCGGAGACGATGCCGTAGTCCGGCTCGAAGATGCGGCCCAGCTGGGTGGGTTCGATGTCCACGTGCACGAAGGTGCGGCCCTCGGTGTAGGTGTCCAGGGAACCGGTGTGCCGGTTCGCCCACCGGTTGCCGATGCCGATGACGAAGTCGGAGGCGAGGAACGAGGCGTTGCCGTAGCGCTGCGAGGTCTGGTAGCCGACCATGCCGATCATCAGCTCGTGGTCGTCGGGGATGATGCCCCAGCCCATCAGGGTGGGCACGACCGGGACCCCGAGGGTCTCGGCGAGCTCGACCAGCGTCGCCTCGGCACCGGCGTTCAGGATGCCGCCGCCGGCGATGATGATCGGTTTCTCGCTGGCCAGCAGCATGTCGATGGCCTTCTCCGCCTGGGCGCGGGTGGCCGCGGGGCGGGTCACCGGGAGGGGCTCGTAGGTGTCGATGTCGAACTCGATCTCGGCCAGCTGCACATCGATCGGCAGGTCGATGAGCACCGGGCCGGGCCGGCCGGAGCGCATCAGCTGGAACGCCTTGGCGAAAGTGCCCGGCACCTGGGAGGCCTCCAGCACGGTCCTGGCCAGCTTCGTCACCGGTGCGGCGATGCTGGCGATGTCGACCGCCTGGAAGTCCTCCTTGTCCAGCTTGGCCACCGGCGCCTGGCCGGTGACGCACAGGATCGGCACGGAGTCCGCCCAGGAGGCGTACAGACCGGTGATCATGTCGGTGCCGGCCGGACCGGAGGTTCCCAGGCAGATGCCGATGTTGCCGTGCTCGGTGCGGGAGTAGCCGTCCGCCATGTGTGAGGCGGCCTCGACGTGCCGGGCGAGGACGTGCTTGATGCCGCCATGGTTCTCCATCGCCGAGTAGAGGGGGTTGATGGCGGCGCCGGGCAGACCGAAGGTCTGCGTGTGCCCCTCCTTCTCGAAGATCTGGACGATGGCGTCGACCGCGCGCATACGTGCCATGGGGATGGCCTCCTTGGGTGTTCTCGCAGCGAGGGAGCCGCGTGGTTCGGGGTGGGGTGGCGGGATTGACCGCCGGGAGCCGTCGTCAGCTCGTCTGCGTGCCGGAGAGCCGCTGGGTGGTGCGGAACAGGCCGGAGTGGTCCAGGTCGCCGTCACCGTTGCCGCGGGCGGAGACCATCAGCTGGGCGAGCAGCGCGCCGACCGGGATGGCCACGCCCGCCTCGCGGGCGGCAGCGGTGACGATGCCCATGTCCTTGTGGTGCAGGTCGATGCGGAAGCCCGGGGCGAAGTCGCGGTCCAGGATCTTCTGCGCCTTCTGGTTCAGCACGGCCGATCCGGCAAGCCCGCCGCCGAGCACCTTGATGGCAGCCGGCAGGTCCACCCCGTACGCCTCGAGGAACACCACCGCCTCGCTGAGCGCGGCGATGTTCGTGGCCACGATCAGCTGGTTGGCGGCCTTGACGGTCTGCCCGGAGCCAGAGGGGCCCACGTGCACGATCGTGGTGCCGACCGCGTCGAAGACCGGGCCGGCCTCGGCGAAGTCTGCCGCGTCCCCACCGACCATGATGGACAGGGCACCGTTGATCGCGCCCGGTTCACCACCGGAGACCGGGGCGTCCAGCATGCGCAGGCCGTTGTCCTTGGCCTCGGC
>Ga0209487_1004707_pt1 | contig 10390 bp, 8 predicted proteins | sample Poulit2012_FD_187524 | JGI IMG/M metagenome (GOLD analysis project Ga0209487, IMG submission 187524) | Agricultural soil microbial communities from Georgia to study Nitrogen management - Poultry litter 2012 (SPAdes) (version 2) | ecosystem: Environmental > Terrestrial > Soil > Agricultural land... | reverse complement strand
TGCGATGACGGCCTCAAAGGTTTTTTTAACTCTAAACCATTACTCGAGCCTAATGGTTTGCTTATTAATGAATTAGACCGAAATCATTTCCTGAAAAATTATTTTCAAATGATATCTCAGATTTAAACAAACCTAAATCGATAGACCTCCGAAATTTTAGTTACTTTTGCAATTCTCTTTAACGTTAACTACAATTTGTCCACAAATAAAACAATAGCAAAAAATACACTATTCCTATACTTCAGGATGTTCCTGACCATGGGCGTCGGACTATACACCTCACGTTTAGTATTAGACGCACTCGGTGTGGTTGATTACGGTATATATGGATTGGTAGGAGGAATAGTCTCCATGTTTGCTTTTCTAAACTCAGCCATGGCTTCCGCCACCCAAAGATATTTGTCTTTCGATATCGGAAAAAAAGATTGGGATAGATTGCAAAAGACCTTTAATGCTACACTGAATATACACATTCTTATTGCAATCGTTATATTTATTTTGGCTGAAACCATTGGACTTTGGTTTGTAAACACGCAATTGGAAATACCCCAAGAACGTATGTATGCAGCCAATTGGGTGTATCAATTCTCTATTTTTGCTTTTATTCTCAACGTTATTCAAGTGCCGTACAATGCCTTGTTGTTTGCGAGAGAACATATGAGTGTATATGCATATGTCAGTATTTTAGAAACTGTTTTGAAGTTAGCGATAGTATTGTATTTGGTACAAGCTGATTCGGACAAGCTGATTCTTTATTCGATTCTAACCTTTGGAGTAGCTTTTGTGATTCGTATGATTTATCAAATTTATTGCAGAAAACGTTTTCCAGAGTCAAAATATAAATTCTATTGGAACAAAGCTTATTATAAAGAACTGATGAACTATTCCGGATGGAATTTGTTCGGGAATATAGCAGCGGTTGCAAGAAGTCAAGGAAGCAATATTTTGTTGAATTTATTTTTTGGTCCAGTACTTAATGCAGCTTATAGTGTGACCGTAATGGTGCAAGGAATCATAGGAAATTTTGTGAGTAATTTCCAAGTGGCAGTCAATCCGCAAATCGTGAAAAATTATGCTGCAGGTGACAAACAAGCTTCTTTGAATTTGATGTATAAGAGTTCTAAATTTTCATTTTTTGGAATGCTCATTTTAGTTTTTCCTTTATTGCTCAACTTAGAATATGTAATGAATTTATGGCTGAAAGAAGTTCCGCCTTATGCCATTGAATTTATTCAATTGGCTTTGATTTATTCATTGATAGAAACTTTATCGAATCCTTTGATGAGTGGAATACAAGCGACAGGGAAAATTAAAGCATATCAAGCAGTTGTAGGATTTTTGATTTTTTTAAATTTCCCTATAATATGGTTGTTGTTTAAATTTACCAATTTACCCATTAGTATGTATTGGAGTTATTTGTTGATATCAGTAGTTTCCTTATTTTTCCGATTGTACTATGTTAAACATTTAATGAAAGTAAATATTAAACATTTTTTTAGTAAAGTTTTGTTAAGAGTTATTATCGTAAGTTTAAGTGTTTTAGCTTTGTATTTTTTAATCGGGATTTATTTCGTTGAAAATGAAAACTTTATTTTGTTTTTACTTAAATCAATTATTATAGTTGCAACTGTATTTTTGATAATAAGCATAATTGGTTTGACGCAAGGTGAAAGAAGGTTTGTTTTGCATACAGTGCAATTGAAAATTAAATCAAAAATATGAAATATACTATTCAAGATATAGTTAACAATGATTTATGCATAGGATGTGGTGTTTGTATTTCAGAATCCAAAGGGTCAAAAATGATTTGGAATGAATATGGGTTTTTAGTTCCTGATTTATCTAAACCTTTCAATGATGATGCAATTAAAGTTTGTCCCTATAATCCCAAACCGGAAAATGAAATTCAAGACGAAGATAAAATTGCAGAATTCTTTCTTCCAGATACACCTTTTAAAAACCCCCAAATAGGTCATTATCATGAAATTTATGTGGGCTATGCAGAAGAGTTCAGAAAAACATCTTCTTCGGGTGGAATTGGGACCTATGTATTGGAACAATTGCTAAAACAAAAAATAGTCGATAATATTTTTGTTGTAAAAGAAAAAGATGGTGAATATAGTTACCAATGGTTTGATTCTATTGAGGAGATTAAAACTACCTCCAAAACCCGGTATATACCAGTGAGTTTGGAGAAGTTATTTTTAGAGATTGATTCCAAACCCGGTAAAGTTGCTGTTTCAGGTATTCCTCCTTTTTTGAAAGCCATACGTTTGAAACAATACTATTATCCGGAATACAGAGAAAAAATCCCTTTTTTGGTGGGAATTATCTGTGGCGGATGGAAAAGTAAATTCTTTACCGATTATTTAGCTCAAAAGGCAGGAATAAAAGGAAATTATTACAAACAGGAATACCGAATAAAAGACGAGGCTTCTTATGCATTGGATTATTCTTTTGGTGCTTTTGATGAAAATGAAAACTTCCATCAAATGAAAATGAAATTAGCAGGTAATATGTGGGGAACTGGATTGTTCAATGCAAACGCTTCTGATTTTAGTGATGATGTCACAGCAGAATTAGGAGATATTTCTCTGGGCGATGCATGGATAAGCCCTTATATGAAAGATGGAAAAGGAACCAGTTTGTTTGTGACCCGTTCACCAATGGCGGATAAGCTGATTCAAGAAGGAATAGAGAAAGGTGAACTTTCTTTAGAAACCTTGCCATTGAACGACTTTATCAATTCCCAGATTGGTGCATTCCGTCATCGACATATCGGTTTAAAGTATCGCTTGGGTGAGTTAAAAAGTAAGAACAGCTTACTGCCGTTTAAGCGAAAAAGAAATTTGGTAAACGCACCATTTGAATACAATATTGTTCAAAAACAAAGAAGAAAAGTTCGAAGAGCCAGTTTGGAAAATTGGTTTCAATACAAAAATGCAACAGAATTTGATAAGGCGATGAAACCATTAATCGATGATTTAAATAAAAAAACTCTTTGGTATCATCGTATTCAAAAGTTGAAAAGAAAATTAGGATTAAAAACTATTTAAAATGACAAAAAAGAAAATCGCCATACTCACTCAAACGCCAAGGAATAATTATGGAGGAATAATCCAAAATTATGCTTTGCAAAAGGTGCTCAAAGATATGGGACATCAACCCGAAACGATTAATAGAGTTAAAAGAAAAAGACTAACTACTTCAAACAGGATTATTGGTTATATAAGAAATACCATATCTAAGCATATTCTGAATAGAAATATTATAGCAATTAGTGATGAGAGAAAAATCGTTGATAACAATATTAAGTTTATAGAAGAAAATATTGAGATTTCTTCATCCATTCATAACACTTCTGAAATTTCTAATTATTTCTCAAAACATCCATTCGATGCAGTCATCGTAGGTAGTGATCAAACCTGGCGGCCCAAGTATTCACCCGATATTTATAATTTCTATTTGGATTTTTTAGAGGATAATCAAAACATTAGAAAGTTGGCTTATGCAAGCTCTTTCGGGACTTCGGATTGGGAATATACAGAAGAACAAACCCAAAGGGTGAGTGAGTTGGCAAAACAATTTGATGCCATATCGGTCAGAGAAGCCAGTGGAGTAGATTTATGCAGAGAGAAATTAGGAGTAGAAGCTGTACATCTATTGGATCCCACTTTATTGTTGACTGCTGAGGATTATAATGAACTCATCAATCAACCCAAAGCAAACAAAGGATTATTTACTTATGTATTAGATGAATCCAAAGACAAACAAGACTTTATAAAATCTATTGGAGAACAATTGAACCTAAAACAACACATCAATCAAGCCAAAAAGTTTGACCCTAAAGTAAAAAGACCATTGGAGGAATTGATTATACCACCTTTGGAGGGATGGTTGCAAGGCTTCAGAGATGCTGAATTTGTGATTACAGATTCCTTTCATGGGACGGTTTTCTCTATCATCAATAAAAAACCTTTTATAGCTTTGGTCAATGTAGAAAGAGGTGCCTCGCGTTTTGAGTCCATTCTTTCCAAATTAGGATTGGAAGAACGTATGGTTTATGATTTGCATTCCTTTGACAAAAGTGTAATAAAAAAACCCATTGATTACGAAGCTGTGCATCAAAAATTGAATCCGCTGAAAGAAGAATCTTTGAGTTTTTTAAAGGATAATATTTAAAGCTCTATATTATAGTTTACGAATCTTAAAAAAAATATTTTGATAAAGTTATCATTAATCATACCTGTTTACAACTTAGAAGATTATATAGCTTCTTGTATTGACTCAATATTACCACAATTAACAGAAGAAACTGAATTGATTTTGATTGATGATGGAAGTACGGATGATTCTGCGAAAATTATTAAACAGTTCATAGAGAATAACTCTAATGTAAGATATTTTTATCAAGAAAATAAGAGACAAGGTGCTGCGAGGAATAATGGGTTGAAACAATCAAAAGGAGAATACATATGGTTTATAGACGGCGATGATTTGATTACAGATAATGCTATTGAAACTATTTTATCTTATGAAGAATCTCATTTAAATGGACATGATGCAATGATATTTGAAATGTACAACACTAAGCCGACTGTACAATGCAAAGAGTTTAATCTATTAGATTTGACCCATCAAAAATCAGAAGAGTTAATAAAGAAAACAGGTGTATATTCTATTTCTCCATGTAATAAAATTATAAGAAGGGATTTTTTAATAAATAACAATTTGTTTTTTGAAGAAGACATGTTCTTTGAGGACAATCACTTTTTTATTCGTTTTTATAATAAGATTGAAATTATTTCATCATTAAATGAAGGTTTTTATATACGAAGAGAAAGAAAAAACTCAACAACTAGAAGTGCTTTTGATTTGTTCAAATTAGATTCATTTTTTAAAGTCGTAGAAGCTGTTAAAAATGAGAAAAGTATCCAATTAAGTAGTCAGTTTCTTGAAAATAAGCTTTTTTGGTATGTAACCTCGTATTTAAAGAAATGCTTTTTCTTTGATGAGAATACTAAAAGTAACAAGATAAAAAAATGCTTTGATTTAGTACCAAAATTTAAAGTATCTATAAGAGATCCTTTAGGATTAATAAAACTAAAACTAATTTATAATTATAATAAAGATTTTTTCTTAACTAATAATGTGAAAAGTTCAAATGCAAATTAAAACCATCACCTGTCACGAAGTTTACAATTATGGAGCTACGCTTCAGGAATATGCTTTGTTGAAGTTTTTAAACAATAATGGTTATGATGCTTCTGTAATTCATTATAAACCACCTTATCTTTCAGGTCATTTTAATTTATGGTCTGTTTCACCAAGGTTTGACAAGCCACTGCTCAAACAATTGTATTTATTGGCTAAGCTTCCGGGAAGATTAAAAGCATTAAAAAAGAAAAAAAACTTTGATGCTTTTCATCAAAAATATATTCCAACAGATAAAACATTGTATCAATCAAATGATGAATTAAAGCGTAATTTACCAGAAGCTGATGTGTTTATTTGCGGAAGTGATCAAATTTGGAATTCTTTTTTTCAAAATGGTAAAGACCCCGCATTTTATTTAAACTTTGTTCCAGATGATAAAAAGAAAATTTCTTATGCTGCTTCTTTTGCGATTGATGAATTAGAAGAAGAAGTAAAGCCTTTGGTAAAAGAAAATGTAGGAAGAATGCATGCCGTAGGAGTTAGGGAAACATCAGGTGTCAGAATATTGAATGAATTGGGGATAGATAATGTCGTACAAGTATTGGATCCAGTATTCTTATTGGATAAAGAACATTGGCAAGAATTTGTACAACCCATTAATGAGGATTATATATTGGTTTATGATTTTGATTCCAATCCATTGATAAAAGAAATCGCTCTTTCTTTGAAGAAAGAGAAAGGCTGGAAGATTTACACACTTAATCAAAACATTGATTATGCAGATGAAAATTTTTGGTTGGAAGGACCCGAAAAATTTCTAAGCTTGGTGTCTCAATCACAAATTAATTTGACCAACTCATTTCATTCGGTAGCATTTTCTATCATTTTTGAAAAAGAATTGAGAGTGTTTAATCGATCTGAAAAGATTAATACACGCATGAGAGATGTATTGGGTTTGTTTGGACTGGAAAAGTATTTGGTAAGTTCTCAGTCTGAAATTAAAAACTTAGAAAAAATAGATTATTTAAAAATTCAAAAAAGTAAATATAAATCAATAGAAGGCTCAAAAGCTTTTCTATTAAAGTCTTTGGAATAATGGAAAAGAAAAAAATAGTATTTTTTGTAGAAAGTATGCATTGTGGCGGTGCGGAAAGAAGTTTATTGAGTTTGCTGAGTAATTTAGATGCTGATAAATATAACATTGATTTATTTGTTATCAGAAAAGGAGGTGAGTTTGAAAAGTTCATCCCTGAGTGGATTAAATATAAAAGTTTAGACCTAAACTTTTCATTGATAGGCAGAGTTAAATATAAATTACATAGTCTTCTTAATTCTAAAACCCATAAAGCGCAATTATTTTGGAGAAGTTTTAAAAATGAAATTAAAACTTATGAAGAAACTTATGATATCGCTGTGGGTTGGGGTCAAGGTTTTGCAACTTATTTCACCGCAGAAAAAATAAAAGCGAAAAGAAAGTACGCTTGGGTAAATATTGATTATGAAAAAGCAGGTTATCAATTTAAATATGATAAAGAAATATATGAGCATTTTGATAAAATAATTGGTGTATCTGAATTTGTAAAACAATCTATGCAAAAGCATATTTTAAGCAATAATGTTATACACATTAGAAATATTATTGATGCCGTAGATATTAACTCACGTGCAAATGATAAAAAATCAGTAGAATTTGATCAAGATAAATTATCACTTGTTTCAATAGGTCGGTTAGCAAAACAAAAAGCTTTTGATCTCACGATTAAAGCAGCAAAAGTATTAAGTGACCAAAAAGTTGATTTTAAATGGTACATAATAGGTGAAGGAACTGAAAGAAAATATTTAGAGGATTTAATTTCAGAATACGCTTTAGAAGATAAGGTGTTGTTATTAGGATTTAGGGACAATCCGTATCCATATATTAAAGCTTGTGATATTTATGTACAAACTTCTGCTTTTGAAGGATTGGGAAGAACATTGATTGAGGCTTCAATTTTGTGCAAACCTATAGTAACGACTAATTTTCCTACAGCTTATGGATTAGTGGAAGATGGTAAAACGGGTTTTATTACAGAAATGCAACCCGAAAAAATAGCTGAGATGATTAAACTATTATATACTGATAAAGAGCTGTATTTAAAAATGATTGAAACGCTTTCATCCAAAACAGATAATGAAAAGCAAAAAACCTTAGAAAAAGTTTATACTCTTTTTGATGAATAACAATTTTATGACCCTCCTCTACATCACAAACGGCATCAACGAATCAGGCGGACTTGAAAGAGTTTTGTCAATCAAAGCTTCTCTTTTGGCTGAAGAATATGGCTATAATGTTCATGTATTAGTGCTGAACAATGCTCATACAAATCCCTTTTATGAATTCAGTCCTAAAATCAAATTCCACTCAATTGAAGTTGGTGGTAATCCTATAAAATACATTAATTCCTATAAAAACGGTATTCAAAAAATAGTTGACCAAATCCAACCGCATATTATCTCTGTTTGTGACGATGGACTCAAAGGATTTTTTCTTCCAAACATTATAAAAACTCCTGCTAAATGGATCTATGAAAGACACGTTTCTAAATTAATAGAAGCAAAAGAAAACCACAGTTTTATGAAAAAGCTGACAATTCGTTTCAAATGGTATTTGATGGAATTTCTTGGTAAAAAGTTTGATAGATTTATAGTTCTAACTGAAAAAAACAAAAATGAATGGAAAAGTCTAAAAAATATGCAGGTGATTGTAAATCCATTATCATTTGTTTCAGACTCAGTTTCTAAATTAAATAATAAAATAGTTATTTGTGTTGGGAAGATATCTTATCAAAAAGGACAAGATATTCTAATCAAAGCTTGGGAGATTATTCATAAAAATCATCCTGATTGGGAGCTACATCTATATGGGAAAGAGAATTTAGATTTTTTAGATACCAATAATTTAAAAAACAATGTGCATTTCTTTCCTCCAGTAAAAGATATAGAAAACAAATATTTAGAATCATCAATCTATGTGATGTCTTCCAGATTCGAAGGCTTTGGAATGGTACTAATAGAAGCTATGGAATTCGGTTTGCCTTGTGTGTCTTTTGATTGTAATTATGGACCATCAGATATTATAACCGATGGAGTTGATGGATATTTGGTAGAAAAAGAAAATTATAAAGAATTAGCTCGACAAATAAATTCTTTGATTGAAAACAAAGAACTAAGAAAAACCATGGGAGAACATGCCAAAGAAAATGTCAAACGTTTTTCTCCTGACAATATCGTTCGACTATGGGATGAATTGTTTAAAAGCTTAATTAACAGATGAGTAAAAAGAAGATTTTTATAACTACACATACTTTAAGATTGGGCGGTGTTGAAAGAAGTTTGATAGGTTTATTGAACACGATTGATTATAATCGATTTGAAGTAGATTTATTTCTCTTTCTGCATGATGGTGAAATGTTGCCTTATATTCCTGAAGAAGTGAATTTATTGCCCGAAAATAAAAAATATGCTGGCCTGATTTCTTCGGTCAAAGAAAATCTCAAATGGGGCAATTTGAATTTATTATTTGCCAAACAAAAAGCTAAATCACAAGCCAAAAAGTTCATCAAAGAAAATAATATTCAAGCGCAGAATTTGGTGTATGACAATTATTTGCAAAAATACAGTTTGAAACATCTGCCAACCATAACTGATCAAACCTATGATTTGGCGATTAGTTTTTTAACACCTCACCATGTGACTGCTCATAAAATAAATGCTAAAAATAAAATCGCTTGGATACATACAGACTATTCTTTTTTTGAATTTGACAAATCAGCAGAAATTGAAATGTGGAATTCCTATGATTATATTGCTTCGATTTCAGAGGATTGTACCCAGGGTTTTATTAAACAATTTCCTGAATTATCATCGAAAATAATATTGATAGAAAACGTATTGGATACGAAATTCTTGAAATCTAAAGCAAATGCTTTTTCAGTTGAAGCTGAAATGCCAACTTTAATTGGTGAATTTAAACTCTTATCCGTAGGTAGGTTTACACACGCAAAAAACTTTGACAATGTAGCTGAAATATGTAAGTATTTATTAAATAGTGGGTTGCAGCTCAAATGGTATTTGCTTGGTTATGGAGGAGAAGAAGCAAAAATCAGAGCGAGCATTCAAGAACATGGTATGGAAGAGCATGTCATCATCTTAGGAAAAAAAGACAATCCTTATCCATACATGAAAGCATGTGATGTTTACATACAGCCTTCGCGTTTTGAAGGTAAAGCAGTAACCGTAAGAGAGGCACAAGCATTGGGCAAACCAGTCATCATTACCAACTTTGCAACTTCCAATAGTCAATTAGAAAATGGAATAGATGGTGTCATAGTGCCTTTGGAAAATCAAGCTTGCGCAAATGGTATCAAAAATGTATTGGAAAATGAACAACTTAGAAAAAAATTGAGCGAAAATTGCAATCTAAGGGATTATAGCAACCAATCCGAAATCAATAAGTTATATGCTTTAATTGAATAGTACCAACTGTAGTATAACTGAACAAATTTATATATTTGCCGCATGTTTGACTGGATTCCATTACCGTCCTATACACCCATTTATTACCATGTTTTATTATTGGTCAATGTTTTTGTATTCATACACGCATTGCGATACAAAATCAATGAAAGCGCCAACCTAAAAGTCATGCAAATTACTGGAGTTTTTGTATTTGCATTCGTGCTTTTGTATATGGGAACAAGGCCATTGAGTGGTAGGTATTTCGTTGATATGGGAACATACAATAATATCTTCCAAAATTACGCCAAAGGAAATCCGATTACAACTACCAAAGATTTGATGTTTCATTCCTTCACTTGGTCATTGGCGCAAATCATTAGCAGTAAGGCATTTTTCTTTGTCTGTGCTACACTCTATATTGTGCCTTGCTATATCATCGCTAAGAAATGGTTCCAAAAATATTGGTTTTATGCTTTTCTGATGATGATTGGCTCGTTTTCTTTTTGGGCATATGGTGTAAATGGAATTAGAAACGGTATAGCAACTGCCTTTTTTCTGATGGCATTGGCTTCCAATAAAAGACTCATTCAAATCCTATGGTTGTTTCTCGCGGTGAATTTTCACACGTCCATGTTGTTACCCACAGCTGCACTTATCGCAACTTGGTTTTACAACCAACCCAAAGGCTTTTATTATTTCTGGTTGTTGAGCATACCGCTTTCATTGATGTTCCCTG